>VOFG01002312.1_pt1 | contig 21561 bp, 40 predicted proteins | sample 5384171 | NCBI WGS metagenome assembly VOFG01 (sample SAMN12384726, study PRJNA508395) | human gut metagenome | isolation source: healthy gut F | host: Homo sapiens | reverse complement strand
CATATTGCAATCCTCCCTTATACCCCCATTGTACAACAAAATGTTACAGCTTGGTGAACTTTTTGGCCAAAATTTGCAGCCCCGCTTTGCAAATCACTCCGCACAGATCACACTTTGCCCTTACAAAAAGCTCCATTCCCTTATTTGCGGTGCAAATCTAAGGGAATGGAGCTTTTTATTTTCAGACTGTCTGCAAAGAAATTTTTCTCTCTCCTCAAGCGTGCAACCTGCGGATCAGTTTAAATGCCACTTCATGTTCCAGCACAAGCGGCTTATCAATGGCGAAGAATACCAGCCCGCTGGTGGTGGCAGTCACCGGGGCTACGACCTCAGCTGTGAACGGATATTTGCCCCTATCGTATCTCCGTACTCCACCTCCTGCCCCGGTACGCGCCGCGCACGGAAAATTCCCCCGGCCGGTGTCAGCACTGTGACGAGGTCTGATAGCCGGTATGAAATTGCTTTCGTCAAGTATTGGGATGCAAAACCCTACAAAAGTTTTGCTTTTTTTTGGAAGACAGCTTTTACTTTTTATAGCAATTTTCAATAATACGGTACAGCTCTGCCCATTATATTTAAACCAAACCTTTAAAAACGCAGCCGCTTTTTGGCTGATGCGGCGCTTAGCTTTGCATTCCGGCAGGATTGCTGGTATAATAAATATATCCCATCAGGCCGCCTGTGCGGCTAAAGAAAGGTCTCCGCTATGGAAACACCCCCTCAGGGGCACGGCCCTGTTTCATCTGCCCGGTCTGTTTGAATTTTATAACCTGTATGCGGCGTTTTTGCCGCTTTACCGTGCGCATAGGGAATATTTTTACGACTGGTGCGCAATCGGTTCAATCTACGGCGCACCGTCTGACTGCTTATGGGCGGGCGGCCGGGTCGAGTACAGTGACCGCACCCCGCGCGAGGTGCTGGCGCTGACGCATGAATATGGCATCTCGGCGCGGCTGACACTCAGCAATTCATTGCTGCGCCCGGAACATCTCACAGACCCGGATTGCAAACGCACTCTGCCGACTGTTTCAGGAACAAGGGAACCCCAAAACGGCGCCATTGTTCATGCTGAACTGCTGACGCAGTACCTGAAAAAAAGAACTATCCATCGCTGTATCTTGTCTCCTCAACCACAAAAAGTGCTGACAGACTTCAATGATCTGCGGCGGGAGCTGGCGCGGCCGGAGTTTGCCTGCGTCGTGCCGGATTTCCGGCTGAACCGGGCGTTTGACAAGCTTGCAGCGCTGCCCCAGTCCCAGAAGGACAAGGTGGAGTTTCTCTGCAATGAGTGCTGCTGGTTCGGATGCACGGAACGCAGGGCCTGCTACGAGGCCGTCAGCCGCAAAAATCTGGGTCTCCGGCCCGGAGCATCACTGCAGCGCCCCCGGCGCAGCGGACGGGTATCGCTTCTCCCGAGCGATGGCGAACCCCGGCTTTATCGGCATCAAGGCCATCCGGGATACCTACCTGCCGATGGGCTTCACCCAATTCAAAATCGAGGGGCGCGGCCTTGGCAGTGCGCTGATCCTTGAATTTTGCTTCACTACCTGACCAGGCCGGAATATCAGCTGGCTGTCCGCGAGGAGTTGTATCTGGATACCATGCTGGATCTTTTCTGACCGGCTTTGTGATGAGCCGGGTAAAGCTGTTTGCATTTTTTTCTCCGATTTGCGGTATAATGACAAAAACCAACAAAAGCAGGAGACCGCCATGAACAAACTACTACTCATCAGCGCTATGCAATATGACTTTCACACGCTTTTAAAGGTGGCGGATATCTGCGGCTTTACCGGGGAAATCGGCTTTCACGATGCTGAGGACGGCTATCTGCTCACCTTCCCTGACAACGATGGCCACGCCGACCGCCGCATTGCGGAGTATCGCAGCCGCCTTCGTGACCTTGAACATAATATCTGGAACCGCTGAAAGCGTATCCTGCCATTTTCATCTCTGCCAAGTGCGCCTTGCTCTTGGCAGATTTTTTTAATGCCGTATGTTACCCCAGCGCCACATCCAGCACCATCATCACGCAAAGCCAACGGCAAAGAATACTGTGCCGAGGTTAGAGTGCCGTCCCTGCGACATCTCGGGATCAGCTCTTCCACCACGACATAGAGCATCGCGCCCGCCGCAAAACTCAAAAGGTAATGGCAGTGCCGGAATCACAAGCTGTGCGGCCAGAATCGTCACCACCGCGCCGATTGGCTCAACCACGCCGGAAAGCACACCGCCCCAAAGGCCTTGCCTTTGCTCTCTCCTTCGGCGCGCAGGGGCATCGAGATGATGGCGCCCTCCGGAAATTCTGGATGGCTATGCCGAGGGACAGCGCCAGCGCGCTCGCCGCGGTGATCTGCGCGCTGCCTGCGAGAAAGCCGGCATACATCACACCGACTGCCATGCCCTCCGGGATATTGTGCAGGGTCACCGCCAGCACCATCATCGTAGTGCGGCCCAGTCTGCTTTTGGCCCCTCAGCCTCCTCACTGCCGACATGCAGGTGCGGAATCAGATGATCCAGTGCCAGCAGAAACAGCACGCCGAGCCAAAACCCGCAAACGCCGGGAAAAAGGCAAAACGCCCCAACCCCTCCGACTGCTCGATCGCCGGGATCAGCAAGCTCCAGACCGAAGCCGCCACCATCACACCGGCGGCAAAGCCCGCAAGCGAGCGCTGCACCAAATCACCCAATGCGCGCTGCATGAAAAACACACACGCTGCGCCCAGCGATGTACCCAAAAGGGAATCAGAATCCCCCAAAAAAGTTTCTGTCAATGAAGTCGCCTCCTTTTATGGTATATACACAAAAACAAAGGTACTTTATACCCCCTGTTCAGTGATGCTTTTTGACAAGCTGCGCCCATTTGTAAGGATAACAGGCCAGCAGCTCCTCATGCTGCAGATCCAGCTCATGAATTACGGGGTGCGCAAAATGCTGCTGATAACGCGCGCGATACTTCGCTCCCATTTTCAGCGCGTAGAAAATATGGATCTCCGTACCGGGAACATCAATTCCCTCCGGCAAGGGCGTGATGAGGTCGGAATAAAATTGGTTTTTACAGCTTTGCATCGTCACATAGGGGCGTGCAGCACCGAACATCGCCATAAAAGCGCGGACATAGTCCCCCTTCTCCGCGAAGCACTTTTCTAATCGCTTCTGCAGAAAGCGACTCTTGAACTGTCCGTCCCGAATCAGCGGATAAATCAGCGGCAGGAGAAGATTCGTCTGTAATTTGGCCGCGAGCTTGGAGCATTGGTCAAGGTCGGAGCTGCCCAGAATACCGTAGTCCATATGTATGCTTTTCCGTGCTGCCAGCAGTCCCACGAAAGAGCCGCCCAGAGAGCAGCCGTGGCGGCCCGTATATGCCCGCCGCAGTTTTTCAGGATGTAGGCTTCGATTTTTTCAGTTTCTGCAAAGCATTGTCGGAAATTCGGTACTTTCTGTTTCGTCAAAAGCCATCATAGCTGACGCAAAGTACGCGAAAATCCCGCTGCAACAGAGGGATCACTTGGCCAAAGTTGCTTTTCCAATGGCAGCAGGTGCCCGGCAGCAGCAAAATGACCGGGCGGTTTCCGCCCCAAATTCATAAACCTTCATTCTCCTGCCTCCCACAGCCACAGTCACTTCGCTTTACGGCGGTCAAACACAGCCAGCCTGTTTTGCTTTTTTGTATACCGCAATGTCACAAAAGCCCGCTTGCTCAAGATATGCTTTCAGCTCAGTATCCTTGTAGATGGTCATGCCATCAATAATTTCTGTCCATTTTTGTCTTTGTCCGTGTCGCCGTTGACTTCATTGCAGATGAGTAAGGTGCCAGCCGGCTTCAAAACCCGCCAAACCTCCCGGAAGCACTTTGCAAGGTCCGGCCAGAAAATAGACGGTTTCAAACGCTGTGACTGCATCGAACCAATCACTGGCAAAAATGATGCGCTGCACGCTGCCCTGCCAGATGACACAGCGATCCCTTTGGATCGCCGCTGCGTTGAGACGGCGGGATTTTTTCGACGCTGACAGCGGGTAATCCACACCCTTTACGATGCCGCGCGGACACCTTTTCAGCAGCCGTTTGATATTCGCTCCGCCGCCGCAGCCGCAGTCCAGCACCTTTGCGTCCGGCGCAAGATGCACGAAAGTGAAGCCCCACAGCGCCGGGGGTGTGGGCAAGGTTCATCATGGTGACCATCAGCCTACCGCCGAAGCCTTTGGGGTCTCTTGTATTTTCAAAAATGACATCGTTTATCTCCTTTCAATTTTTACACTCTGCGTAGGTAAGTGGAATGGAATTCTGCAAAACAACACTTTTGCATACGGTCCAGCCGTTTTTGCTGCAAAAATGCCAGATACGCAGCACTCGTCCATTTGCTGTGCAGCGGAAAGCCTGCAATTTTCAGCGCAAGGGCCTGAAGCTTTCCCCAATGGGAATTCTCTGCATGGGTAAAGGTAGGCGCAATCAGCGTGCCATCGTTTTTAAGCACACGGCGAAACTCGATAAAGGGCTTTCTCGGGGTGCGGCACAATGTGCAGTGCATTGAGACAATGACAACATCAAAGGACTGGTCAGCATAAGGCAGATGGAACATATCCTGCACGGAAAAATACAGCTTGGAGGAAAAAAAGTGCCCCGCTTTGCCTGCGCAATCATCGCTGCGGAGGCGTCGGTAGCCTCAATGTGATCGGCAGAACACAGGAGATGCTTTTGCCACCTGCCCTGTGCCGGTGGCTACCTCCAAAACGGTTTTTGTGCCACACAGCAGGGCGAAGCAGCGCATATAATTGATCATAGGCTATTGCATTCTTACGCATAAAGCGGTCATACCTTGCTGCATTTCTGTCCCAAAAATTCTTTTCGTAATGCTCAGCTCCTTGGTTTTACATCAACTAACTGCTGCTTATTTGAAAAAGCTTCCGGCGGCAGCATGGAAGTTTGTATATGCGCGTTAGAATAATCTAACCGTTGGATCGTAAAAAAAGCTGCCTGCAGCCAAAACGGCACCAGCAACGATTCTACGATATTTCGGTCATATAATAGCAGTCTGGCACCCAAATGTCAATAGGGTGCCAAAGGTGCTTTGTGCGTTTGAATTTCAACAAAAATCTATAGCGGGCAGTGCGTTTTACACTGCCCGCTATAGGGATGCTTACTTAACCGTTTTCGTCCTTGGGAATGGCCAGATTCAAGAGGATGGCAACGAGTGCGGCGGGCACAATGCCGGAGCCGCCGAATACCAGAGAGAGCATCTGCGGTGCGTGTGCAAGGATGCCGTTGTTGGCACCGATGCCGTAGCCGAGACCGAGCGCTACCGAGACGATGCTCAGGCTGCGCGGGGTCAGCGGCTCGCGGGTGATGAGCTGAATACCGCTCACCACGATCGAGGAGAACATCGCTGACAGCTGCACCGCCCAGCACCGACTGCGGCATGATCGAGACGAGCGCGCCCCAGCTTGGGCACCAGACCGCAGAGAATCAGGAAGATGCCGCCGGTGGCCAGCGCAAAGCGGTTGACGACCTTGGTCATGCTGACAAGGCCGACATTTTGGCTGAAGGAGGTGTTGGGCAGCACGCCGAACAGCGCGGCAAAGCTGGAGCCGATACCATCGCAGATGACGCCGCCGGACAGCTCGGTGTCGGTGGCCTCGCGGTCCATGCCGCCCATGATAACGCCGGAAATATCGCCCACGGTTTCGACCGCCGTGACGATGAACATAATCATGACCGGTGCGATCGCGCGCATATCAAACACCGGCTTGACCGGCATCAGCTGGGGCAATGCAAACCATTTGGCCTCGGCCACCTTGTTCCAGTTCAGCACCCATGCCTTGGTGTAGCAACGCCCTCGGCGTTCAGCGCCGTGGTGGGCAGAACAAGGCCCATGAGAAACTGCAATGTAGCCGCAGATGATGCCCACCAAAATCGAGGAGGAATTCAAAAAGGTGCTGCCGGAGTGCTTTGCAGATCAGGATGACGACCAGCACAAAGATGGCGAGCAGCAGGTTTTCGACCGAGCCGAAATCCTGCGCGGTGTTGCCGCCGCCGAAGGAATTTACACCGACCGAAATCAAGCTCAGACCGATGGAAAGCACCACCGTGCCGGTAACGACAGAGGGCAGCAGCTTGCGCAGCGGCTTCAGAAAGAAGCCCAGCACGGTCTCAAACAGGCCGCCGATCGAGGGAGGCACCCATGATCGCGCCGTAACACACCGCCGCCCATCGAGGCTGCGACCGAGCTGAACACCCCGATGAAGCCGGGAGGAGGTACCCATGATAATAGGCACCTTGCCGCCGATGGGGCCGATGGAATACAGCTGAACCAGTGTGACGATGCCCGCCACAAGCATGGCATTCTGCAGCAGCGTGACGCGCAGGTCAGCAAATTCGCCGCCGGCAAGGCCGCAGGCGCCCGTGATGATAAGCAGCGGCGTAAGGTTGCCGACAAACATCGCCAACACATGCTGCATGCCCAGCGGCAGTGCCTGCTTCAGGACATCTTGCCTTCAAAGCGGAAGGCTTCGGGGAAAAGATCGTTTTCTTCATTCCACAACTCCTCAGATAAAACCTATTACAATATAACATGTACCGCCAAAGCGGAAGGGCATACCGCCCTATTTATACATTATACCATCCCCCCGCCCTGTGATTGCAATTCCATCAGCCGCCGCAGCAAAAATTTTGTGTGTTTTTGAAGAAGGCTGAACGGTCAAAAAACCTTGATCGCCTGCTGCTTGCCGTGCAAAGTGTAGTGTACGGTCCGGGCCGTCGTCTGCATCCACGGTGCAGTTTTCGGCGTGGTCGGTCAATTCCGCAGGGCATTGGCATTGGCGGCGCATCTCATCCGTATATGGCTGGGCATATCGGGTGAAGCAGGATGCCGCTGAACAGCGTTGACCCGGGCCAGGGTCTGCTTTTGCTGTGCGGTCAGCTGCAGTTTTCCTCGCGCAGGAAGAAAACATCAGGGGTCGCTGCCGTAGGCGCGTCCGTTAAGCTGGCGGCGGAAAATTGTGTTGCCGATGGACTGCTTTGTAGAGACTCGCTCGCGGTGGAAAAGCCGCATATACCACACATCGTCCCAGTCAGACCTACATCACCCCAACGCGGCAGTAGTCAACGATACCAAAGGCGGGCATGACCGGCACACCGCAGCCTAAAATCAACTTGTCGCCGCACCATGAGGCGCAGCGGTGCCATGGCGCGCTTCATCCCGACCTGCGCGGGATTCCCGGTCGTTGCCGAACGGTGCTGCGCCGTAGAGAAAGTCCAGCTTGACAAAGGTCGAAGCCCCAATCTGCAGGACGCGGTCAAGACCTGCTTGAGGTAGGCCTGCACCTCCGGGTGGTCAATGTCAGCGCAAAAGCTGCTCCAGTTGCAGCCCGCAGCACCGACGGCTGACCGTCCACCTGCAGCAGCCAGTCCGGGTGATTTTGCAGAGCAGGGATTCCTTTTCGCAGACGAACGGTGCCAGCCACAAGGCCAGAGCCGCTTTCATGCGCTGCATCCGCCAGCAGGCGCGTACCCGTTGGGGGACTCATGGTCAGGCTCCAGCCAGTCTCTACCTTGCGCTCCCATCCATCGTCGATCTGAAAGAGCCTGTGCGGAAAAAGCGTTTTGCAGCCGTTGGTCTTCCTGAATCAAGGCCTCATCAATGTTCTGGTAGCGGTTATACCAGCTGGAATACCCGGCCAGCCTGTGCGCGGTGCGGGGGCGGCAGCCAGCGCCGCAAACCATGCGTCAAACACCTCGTCCTCGGTACCCTCGGCAAAAAGGGAGAACGCGGGAAAGCTGCCGCCGGTATGCTGTACCCCGGCGCAGTCGCGCTCAATGCGCAGCTGTGCGGTGCGCCTGTCATAGGAGAGAAAGATCGTGTAGCCCGGTGTCTCGTCAGGCTGGCCAAAAAGCCGGTAGGTTTTCCCGCGCCGGAAATAGCAGTAGGAGAAGCCGTGGCTTTGTCCCCCTTTTGCCGCTGTAGGGAACAAAATGATAATCGCCGTAACGGTCAAAGCTGTATTTTTCCAAAAGGAATTTCGGGACATGCTCAACACCGTGCTGCCGGTCCCATTGCCCAGCTCCGGGCAAGCGGTCCATGTCTGATAGCCGTTCATGAAGAGCTTTTCATCGTCTGCCCATCTCCCACGGTAGCGCAGCAACCGCATTTTGCAGCACCCCGGCGGGCAGCTCTGCCCTCAGGCAGACGGCACCGCTGCGCGGGGTGATGGCTGCCGTGCCGTCAAACCGGCCGCTGTCTGTTGCGGCATACCACTGCATCTCAGCCATTTTAGTTTCCTCCTGTGAAGCGCAGCGCTGATTTCGGCTGCGCGGTCATCCGTCAGGGTGAACCTGCGGCGGAACAGTACAAGCGCCGCCGCAAGGACGGCCATAGGCAGCACGGTCATCATGAGCCGCAGCCCGAGCAGTGTACCGGCGCTCTGGGCAGCGATGGGGCCGGTCTCCTCGGCATTGCCGGCCAGCCCGATCAGATCAGACCGATGCCGGTCAGAAAAACTGCCACGCCGGACGCAGCCTTTACAACAAAGGTCTGCATCGAGAAGATGACGCTCTCCTCACGGCGCCCGGTCTTGAGCTGGCCGTAGTCCACACTGTTGGAGAGAAAAAGAGTCGTCAGTACGCTGAGCATGCCGTTGCAGGCAAACACCACCACGCCCGGCACGCAGAGCAGTGCCAGACTGCCGGAAAGGCCCGTCAGGCAGAGCAGGAGCAGCACAGCATAGCCGCCCAGCGCGAGGCCCAGACTTACCGTAAATACGGCAGTGTTACTGAGCTTTTGCGCAGCACCGGATAGAGGACCATCATACCGAGGATCTGCGCCGCGCCGCCGATGGTCGAGAACAGCGTGTAGCTGGCCTTCCAGCCTGTGCCGCCGAAATCGTACTTGAAGAAATAGATGATAAAGTTGGAGGTCAGATACAGCGCCGAGTTGATTAAAACGATGCTGCCTACGACCACAAGCGCCTGATCGTTGGAGAACAGCGCCTTGAACATCTCGCCGACAGTGGCAGTCTTTATCTCGGCGCTGCCGGTCTCCTTTGACGCTGGCGCAGCAGGTTGCCTCGGTAACTACAAAGATGACAGCCACGAGCAGTGCTACCCAGCGGAAGCCGGCGCGCTCGCTGTTGCCGCCCAAAGCACCCACCAGCAGCATGGTAAACATCGCAATGAGCGCCGAGCCGACACCCGCACAGGTGCGGCCTACGACCGACAGGTTTTCGCGGTCGGCCGGGGTGCGGTCACAGCGGGGATCATAGACCAGTAAGGAATGTCCATCATCGTGTAGGTGACGCCCCACAGGATATAGATGACACTGAAGTAGACCATCATCCGGCGCCTTCCAGCACCGGCGCGGCGAACAGCGCGTAGAGAACCACCGCATTCAGGACGGTGCCGCTGAAGATCCACGGACGGAACCGTCCCCAGCGGGTGCGGGTCTTGGCCACCAGCACCCCCATAAACGGATCGTTGAAGGCGTCCAACACACGCGCGATCATCACCCTCCGGCCGCCAAAGGTGGCCGGCAGGCCCAGTCCATCCTGACACTAGTACATGACATAGGAGGCGAGACAGCGCGTAGACCATATCCTTGCCCACTGCGCCGATGCCGAAGGCGGCTTTTTGCTTTGTTGTCAGTTCCATACTGCACACTCCTTCTTTGTGACGGTAAATTCTACGGTGACAGGCGCACACTGTGGGGCCGAGACGGTCAGCGCGGCCGTACCTGTCTGCCCGACTGTGCGCAGATAAGTCCCGCCCATGCCGCCCTCGGCAGTTGCCGCCGCAGGGCCGACCAGCGCGGCAGCACCGGTCACGGCAAGGTCAGTGGCAGCTGTGCATAAACGGCAGGGCTGCCGTTTTCATCAGGATCCGCACCCGAACACCGGCCATATCGTAGGTGTCACCCTCCTGCAGGACGGTGGCGGAGGGCGTTACCTCAAGATGCAGCCGGTGGCTGGGGCAGAGCGTGACGCTCTTTACCACGGTATCCCCGTTTTTGGCATCGAACCGCCAACGCGTAGCCGCACCGCCCCAGTTGCCGACATACTTGCCGTACAGCGCCACACCGTCCGCAAAGCTCATCTTATAGCGCACCATGCACCACGCCAGCTTCAGCTTGTAGCGCAGCGGCAGCCCGGCCAGGCCGTAGCGCCCGGCGGCAAGCAGGCAGTCGCGCAGCGTGTCGGCCTTGGCTTTATCAAAATGCTCCTGCGTTTCAAGCAGGACACCGATCGTGTCATCCACGGCCAGCGGCGGGTGCGGCAGCGCCGTCCAGCCGCTTTTGTGCAGGGTCGTCACAAACACATCGTTTTTGTAAAGGTCCACCCGCTCGGCGTTGGTAAACACATAGACCGTGCCGATTTCGCCCGGCAGGATAGTCACCGATGTCCATCGTGGAGCTGACCGTCAGCACCGGCTCCTCCCCGCCTTGCGATGCGTAGACGGACGCCGCCAGCTTGGGATTGCGGAAGCTGTCCAGCACACCGTGATAGCAGATGCGGTCGCCGGAACCGAAAATCGCTTGTGGGTGGCATAATCAAACATACACCAGCCGAAGCAGCCCGCATGCTCTCCATCTGCGTAGGCGGCGTCCAGCACCCGCGCATGGCGCAGGGCGTGCTCCTGCCGGTGCAGGGCATCGTCACAGGCTTGGTGGGGTACATGTGTCCGTTGCATTCGGAAATCAGCAGTGCCTTTGCTCAAATCGGGCGTTACATCCTTTTTCCGCTTGGTCCCGGCGTTTGAGCCATTATGGGAGAAATCGTTGTAGGCGTAAACATCCTCCAAGAAATGGCTTTTTTCCAGATACCGCACGCCTGAGGTCAGCCGGCTCGGATCCAAGGCGTGGGCAATTTTATTGGTGCGCGTATAGAATTCGTCATCGTCCACGCTCTCATTGATGCGCACACCCCACAGAATAATGCTGGGGTGATTGCGGTTTTGCAGCAGCATCTCCTGCAGCATGGCGCAGGCGCGGTCCTTCCATGCCGCATCACCGATGTGCTGCCAGCCGGGCAGTTCGGTAAATACAAGCAGGCCCAGACGGTCGCATTCATCAAGAAAATACTGGCTTTGCGGGTAATGGCTTGTGCGCACGGCATTGCAGTGCAGCTCGTTTTTCAGGATATGGGCGTCCTGCCGCTGCAGGCTTTCCGGCGCGGCGTAGCCGTGTAGGGGTAGCTTTTGGTGGCGGTTCAGCCCGCGCAGAGGGGTCTTTCCCGTTCAGGTAAAAGCCGTCCGCCCGAACACAGCCGTCCGGAAGCCGAAGGTGGTCTCCCGGCTGTGCAGCACCTGCCCATCGGCATCGAGCAGCTCTGCTATGCAGCGATAGAATTCCGGATGCTCGGTGTCCCCATGGCGCGGCGTCAGGCAGCGTAAGGCGGCATTCCGCCGATTCTGCCGGGGGCAGCTGGCGGCTCACCAGTGTCTTGCCCGCACTGCTGCAGAGCCGGACGCGCAGCGCAGCGGCCTGCTCCGGTGCTTCTACGGTCAGCTGTACGGCAGCCTCCGTCAAGCTCGGTGTGCGCACGAAAAACTCGCTCACACGGCTCTGCGGCGAGGTCTCGAGCCAGACCTCCCGGTAGAGACCGCCGTAGGTCAGGTAGTCGATGACAAAGCCGAAGGGGCGGCAGGCTGGGGTCCTCGCGCGTATCCAGCCGCACTGCCAGCAGATTTTCTCGCCGCGGCGCACAAGGTCAGTAATTTCGATGGTGAAGCCGGTGTAGCCGCCCTGATGCTCCCGGCCGGTTGGCCGTTCAGGTAGATCTCTGCCTGATGGGCGGCCCGTCAAAAGCGCAGGAATACCCGGGGCGCATCGGGAACGGTCAGTGTGCGGCGGTAACCGCAGACCATCTCATAGTCAGAGGGTCTGCGTAGTGGGCGGCAGCTCCACGGCAGGTAATAAGGGCAGGCGCACCGGACGGCAGCCAACAGGTTCACCCGGCAGAAGGCATCGCTCCATTGCTCTGTAAATTCCCAATGATTGCAAAGACTGTATCTCATCGTACCAACAACCCTCCAGTAAAATGGAATCATCTCATCAAAGTATCCGTGTAGGATATGCCCTGTGCATCGAAGCGCGCGGTCTGCAAGAAAATCCTCAATGGAAGCGGAGATCATCCGCTGCAGAACCGGCAGGGGATAACCGGCGGATGACGCCCGCCCCATCGCCTGCTCCAGCAGTGTCAAGGCGTAGGCTCCCAGCCGGTTTCCAGATGCTCACGCACGCGCCGCGACCTTGGGATATTTATCATCCAGCAGATCCATCTGCTGCAGATCCAGCGCGGTGTACTCCTCCGGCAGGGCGATAATGACCGCCCGCAGCTTTTCTGCAAAGGGTGCCGGGGCCGTCAGGATGCGCTGCTTGCGGGCGTGGATTCTTGTGAAGGCATCGTCCACCATATCCAGCAGCAGCGCGCTCCCTTGGAGGGATAGACCGCGTAGATCGTCTTTTTTGCTGATGTGCATCACCGCAGCGGCCTGCTGCATTGTGAAGCGCAGCCCGTCCCGGCGGAACAGCTCCATGCCGACCGCGCACAGCCTTATGCGCAGCTCGTTGTTTTCGTCCATAGCTTGCCTCCTGTGGAAGCTTTGATTTAGCTTTCTGGTTTCCATTGTAGTGCGGAAACCGGTTCGATTCAAGCGGGTTTCCTGCACTTTCTACCTTTTTGCTAATCGGGCACAGATTTTTCGTCATATCGCCCATACGCCCAAAGCTGCAACAGGACAGCAAAGCGCCCCCCGCACGGTGATGCGGGCGCTTTGCTGGTAACAGTTCGTTTTTCGGTTTTTGCTGCAGGCGGGTCAGCTCGCGCAGCTCACGCACGGTGAAAAAGCCGCAGACGATGGCGGCAGTACCGTCCGCAATGGCCTGCGTACATGACGCCGTCAATGCCCATAAAAGCGGGAAGATGACGATGAGCGGCAGCAGGAACAAAATCTGGCGTGTCAGGGACATGAATACGCCGAGGCGTGCCTTGCCAATCGAGTTGAAGAAGTTGGAGGTGACCGGCTGAATGCCGTTGATCAGCGTCAGGAACATATAAATGCGGAAGTACCGCTCCGAAAAACTGATAGTACATCTCGCTGCCGGTGCCGAAAATACTGATGATCTGCCGCGGAAAAGCTGGAAGCAGGCAAACGCTGCCAGAGAAAGCCCGGTAGCCAGCCAGTGCCAGCAGATAGCTCTTTTGACGCGGCGGTAGAGCGCAGCACCGTAATTGAAGGCCGATGATCGGCTGCACGCCCTGCGAAATACCGATGACAAAAGGACATAAAGATCATATTGACCTTTGATGATGCCCGCGCAGGCCAGAGGAATATCGCTGCCGTAGATAGACAGTGCACCGTAGTGTGCGAGGGTGTTGTTCAAAACGATCTGGACAACAGCCATAGCAATCTGGTTGAAGCAAGCCGATGCACCGTAGCTGAAGATCTTGCGCGTTCTGTCACCGTCAATCGTAAAGCAGCTCCGTGAGAAGGGTACGGATTTAAAATGGAAGAGATACCGCATGCTGATGCCAAACGATGCGATCTGCCCGAGAATCGTGGCAAGTGCAGCGCCGGTCATACCCATATCCAGCCCGAAGATGAACAGCGGATCAAGGACCGTATTGATGAGCGCGCCGATGAGCATCGACATCATGGAATAGCGCGGGCTGCCGTCTGCCAGAATCAGCTTGCTCATGCCGGTATTCATAATGAGGAACGGAAACCCCAGCGCTGTGATGCGAGTGTAGGCCTCCGCGTAGGGCAAAACATCCGGCGTAGCGCCGAAGAATTTCAGCATCGGCGTCAGAAAAGCAGCAGCGTGACCGCCATCAGCACAGTGCCGAACAGCGCCATGAGGCACAGGCCGTTGCCTGCGTATTCAGCAGGCGCTTTTTCATTGCCGGCACAGCTGTAGGCTGAAATTTGTCGCACTGCCGATGCCGAGCAGCAGCGCAATGGCTGTGCAGGCGATTGAGAGGAAACGCAATGTTGGTGGCGGCATTGCCCGAAGCAGGCCCACCCTGCCCGATAAAGATCTGGTCAACAATGTTGTACAGCGCCGTCACCAGCATCGAGGACCAATGCGGGGGAATGGCAAAAGCCGACAAGCTTAGCCCTCCCTTTTCATAACAAGCGGGTTGGCAGCATCAGCCTGCGATGAAACCGTTTTTACGCTCATGCAGATTTTATCTCCTTTAATCCTGTTAATAATTACACTTATTACAATATTAACAAAACTCGGAAAAAATTGCGAAGTCTGTGCGCCTTGAGGCGCTTGAGCTTGCTGTACATGAACCGGAGATTGTGACCCAAACAAAACCGGGGCGAACTTTCGTTCGCCCCGGCAGTACTAAATGATTGGGTCATAGCCTCATAACCTTTATTCATTATTTTTTCGGGTTGGTTCCTATTTTCATGGGGAATCATTCCCCGCTTTGCAGAATTTCAGGCTTTGAGATTGAGGGTCAACCTCTGACACTTAGTACATTGAGTTTCTCATATGGATCAGGTGGATTCAGATAACCTCTGTTGGGTGGCGATGGGACCAGTCATGATAACCAGCCTTCTTTCATCCTGATCTATATGTTGCGTGGGGAGTCTTTGTTGACGGCCCCTGAGTCTGCTGTTTAAAGGTAAGCTGCCGACATCTCGTTCAATATGTTTTGTTCAGGTTATGACCTGCGGCTTCAGATGCGGCGCTTTTTTTCATTCAGCAGGCCCAGGCCGCCGGTGATGAAATAGGATCTTTAAAGAGTTTGCCGTTGACTTGAGCCTCCTTCCTTACGAAATACCGCCGGCGTCTTGTTTTCTTTGGAATTTCTTATAAAATTTCCTTGAAAATCAGCTTCTCTTAAGTTGTCTGCTCTCTTATCTCGGCTGTTTTCTTTCTGTGACTATACTATACCACAGCCCTTGGTTCGTCTATTCGCAGATATGCCAATGATACATGAAAAGATTTGTGCAGTTTTCAATCTTGCTGCTCGGGCAGAAAATGGTATAATAAATATGTTGGAAAGCTGCTGTGGCCCAGACCGTGCCTTTGTCCCGCGCGGCAGGGGCGGCGCTTTTTAGCGGGAGCCAATTGCTGTGATCCTGCGGGCTGATCTGAACAGGCATTAGGCAATATTCATTTCAAAACAACCGTAAAGCAGCTGCCGCTGCCACGGGGCGGTGTCCACGACAGCCTTTTTCGCCGCCGTGCAGGGCGGCTATTTTTTGATGCCATGGCAAGGCCCAAGCCGTTGCCCTGCGTCCGGTGGCTGGTGTCCCCTGATAGAACTGCTCAAAGATATGGCGGCGAAGGGTCTCGGCGTCCACAGCCGCAGCCCTGGTCAGTGACAGCCACAACCGGTCTGCCCTGCTCGCGGCACCAGTGTTACGCTTATGATTCCGTTCTCCGGGCTGGGTGGCGGCGTTGTCCAGCAGATTCAGCCAGATCTCCTTTGCTTCGCGCTGCCGTGGTAGGTGCAGAGGGGCCAGCTCGGCCTCAAACTGCGGCGACATCGCGCCACTTTTGCCGGGTCTGGATGCACTGGCGCAGCTGCTCATCCAGCGAAAAGTCTGTACAGTCGGTCAAGAATGGTCCATTGCCTCGATACGATTCAACAACAGCACACTGCCGGAAAGCTGTGCCAACCGCTTGCTCTCATCGCGGATGATTTGCAGATACTCGCGCTGCTCCTCAGGCGTGACATCCTCGTCCAGCAGCAGGTCGGCAAAGCCGCTGATGCTGACGATGGGAGTCTTGAACTCATGGGAAAAGTTATTTACAAAATCCTTGCGCAGCAGCTCAGTGCCGGAAAGCTCCTCCGCCGCTTTGTTGAAGGCTGCTTTGAACTCCGGATCTCGGTGGACTCATACCCGTGGGCAGCAGGCTGCAGGCGCACGGTGAAGTCCCCTGCCGCCAGCCGGTTCATCGCCTGTATGATGTTTTTGATAGGCTTTATTAACACAAGGCGAATCGAAAACCACAAGGCTGACGGCCATCAAAACACAACTGGCATACAAAATAACCAGCGCACCACCGATGCTGACGCTGCCGTCTTGGATAAAAAAGCCGTGGTCAGCCTTCAATACCACCAGCACCGTCGCAACGGTCAGATTCAGTGTAACGATGAAAACAGGTTCAGCACCAGCAGCATCGTCAAATTTACAGTGCGCATGCAGTCGCGCAGCTTTGTTTACAAATTGTGCCATATCACACCTTCTTTATAGCACGGTAGCCGATGCCGCGAATGGTCTGTATCTCAAACTCCGGCCAATCGTAAAAGCGGGTGCGCAGCCGATTGATGTGAACATTTACCGCTTTATCGTCACTTTCGCTGTCCATACCCCAGATCTCATCCAGCAGTTCCAGCCGGGTAAGGTCCTTCCGGGTAAGCCAGCAGCTTGTACAGGAGGTTGAACTCCTTGGCGGCAGCACCTGCGCATCGTGGCCGCGCCGCACGGTGTGGGTGTCGTAGTCCAGCTCGACATCCCCCTATCGTGATCCTGTGTTCATCCACGCTGCAGGCGCGCGGCGCAGCAGCGCCTTGATGCGCAGCACAAGCTCCTGCCGATCCGGTGGTTTTGTCATATAATCATCGGTACCAACGATAAAAAACCCGTTGTGCTTATCCTGCGGCATATCCTTGGCCGTCAGCATTAAAATGGGCAGCATGCTGCCGCTTTCCCGGATGGTTCTGGTCAGGGTAAAGCCATCCGGGGCATCATCATCGCAGAGCAACGCAGGTCTATATGGTTGTGGTCGAGCAGTTCCAGCGCCTGCACACCGTCGGCAGCAGTCAGCGGCTCATAGCCCGCTCGCTTTTTACGATGGCGCAAAGCAGACGCGCCGTGCTGGGGTCATCCTCGGCAATCAAAATACGAAACATCTGTGTATCCCTCCTTAGGGCAATACCGCACAATTCCGTCTAAGGGCTTAAGCACCCGCTCCGGCGGGAATTATGCGGTATTGCCTTAGTTCTATTATAGTACAGCGCAAAGATAAACGGAAGATAAACCGCTTTTGTTATTTTTTGTTTTATATGCCGAAGAATCTAAAAATAAGCGATATAGCGTTTATTGATCCACTGCTGATTGCAATTTGCATTTTATTTTACACCACACTTACACCATTTTAGAAAAAGAGCCTTAGATATGACAAAACAAAAGACATAGACGAGCTTTATCATTGCTATGGTAGGTTCGTCTATTTTTTCTTGGTTGCCAGCTAAAAAATAGGATAGCCTCTCATCAAGGTCATCCCTATTTTTTATGTTTTCTTTCAGCAGCGTTCCCCGCCGCCTATTCGGCTTGTGGTATCCGCATAACCCATGGTCTGGCTGCACAATCGACTGTCGCCGACCCAGCCCACTGTTTCACAGCCTTGGTAGTTTTGGCAGGCTCTGCAACCTCTATCATCTATTGAACAGATACTCCCTGAATATCATTGAATGCGCTTTTGCATCTGCTCGACATTGCCGTTCAGCGTATGCCCAAACAACCTGAAGTTTGCCCGCAGCAACATGTTCATACTGTTCTCCTGCGCATCAAGGCGTGCTTTGTCTGTTTGAACAGGTCCATGTACTGACTATCCTTACTTGCAAGCAAATCTTTTAACAGCATCGACTTCACCAGACATCTTTGTGATTTCTTCCAGTTCCTCAATCTCATCCTGCTCATGGTCTGGCTCTTCAGAAAAGTGTTGAACTCTTACTAGCACAGCAATGGCAGCGCCAATATGCGCCGGCAATCGCGCCACACGCTCAGGATCCATGTGACAGCGTCGGCCAGTGTAAAAAGCAAATTCAGGATCTGGCATTACTGCTCACCTGCCCTCGTGAGCAGAATCGGCTTCTGCCTTCGTTTCATCGCATCATAAGCCGCCTGGGCAATACTGCGTGCTCGTCTGTAATTTCAAGTCCAGCCTGTTTGGCAAGCCCATAATAAACTCAGCGGTTTTTTTGTTCTTTTCCTCACCAGTCATGTCATCCATGTACTGCTTGATATAGCGGCACGCAGCCCTCCCCATTTCATCAGCAAAGGGATAAGACCCAGCATATTAAGCGCACTATTGATAACGTCAGCAGCTTGAGGAAAAAACATACTGCTAAGCCAGAAAAAGCAAACGCTGGCAAGTCCTATGACAATATAGAAAATTCCCTGGCTCCATATTACTCCTCCATATCATTGCGCATTACGCCGTCAGTATCGTCCCTGCTGCAGCTCCTCGACTCACCCGCTGACTTATGCTCCTGCACCTGATCCAGGCGTTGACAAGTTTTCAGCGCTCAGTGCAGCGAACAACCCGGCATTAAAGCTATAATCCGGCCAATGATAAAGCATTGCACCATATACACAACGGCGTACACAATAGTCGCACTCCATCAAACACAATGACCTTCTTGGAAAATCGCATCGCGTTAAAATTTTCTCCCATATCAATCACCGCCTATCAAGTATGACTGAAGACCGCAGTAGGACCAACATAGCCATATGGGGTCTTATACCAGCCATTGACAATATCTGTAAACTAATGGTCGCTAACCTTGCCGGTCTTAGTCCGGACTCTGGATCACTAACCAACGCTTGCATAATTCGTGCCGGGGCCTTTCGCACATTCCACTCGTCCAGCTTTAAACACGATTGCTTTCTGTACAGGTTTGGGCGTAGAGGTCACAGTAGTACCGCCTGTGTAAGCCTTGTAGCACCAGTTCATATCGCACTTCCGGTGATGCCAGCCACAGCCCTTTGCTATACTGCCACATCTGGCACTTCTGCCTTTTGCTGACCACGTCACGGTAATCTGCCAGCCAATAGGTCATAAGCAGCCAGCTTGGTCATATCCAGATAAGCTGCCTTGTAGCTCGTATAGGTGTACAGCATCGGCTTGTACCCACGCTGGTCGATGATATCCAACCCGCGCTTCACCAATGCGGTTAGCCTGTTCTTGCCGATAGAAGCAGTGTTTACGGTCTTCAATATCCAGCGCAACAGGATACTGCAGTGTCTTGCCAGCTAATGCCTTAAACAGCATCTCAAGCCCTTGTTCTGCGTCTCCTCGTCCTGCGCGTAGGTAAAAAAACAGACGCCCACGGGAATACCATTCTCGCGCGCCCTTTATAGTTCTGTTCAAATGTCGGATCGATATAATACCGCTTTTGTTAGTCGAGACCGCTCTCAGCATCGCAAACTTTACACCGGTAGCCCACCTGCGCCATTGATGTTGCCCTGATATTTCGATACATCAATGCCCCATAACTCAACGGCTGCAGAATCTGCCGGTTGCTTGTTTGCGCTTGCTGGCTTTATCGCTCTCCCCACGCTTTTATCTACACTGTGTTCACCAGCGCGGAATGTAAATACCGATGCGTTGGCCTTGGTAAAATCATCATCCAACCATACCAGCGGGTTTGTGCGCTTGTTCTTCCAGCGCACTCAAAATGCAGGTGTGCGCCGAAACTGTTTCCGGTGTTTCCGCTGTAACCCAATCACCCTCGCCTGTTTTCGCCAACCCTGTCCTTGTTGACATTGATGGTATTCAGGTGTGCGTATAGAGTGTGCAGCGTGCCGCCGTTCCAGTTTGCGTGGCGGATTTTAATCATGTTGCCATAGCTGTTCGTGTCGCCCTGCGTGCGTTTGCCGTTCCAGCGGTACACAATCTCAACAGTGCCATCTTCCGCCGCCATAACCGGTGTCCCAACGATAGCTCTCATATCAATAGCCTGATGCAAGCTACCATCATTGCAGTACCAACCTTGCGTAAGCACATGCCCGCCAAAGGCCACCCAAGGCACACCTTTTTTTTAGCCTCATAAACATCCTCCCAAATTAAAAAAGATCCACTACAGTTCGTTAAACAAGATCATATCATCAGTACTTCACTTTTTCTCGCAAGTTTCGTTTTGATCTGATTTACACACCCCAGCGGAGTCCGTAGAGCTTGGTAATCACCATACAGCCGGTTGTCTGGGCTGTATAGCCGTCTCCATACTGCGAAACATAGTAACAGTTCGTAACGGTGTTTGTCACCGGAAAACGTATTATGTTGATACGTCCAGGGCGTCCTTCGCGCTGAAAATCGCGCACAAGTGTTTGTCCCTGTCCCAACATGAAATAACCGCCCGAATTTAGGTTTACATCGGTCACGATATACGCCAGCAAAAACCAGTTGTAGCGTCTGGCAGCTTTGCTGATCGTAACAGTCGTACCAATAGCTTTCCTTCCAAATAAGTTCAGGCTCCCCTGGCAGAGCACTTATCAAACTCAGCCCCATATCATACACCCATTTCATGAAGGTATTAAGGGTATCGTTGAGATACCCTCCCCCAAGTTAATTTCTTTTAATCATAAATCAGTTCTCCTATTTATTCATTCCAAACTAAGTGATCAGCACCGAATAATCTGTCCTTGATTTGTAAATTGAGCATACAGAAAACTCCCCGGCTTTCAGATGTAATGTCTGGTTGTAATTTCTGACATCAGCAGTCTCTGTGGATGCAACAACAATTCCCAGTGTTATTTAATTTCAAATAAACATTTACTGACACAGCTTTTTTGCATACGCATTTAAAACGCATTGCATATTTTGCAACCAGCAGACCATTTTCTTTTAGTATCACTGTCTGTAAAATATCTGTCATCGTATCGTTTAAATGCATTGTTCCGCGGGCTTGGCCAGTTAGTAATCAGGTTGGCAACAACCATAGCGTTTGTCAAACCACCCTCCACCCCTGGACGACATTAAGTTAAGTGCCATAATTATACCTCATAATCTCAGTGACCGTGATTTCCTTGAACTCCTCTTTCGGTGATACGTCTCTTCAGCGTAGCGTTCTTTACCATCGCCTGTTCCACAGTTTCGGGATACCAGCCCTTGATCTTTTTCTAAACATTGTCTTTGCCATTACGCTTCCTCCTCAACCATCAGTGTATCATCATGGCAGCAACCTGCATCGATCGCGTCAATGTGAGATTTTCAGCCTGTTCAGCCTCAGTCAGCCATGCAGCAGCCTCTGCCTCATTTTATAGCCTGCCCTCAGCTTCTTGCAATTTCAGCAAGCTCCTCGGTTGTACAACACGTACTTCTGCACATCCTCCCACTCATCCCAAGCAGCCTTAGCAGCAACATCCTCCCCACCTCATGGCGCAGACCCTTCGGATTTTCCAGCACACAGTGCCTCCCATAACTTCCAAATGAAAACCCGTCAACAGTTCTCAAGTGTTCCATTGGGCATGTCGGGCAGGTTCCAAACGACCTTTTTCCAAGTCTGAGATTTTTAATTCAGTTGTAAGGATCATCAAAATCTTCATCTTTCCTCCTTAATAAAATTATTGTTCATTTTCCACATTCATCCATCACCGCGCATACCAATAAACCTCAATGTCGCAGCTTGGTCTTCTTCGCTGCCTTGACCGTAATAACAGTTTGCCACACCACCGCCGTGATCTGTATCAATCTTGGAACTTCCGTTGATAATGCTTAACGCCTTCAGCAGTTCCTTGTCTGTGTCGCGTTGCTGGGTCCGTGTCAAAGCCAGCGGTGCGCTCAAATTCATGCCTCAAGAGTCGTTATGTAACTGGAACGCACCGAG
>VOFG01001598.1_pt1 | contig 21570 bp, 41 predicted proteins | sample 5384171 | NCBI WGS metagenome assembly VOFG01 (sample SAMN12384726, study PRJNA508395) | human gut metagenome | isolation source: healthy gut F | host: Homo sapiens | reverse complement strand
GCGTAAGGGAATGAGCGGCCTTCGGCATCTGGAAAGCTGACTGTGCGATCATCTGGTCCCAGCGGTGTCATCTGTTTCCACATTTTGTTCCTGTTCCTGGATTCAAATTAAGATCCTTCCTGGCAGCATCTTGGCATTTGTCTTTTATTTCTCTTTATCTTATGTTCCAGGCTGGAAAAAATGACAGAAGGCGGGAAAAACATATGGATAAGAGGAAGAAAGAAAAAGGAGACCGCCGGAAAATGGATGGAAAAGAAACAGCAAAAAGAAAACAGGTACTGAAGGAATGCCTTTTATGAAATAGATCTGAATGTATGAGGAAAAAAAAAAGAGAAGATGGAAAAGGGAAAGAGAGGCACGGAAACCGAAACGGTTTCGCTGAAAGAATTCATGGTGAAAAAAGCCCCGGGGCGGTTGATCCGCACCCGGGGCTTTTTCTGCCCGAACATCTGGGAGGACTGAAGGTCAGCAGCCGCATCCGCAGTTATTGCTGTTGCCGCATCCACAGCCGTTGTTGTTCCATCCGCCGCAGCAGAACAGAAGAATCAGAACGAGCCAGCAGTCGGAATTGTAGCCATTGTTGTTGTTTCCGCATCCCGCCGCAGCAGGAGAGGAGAAGCAGAATCCAGATAATACTGCAGCCATTGTTTCCGAACAGGTTGTTGTTGGAAACACTGCATCCATTATCGCAGCCACAGCCGTTGTCACATCCGCATCCACAGTTTGTAGCAGCTAAATCACTCATGTTTGTTCCTCAAAGGAATCATTTTGCTTTACAATTCATGATATGAAAAACTGCCGGGCGGGGTTACTCTTAAAGAGAAAATTCAAAGACCCTACAGACTGCGTCCCTGAAAATCAAAAAAGCTCTTTCACCGGAATGTCAAGTGCCTCAGCGATATCGAACAGAAGATTCAACGAAATAGAGGTTTTTGTATTTGGCGCTTCGATGTTGCTCATATGGGTACGACTGATATGTACCGCCTCAGCAAGTTCGGCCTGCGTCATTCCTTTTTTGCTCTTCGGTAGTAGGCAATCGTAAGTCCAAGAAGGCGAAGATCGTTCAAGCGTTCGTAATTCATAGTCAGGAATCCCCCTTTTAGTTTTATAAATATAATGATAATACGTAATGATACAACGGAAAACAATCAAAAACAAGGCACTTGCACATTAAAAGTTTGCATCAACAAACGGATATACCATAGAAGCAAACCTGTGAGCGGGAAAATCAGTTTAAGTCATAAGGCTTGTGAAGCTTTGATATAACTGTAATCGGCCATATCCCCATTCTCTGCTCGGATACGTAATAGTATCAATTCGGTCTGCACCGCGGATCAGGTAGTTTTTACCTCCTGTGCCGAAATAGCGGGCGGAGTGCGCTGGATGCCCCATTGCAGAAAAGAGCAGCGGCGCCGGATGTAATGGCGGCGGACGCACTCGAACCGCTGAAGCTTACATGGGAGGGCCGGTCCCGGTCCGGTAACGGAGACGCCGGGAGCGGCAAAGTCGGGCTTGATTTCACCAAGCCGGTAAAGCCGCGGCCGGATTCCGGGAAAAACTGTTGTTTGCTGCCTGATACGTGGAGGGAGAAAGAACAGGAACCGTGGCAGAAGGTGTCGTCAGTGTCGTGTACGGATCCGGTTCCAGAAATGTCACGTATCGGAGGTGGAAAATCCGGTGATCGGGAGCCAGATGTGGAAATCCGGCGGCGATGGAAAAAGCGCGGTAAACCTGAAGCGTCCAGATACCGGGGGGTCGGATCCAGCATGCGGATCAGAATGAGCTGGCTGCCGGTCGTGGCCTGGACCACTTCGTAGTTGACGTAGATCACGGTGCGCTCCAGAACGAAGGTGATCCGCTGTTCCTGATTCAAAGAGGGAATCCGCGGAATCGTCGCCGCCGGGAGAGCGGAAACCGAACAGAAAAAACTGTGGAGCCTGTCCCCAGAGTTCCAGGGTGAAACCGCGGTTTCCTTCAGAAACGAGAAACTCTACATTTTTCGGGGTGTAAGTTTCGGATACAGAGCCATAATAATGGTGTGCTGCATTTCCTTCGTTGCCGGTCGCGCAGACGGGGATCACACCAGGCGTGTTGCCGTAGCGCGCCAAGGTCAGAGAAACGGGGAGCGTGCCGGAGTGGCTGCCCTGATTCGTCCCGAGTGCCAGACAGAGGACGAGCGGTTTTCCTTCCGCAGCTGCGGTTTCATTCAGAAAGTGCATGGCGGAGAGCAGGTCATCTTCCTCGAAGACGGGAGCATTGGGAGGACACAAGATAAAAATCTTTCAGATTCTGTTTGGCGGGTTTTAATTTAACAACGGCAAAATCTGCCTCCGGTGCGCGCCGAGAAATCCGGCGGAGGCATCCGGAGTACCGCCGGCCCACGCCTGACATACGTGCCGTGCCCGTCGGGATCGGTGACTGGAACAAGGGAGAGTGGATCGCCGCTTTCAGTGCCGCGTCGAGATCGGACTTGTATAGAGACTGCCGTAAGGAAACTGCGCCGGCAGCGTTCCGTCCGGTCCGTCTGATCCCAGACGGCGAGAATCCGGCTCTGTCCGTTGGCATGCAGAAATGCGGGGTGGCGGTAATCAATGCCGGTGTCCAGAAAAACCGAAGATTACATTTTTGCCTGTATATCCGCCACCGTAGAGATTCTGCGTCTGGACAATCCCGGAGACTTCCAGTGAGAGCGTGGAGAGCGGCGTAAAAAGTTTTGGAAGCCCGGTAAAAGGGAACTGCGCCGAAGAGATTTTCCGGCAGCAGACTCCGCTCGAGAAAGAGAACGGAATACTGCGAATTCAGTGTAAGAAGGGCACTGGATTCCGGAAAGAGCATCTGGTACCGCTCGGACTGTGCCACGTAATTCTGAATCAGAATGTTGATGTAATCGTTGGAATAGATGATGTCCGTAAGATCCATAAAGAGATCCTTTGTTTTTGATGCTATTGTATGCAAACCATACAGAAAAAGTATGCATGCTCAAAGAAATCCCCTACCGGGTGCAAGATCTGCACGGTAAGGGGAAAGAAAAAAACGAAATCAGCTTTCGAGAAGAGCGCTGATATCCTGCTTTCGGTACTTCCATTGGGTAATGACCTGTCGAAGCATGCACGGCAGATCGGCAGATCGCCGACCATGTTCTGGAGCTCCTCGATCGGCATGTAGCCCAGGGAGTCCGCTCCGATCTGCTGACGGATCTCCTCCGTGGGTGAGGAGCTTGCGATCAGCTGTTTGTTCGAAGGAACATCGGTGCCGAAATAAATAACGGGATACAGGAACGGCGGAGAGCTGATACGGACATGGACTTCGGTCGCGCCGGCTTTGCGAAGCATCGTGATCAGGTTGGAAATCGTTGTTCCACGGACAATGGAGTCGTCGACGAGCACGATCCGTTTTCCTTTACAACAGATTCGAGAACGCTCAGCTTGATTTTTACGCTGGATTCCCGTTCCTTTGGGTCGGCTTGATGAAGGTACGGCCGACATAGCTGTTTTTGTGGAACGGCAAGACCGAACGGGATGCCGGATTCTTCGGAATAGCCTTTTGCGGAGGCAAGTCCGGAGTCCGGACACCACAGACGAGGTCTGCGTCAACCGGGTAGGTCTTTGCGAGAGTTGCACCGCCGCGGATTCTGGCCTCGTAGACACTGATATTGTCTATTTTGCTGTCGAGGCGGGCAAAATAAATATATTCAAAAATACAATGCGCTTTTTTTTTACGTCAACCGGCATAAATTCGGATTTCAGATTTCCGGTTTTGTCAAACGTTACAATTTCTCCCGGAGCGACATCGCGGACGAATTCGGCGCCGACTCGAAGTGAGGGCGCAGCTTTCCGAGGCGAGAACCCAGGCGTTGTCCCGCTTTCCGATGCAGAGCGGTTTTAAGCCATATGGGTCGCGCACACCAATGAGCTTTCGCGGGCTCATGATGACAAGCGCATAGGCGCCGCGGATATCCTTTACGGTATGCAGAATCGCTTCCTCCACAGTCCTGGAGTGAACACGTTCCCGCGCAATGCCGTAGGCAATAATTTCCGAGTCAATGGAGGTGTGGAAAAATTGCACCAGTGTTTTCCATCTGCTCGCGCAACTCCATGGCGTTGACCAGATTTCCGTTGTGTGCAAGGGCAAGAGAGCCTTTCAGATAATTCAGGACGAGCGGCTGTGCATTTTCCACGGTGGTGGAACCAGTGGTGGAGTATCTGACATGACCGATGCCGATATTTCCGGTCAGTTCATCCAGTTTTGATTCTTTGAAAACTTCATTGACAAGACCAAGACCCTTGTGGGATTTCACATGACCCTTTTGGACCGCTGGTGTCAGAGACGGCGATTCCGCAGGACTCCTGTCCTCTGTGCTGCAGGGCGGAAAGGCCATAGTAGATCGAAGGACTGACGTCGGCACCATCCAGATCGTAAATGCCGAAAACACCACATTCCTCCCGGAGACCGGTATCATAACAATTGTTTGACGATGGCTGCATAGGTATTCTCCTTTTTTTTCAGTTGTAGACCTGCATATTTTAAAAACATTGATTATCATACTCATTTTTGCGGATGATGTCAAGAAAATCGTGATATGTATAAAATATGGTGCAGAAATTTAGGATTTCGTGGAAAATGTCGAAAATAATAAAAAATAGTAAAAAAAGTTGCAGGAAATTCGAGATGTTTATAATCGTTTTTGATTTTGAATGAAAGCCCCGGACAGCAGCTATGGATGAGCCATGCTTGCATGAGCGAATTCATAGATATTGGCCGGGCAAGATGACATGAGTAAAATAGGGCGATAGCCCGGATTACGAATGTTGTCAGCAGTTACGGGAGCGACGCAGGCGCGGGTAACTGGCTTTCATCATAGAGATGTCGCCGGCAGGCGACATTTCCTTTTAGAGAAACTTGTGACGGAAAAGAAAATATCAGAAGAGAAAAAAGGAGGAAATCAATATGGCAGTAAAATATGTCTTTGTGACAGGCGGAGTAGTCTCTGGCCTTGAAAGGGAATCACGGCGGCGTCCCTTGGACGGCTTTTTAAAAGCCCGAGGATACAAAGTGACGATGCAGAAATTTGACCCGTACATCAACGTTGACCCGGGTACGATGAACCCGATTCAGCACGGCGAGGTTTTCGTTACCGATGACGGCACAGAGACAGACCTCGATCTCGGCCACTACGAGCGTTTCATCGACGAGAGCCTTGATAAAAATTCCAACGTGACAACCGGTAAGATCTACTGGTCAGTCCTGCAGAAAGAGCGTCACGGAGATTTTGGAGGAGGGACAGTACAGGTCATTCCTCATATTACCAATGAGATCAAAAGCCGTTTCTACCGCGGAAAAGAAGTAGACGAGGAGCGTATTGCCATCATTGAGGTCGGCGGAACCGTCGGCGATATCGAGAGCCAGCCGTTTTTGGAGGCAATCCGCCAGTTCCAGCATGACGTCGGACACGAGAACGCCATTCTGATCCATGTTACCCTGATTCCATATCTGAAAGCTTCCGGTGAAATGAAAACAAAACCGACGCAGGCGAGCGTAAAAGAGCTGCAGGGAATCGGTATTCAGCCGGATGTCATCGTATGTCGGTCCGAGCATCCGCTGACCACCGAGATCAAAGATAAAATTGCTCTGTTCTGCAACGTTCCGTCAAGCCATGTTCTGCAGAACCTGGACGTGGAGTATCTGTATGAAGCTCCGCTTGCCATGGAGAAAGAGAACCTGGCGCAGGTTGTCTGCGAGAGCCTTCACCTTCCATGCCCGGAACCGGATCTGTCCGACTGGACCCATATGGTAGAAGCACTCCGCCATCCGAACAAAGAGGTGACGATTGCGCTCGTCGGAAAGTATATCCAGCTGCATGATGCATACCTGAGCGTTGTTGAGGCATTAAAACACGGCGGAATTGCAAGCCATGCAAACGTACACCTGAAATGGGTGGATTCCGAGCTGGTAACCGAGGAGAACGTGGCAGAGTATCTGAGCGATGTGGACGGTGTTCTGGTACCGGGCGGATTCGGAAACCGCGGTATCGAAGGCATGATCACAGCGATTCGATATGCAAGAGAGAACAAGATTCCGTTCCTCGGCCTCTGCCTCGGCATGCAGCTGACGATTGTTGAATATGCAAGAAACGTTCTCGGTTACCACGACGCACACAGCATCGAGATGAACCCGAACACCATGCACCCGGTGATCGCACTGATGCCGGATCAGGACGGAATCGAGGATATCGGCGGTACGTTACGTCTCGGCGCATATCCATGCGTCCTGGCAGACGGATCGAAAGCACAGGAGCTGTACGGTGAGAAAGAGATTTCCGAGCGTCACCGCCACCGCTATGAAGTAAACAACGATTTCCGGAAAGCACTGACCGAAAACGGCATGGTTCTCTCCGGTGTTTCTCCGGACGGAAGAATCGTTGAGATGGTAGAACTTTCAGATCATCCGTTCTACATCGCAACGCAGGCACATCCGGGTTCAAATCCCGTCCGAACCGTCCGCATCCGCTGTTCCGCGGCCTGATCGCAGCAGCAGCCGAGTACCATGCGGCAAAATAATCGATAAATGGTATGAAAAAATTAGGTAAAATGCAGTAATAACCTAAGAAAGTTAAGAAAAATATAAAAAATTATATAAAAAATTAAATTTGCTCTTTACAGGACGAAAAAATAGAGTATAGTAGGGCAATCCAGAAAGAACGGCGGGGAACAAAGATTCCCCATTCTTTTCAGAAAAGACAAAGGATAACCGAAAATAAGGAAAGTAAAGGAAGGAAGCCGTATGACACAGAGCAAAGAGCGTGTCATGGGAGAAGAAGGGCTGTACCGTTCTTCCTTTTGAACACGACAACTGCGGTATCGGAGCCGTCGTGAATATCAAAGGTGAAAAATCCCATGCGACCGTAGAAAACGCATTAAAAATCGTAGAAAATCTTGAACATAGAGCCGGCAAAGACGCCGAGGGTAAAACAGGAGACGGGTAGGAATCTTGTTGCAGATATCGCACAAATTCTTTTCCAAAGCCTGTTCGACCCTCGGTTTTTCATTAGGCGGAGAACGGGAATACGGCGTCGGCGTATTCTTCTTCCCACAGGATGAGCTGAAACGGAACCAGGCAAAAAAAATGTTCGAGATCATCGTGGAAAAAGAGGGACTGGAACTCCTTGGATGGAGAACCGTGCCGACCGTTCCGGAAGTTCTAGGCCATAAGGCAAGAGAGTGTATGCCTTACATCATGCAGGCATTCATCAAAAACCGGAGGATGTGGAAAAGGGAATCGCTTTCGACCGTCGCCTGTACGTCGTACGCCGTGTTTTCGAACAGAGCAACGACAACACCTACGTGCCATCCCTTTTCCAGCCGTACCATCGTATACAAAGGTATGTTCCTCGTAGGACAGCTCCGCACCTTCTTCCGCGATCTGCAGGATGTCGATTATGAATCTGCAATCGCCATGGTACACTCCCGTTTCAGCACGAACACGAACCCAAGCTGGGGAGAGAGCCCATCCGAACCGTTTCATCGTACACAACGGCGAGATCAACACCATCCGCGGAAACGCCGACAAGATGCTGGCCCGTGAGGAGACGATGTCCTCCCCGATGCTGCAGGATGAACTGCACAAGGTTCTGCCGGTTGTCAACACCCAGGGTTCTGACTCTGCAATGCTCGACAATACACTCGAGTTCCTGACCATGAGTGGTATGGATCTTCCGCTGGCTGTCATGATCACGATCCCGGAGCCGTGGGCAAACAACGATACGATTTCCCAGGAGAAACGTGATTTCTATCAGTATTATGCAACGATGATGGAGCCGTGGGACGGACCGGCATCGATCCTGTTCTCCGACGGAGATGTGATGGGAGCAGTGCTCGACCGCAACGGTCTTCGTCCTTCCCGTTACTACATCACCAACGATGGATTCCTGATCCTTTCCTCTGAGGTCGGTGTTCTGGATAGTTCCGGAAGAAAAAATCGTCTTAAAAGAGCGTCTCCATCCGGGCAAGATGCTTCTCGTCAACACCGTACAGGGAAAAGTCTTAAACGATGAGGAAGTCAAAGAATATTACGCAAAGAAACAGCCGTACGGCGAATGGCTCGACAGTTATCTGGTACAGTTAAAGGATATCAAAATCCCGAATCTGCCGGTCGAAGAGTACACGAAAGAAGAGCGATGCGCCTGCAGAAAGCGTTCGGCTACACCTACGAGGATGTACCGTTCCTCCATCGGAAAGATGGCATTAAACGGTGTCGAGGCAACCGCTTCGATGGGTATCGATACCCCGCTTGCCGTTCTCTCCCATGAGCATCAGCCGCTGTTCAACTATTTCAAGCAGCTGTTCGCACAGGTAACGAACCCGCCGATCGACTGCATCCGTGAGGAGATCGTAACTTCCACAAGCGTTTACGTCGGACGTGACGGAAACCTGCTTGAGGAGGAGCCGAAAGAACTGCCAGGTATTAAAGATCAACAATCCCGATCCTGACCAATACCGATATGCTGAAGATCAAGAACATGAAAGTCGAAGGCTTCAAGGCAGTGACCGTTCCGATCACCTACTACAAGAGCGCACCGCTTGACCGTGCGATGGACCGCCTTTTCGTCGAGGTTGACCGTGCACACCGGGCAGGAGCCAACATCCTGATTCTCTCTGACCGCGGTGTCGATGAGAACCATGTGGCGATTCCATCCCTCCTGGCTGTATCTGCGGTTCATCAGCATCTGGTAAAAAACGAAAAAAGAGAACTTCTCTTGCGATTATTCTGGAGTCCGGCGAGCCGCGCGAGGTGCACCATTTCGCAACACTGCCCGGCTACGGTGCCTGCGCAATCAACCCGTACCTGGCACTCGACACGATCCATGAGCTGATCGAAGAGGGGGCATGATCAAGAAAGATTACTACGCAGCCGTTGAAGATTACAACCACGCAGTCATCTCTGGTATCGTAAAAATCGCAGCGAAGATGGGTATCAGCACGATCCAGTCGTATCAGGGTTCCCAGATCTTCGAGGCCATCGGTATCTCAGCAGATGTCATCGACAAATACTTCACCGGTACGGTCAGCCGTGTCGGCGGTATTACCTTGGAAGACATTGCAAAAGATGTCGATGAGCGTCATTCCCGAGCATTCGATCCGCTGGAGCTGTCTACCGATCTGACACTGGACAGTATCGGCCGTCATAAATCGAGAAGCCAGGGCGAGGAGCACCGCTACAATCCGCGCACCATTCATACACTGCAGGAGTCCACAAGACGCGGCGACTACAAGATGTTCAAAGAGTACACAGCAATGGTCGACAGCGAGGAGAGCGGCTATCTGCGGAGCCTGATGGACTTTGATTATCCGGGCAGGGCGTTCCGCTCGAAGAAGTTGAGAGCGTAGATTCTATCGTAAAACGTTTCAAGACAGGTGCGATGTCCTACGGATCTATTTCTCAGGAAGCGCATGAAACGCTTGCGATCGCCATGAACCGTCTGCATGGAAAATCCAACACTGGTGAGGGCGGTGAGAGTGATGACCGTCTCGAATCCCCGGAGAGATGCTCCGCGATCAAACAGGTAGCATCGGGAAGATTCGGCGTTACCAGCAAATACCTTGTCAGTGCAAAAGAGATCCAGATCAAGATGGCACAGGGTGCAAAACCGGGCGAGGGCGGCCACTTACCGGCCGGAAAGGTTTACCCGTGGATTGCAAAAACACGTCACTCCACACCGGGTGTATCCCTGATCTCCCCGCCGCCGCACCACGATATCTACTCTATCGAGGACCTGGCACAACTGATCTATGACCTGAAAACTCGAATGTGAATGCAAGAATCTCTGTCAAACTCGTATCGGAGGCCGGCGTTGGTACCGTTGCAGCTGGTGTTGCAAAAGCCGGAGCACAGGTCATCCTAATTTCCGGGTACGATGGAGGAACCGGGCAGCACCGAGAAGCTCGATCCATAATGCCGGACTTCCGTGGGAATTAGGCCTTGCCGAGACCCATCAGACGCTGATTAAGAACGGCCTCCGCAACCGTGTCATGATTGAGACGGACGGAAAGCTGATGAGCGGCCGCGACGTTGTGATCGCAGCACTTCTTGGCGCCGAGGAATTTGGTTTTGCGACGGCGCCGCTTGTAACCATGGGATGTGTCATGATGCGTGTCTGCAACCTGGATACCTGCCCGATGGGTATCGCAACGCAGAACCCGGAGCTGCGCAAACGTTTCCGCGGCAAACCGGAGTACGTCATCAACTTCATGCGCTTCATCGCAGAAGAGATGCGGGAATACATGGCAAAACTTGGCTTCCGCACCGTTGACGAGATGGTCGGCCGTTCCGACCTCTTAAAGAGAAATGATAAAGTGACGAACGAGCACGCAGACCGCGTAGACTTAAGCCAGATCCTGAACAATCCGTTTGCAAAAAGCAGGCGAGAAGGTAACGTTCGATCCGAAAGATGTTTACGACTTCAAACTTGGCGCAACCCTGGATGAGAAGGTACTCTTAAAGAAATTCGGTCCGGCAATGGATAAGAAAGAGAAGAAGAACGTCAAAGTCGAGATCACCAACACCGATCGTACCGTGGAACGATTCTTGGTGCCGAGATCACCAGAAAATTCGGCACCTCTCTGGAGCCGGATACGTACACCGTACAGTGCAAGGGGGGTGCCGGCGGACAGAGCTTCGGAGCATTTATTCCAAAAAAAGGACTGACCCTGGAACTTGAGGCGATTCGAACGATTACTTCGGAAAGGCCTCTCCGGCGGAAAACTGGTTGTCTACCCGCCGAAAGCAAGAAAGTATAAACCGGAAGAAAACATCATCGTCGGAAACGTTGCCCTACGGCGCAACGAGCGGTGAGGCTTATATCAACGGTATGGCAGGCGAGCGTTTCTGTGTCAGAAACTCCGGTGCTTACGCCGTTGTCGAGGGTGTCGGTGAGCATGGATGCGAGTATATGACCGGCGGCCGTGTCGTTGTCTTAGGTCCGACCGGAAAGAACTTTGCAGCCGGTATGAGCGGTGGTATCGCTTATGTCCTGATGAAAACAGCAACCTGTACCGCAATTTGAACAAGGAAATGATTTCGATTGAACTGGTAGAAAGCAAATACGATATTGCAGAGCTGAAAAACATGATTGAAAAACACGTTGCACACACCGGCTCTGAAAAAGGTAAAGAAATTCTCACACACTTTGACGAATATCTGCCGAAATTCAAGAAGATCATTCCGAATGACTATAAGCGCATGATGATGCTGAGTGCCCAGATGGAAGACAAGGGCCTTAGCAGCGAACAGGCACAGATTGAAGCATTTTACGAAAGCATGCGTAAGTAGGAGGAAAGAAAGAATTATGGGTAAACCAACCGGATTTATGGAATATCAGCGCAAGACAGGAAACACCGTTGCCCCGCTTGAGCGTATCAAAAACTTTAAGGAATTTCATCTGCAGCTCCCGAAAAAGGACAGCAGATGCAGGCTGCCCGCTGTATGGCATGCGGTGTACCGTTCTGCCAGGCGGGAACCATGATTGCGGGAATGGCCTCCGGCTGTCCGCTGCAGAACCTCGTTCCGGAGTGGAATGACCTTGTGTATCTTGGAAACTATGAGCAGGCATACCGCCGCCTCACAAAGACAAACTGTTTTCCGAATTTACCTCCCGTGTCTGCCCGGCACTCTGCGAAGCAGCCTGTACATGCAACGTAAACGGAGACCCGGTCTGCACGAAGGAAAATGAACGCGCGATCATCGAAAACGCATGGGCAACCGGCCTGATTACGCCGCAGCCGCCGAAAGTGCGCACCGGAAAACGCGTTGCCGTTGTAGGAAGCGGTCCTTCCGGCCTTGCAGCAGCGATGCAGCTCAACCGCCGCGGCCATTCTGTTACGGTCTTTGAACGCCGCGACCGCGTGGGCGGACTTTTTACGCTACGGTATTCCGAACATGAAACTTGATAAGAGCGTCATCGACCGCCGTGTGGATCTGATGAAGGCCGAGGGCATCGAGTTTGTGACGAATGCTGATATCGGAAAAGATGTAAAAGCTGACAAACTCTTAAAAGAATTTGACCGTGTCCTGCTCTGCTGCGGTGCGGCAAATCCAAGAGATATCAAGGCAGAGGGAAGAGATGCAAAGGGCATCTACTTTGCTGTCGATTTCCTGACTTCCGTAACGAAGAGTCTTCTGGATTCCAATTTTGAGGATCATGCCTACATCGATGCCAAGGGCAAACACGTTGTTGTCATCGGAGGCGGCGACACCGGTAATGACTGTGTCGGAACTTCCATCCGTCTCGGTGCCAAATCTGTGACACAGCTTGAGATGATGCCGAAAGCACCGGATCAGCGTGCCGAGAACAATCCGTGGCCGGAGTGGCCGAAGATCTGCAAGACGGATTACGGCCAGGAAGAGGCAATCGCCGTATTCGGCCATGATCCGCGGATTTACCAGACAACCGTAACGGAATTTATCAAAAACAAAAAGGGTGAAGTCTGCCAGATCAAGACCGTAAAACTGACACCGAAAAGATGAGAAATCCGGCCGCATGATGATGGTTCCGGTTGAGGGAACAGAAGAGATTCTCCCGGTAGATCTCGTTCTTATTGCAGCAGGCTTTTTAGATCCCAGAAATATGTGACCGATGCATTTAAAGTGGAAGTCAACCAGCGCACCAACGTGAAGACAGATGACGGAAAATACCAGACAACAAAAGAAAATGTCTTCACCGCAGGCGATATGCACCGCGGTCAGTCCCTGGTCGTATGGGCGATCCGCGAGGGACGCGAGGCAGCAAAGGCAGTCGATGAATCCCTGATGGGATACACGAATCTCTAAGTTTTTCTTGACAAAACACGCGAAAAACTGCTATAATATGCCCAAAACAAGGGTGTTTTTACGCAAGGTGTCTTTCTGCCCTGCCGCGTGAAAGCACCCTTTTCGTTTAGAATCGTCTTTGATAAAGGAGAGAATCGATATGGCAAAGTATACGAAGGAAGCGATCCTTCAGATGGCGGAGGAAGAAGATGTTGAATTTATCCGCCTGCAGTTTACCGATATGTTTGGAATGATGAAAAATATGGCCATCACCGCCGGACAGCTGGAAAAAGCCCTGAATAATCAGTGCGTTTCGATGGCTCTTCGTTCGAAGGATTTGTCACCATCGAGGAAGCAGACATGTTTCTGCACCCGGATCTCGACACCTTTGCAATACTTCCGTGGCGTCCGCAGCAAGGAAAGGTTGCAAGATTGATCTGTGATGTGTATGATAGAGAGGGGAATCTTTATGCAAAGAGTTCCCGAACCATCCTTCAGAAGGTAATTTCCGAAGCGAAAGCGATGGGCTATGAGTTTGAAATCTCACCGAGTGTGAATTTTTCCTGTTCCACACCGATGAGGACGGCGGAGCAACGAGTGTAACGCACGACAAAGGCGGTTATCTGGATCTGGGACCGCTGGATCTGGGAGAAAACGCGCGGCGCGATATGGTGCTGACTCTCGAAGAAATGGGAATCGACGTTGAGTCTTCCTTCCACGAGGTAGCGGCAGGCCAGCACGAACTGGATTTCTGTCCGGCTGCAGCACTTCGGACGGCAGATCAGCTGATGACTGCCAAATTTGCTATCCGTACGATTGCAAAACGTCATGGCCTTCACGCAACCTTTATGCCAAAACCAAAAACCGGAGTTCACGGATCGGGTCTTCATCTTTCCTTCTCCCTGTTTCAGGAGGGAAAAGATGTGTTTGCCGACAAATCCGATGAATACGGGCTCAGCAAAGAGGCATATTACTTTATGGGCGGACTGATGAAACACATCAGCGGAATCGCAGCGATTACCAATCCGCTTGTAAACTCCTACAAACGTCTGACACCGGGATACGGTGCACCGATCTACGGGCATGGTCTGCAAAGAACAGAAGCCCGCTGATCCGCATTCCGCTGACGGGAGACGGTATCATGGCCATTGAGCTTCGATGCCCGGATTCGGCAGCCAATCCGTACCTAGCACTTGCTGTCTGCATGGCAGCAGGACTTGACGGTATCAAACAGAAAATCGTTCCGCCGTCCCCGGTGGACCGCAATATTTCCGATCTGACAGAAGAAGAACGAAACGCGATGCAGATCACCCTTCTCCCGGGAAGCCTTGGAGAAGCGGTCGCAGAGTTAAAGAAAGACGATTTTTCTGTGTCAGGTACTCGGCCAGGAATTTGTGAATGGATATATCAATGCCAAAGAAGAAGAGTGGCATGAGTATCTCCGCCAGGTATCCGACTGGGGAGACCGAGAAATATCTGTACCGTATTTAGACGACGAAGGGGCCTGAAAATGCATGAGCAGCATAGTGATAGTACTTCCCAAAATAGAAGATGGAAAGCGCATCCGGGATATTCTGGCAAAAAGAGGATATGAAATCGATGCTGTCTGTTCGACAGCGGCAGCGGCGCTCGGAGAGATGAACAACTTAAACGGCGGTATCGTCATCTGCGGCTACAAGCTCCCGGATATGTTTTTACGGATCTGAATGAGTGTATGCCGTCCGGCTTCCAGATGCTTCTGATTGCATCGAGCCGCGCATTAAGTGCGGTGGAGGGAACCGGAATCATGGCGGTTACGATGCCGCTTTCCGTGTACGAGCTGGTCAATACACTGGAGATGATGATGCTGCAGAGTGCGGCACGGCGCAGAAAGAAAGAGCGTGCAAAAGCCCAAGGTGCGCAGCGCCGAGGAACAGCACATCATCGATCGTGCAAAAAAAGCCTTCTGATCGAACGAAATCACATGACCGAGTCGGAGGCCCATCGCTACATGCAGAAATGCAGCATGGACAGCGGCACCAATCTGGTTGAAACGGCACAGATGGTGCTGACGCTTTTGACAGAGTAAGAAAAAGTGAAAAGGAGCGACATAATAATGTTCAAAATCAATGACAATTATCTGAAATTGCCGGGAAGCTATCTGTTTTCCACCATTGCAAAAAGTTGCAGCTTACACCGAGGCAAATCGGACGCGAAAATCATCCGTCTTGGAATCGGCGACGTAACCCAGCCGATCGCACCGGCGATCATTGAAAAGCTGCACGGAGCAGTGGATGAGATGGGACACGCAGAGACCTTTCCACGGATATGCACCAGATCTTGGATATGCTTTCCTTCGCGATACCATTGCAAAAAAATGATTATCGGGACAGAGGATGCGATATCTCATCTGATGAAATTTTGTATCGGACGGCGCAAAATGCGACTGCAGCAACATTCAGGAGATCTTCAGCCTGGACAACAAGATCGCTGTATGCGACCCGGTTTATCCGGTTTATGTAGACTCCAACGTAATGGCAGGCCGTGCCGGTGACTACGACGCAGCAACCGAGGCGTTTACGAATGTGATTTACATGCCGTGTACTGCAGAAAACAACTTCACCCGGATCTCCCGAAAGAAACCCCGGATCTGATCTATCTCTGCTTCCCGAACAACCCGACCGGCGCTATGGTTTCCAAAGCCGAGCTGCAGAAATGGGTTGATTATGCAAATAAAGTAGGAGCCATCATCCTGTATGATGCTGCATACGAGGCATATATCTCAGAAAAAGACATTCCGCATTCCATCTATGAGTGCGAGGGTGCAAGAACATGTGCCATCGAAATGCGCAGCTTCTCCAAGAACGCAGGCTTTACCGGTATGCGTCTTGGATTCACCGATTATCCCGAAAGACATCAAATCCGGCGATGTGACTCTGCACAGCCTGTGGGCACGCCGTCACGGAACGAAATACAACGGAGCTCCGTACATCATCAGAGAGCAGGCGAGGCTGTTTACTCTCCGGAAGGAAAAGCACAGTTAAAAGAGCAGGTTGCTTACTACATGAAGAACGCAAAAAGTCATCTACGACGGATTAAAGGGCGCAGGCTACACCGTATCCGGCGGCGTCAACGCTCCTTATATCTGGCTGAAAACACCAGATCAGATGACTTCCTGGGAGTTCTTTGATCACCTGCTTGCAGACGCAAACGTAGTCGGAACACCAGGATCAGGATTCGGCCCGAGCGGAGAAAGGCTACTTCGGTCTGACTGCATTCGGTACGTATGAGAATACAGTGGAGGCAGTGGAGAGAATCAAAAAACTGTAAATTGTGTGCGAAATACCAATAAAACGGAATTTCTGCGCAATTTTATAAACACGCGAAAAATAATTTTGTATAGATAAAATTCATGAAAAATGCATTAGAATTTATATAAAATCCGTAAAAATTAGGTGTTTACAAATGCAAAACTGCTGTGCTATAATGCACAGTATGAAAAAGGCAGTGAAGGAAACTCCGTATGCGGAATCGACAGGAAGCCGATGTCACCGACTGAGAGCATCAGCATGGAGGAAACATACAATGGGGAACATTCCGGAGCCGGTCTGCTGAACATGAGATCCGAACAGGAAAGTAGGCAGATCCGTGATACGCGTTAAGTATAAATGAGTGGGCGTTTTCCCCGGAAAATCGGAGAAAAAACGCAATGCGGGTGGTACCGCGGGAACATAAAATATCCCGTCCCGGAACAGTAGTTAAAAAACTGTTCCGGGACTTTTTATTTGAAAAAGCAATCCGGGACAGGCGAGAAAGAGAGGAGAAACAAGACATGGAATTTATGACAGGCGTAAAGAAAAAAAAGAAGACATCTCCGTAAAAACTCTGCTGGAGACCGGAAGGCACAGAAGTAAAACTCGAAGGAGCCGTACACATCATCCGTGACATGGGCGAGGTTGCCTTTGTCATCTTAAGAAAGACCGAGGGACTCGTTCAGTGTGTGTACGAAGAAGGAAGCGTTGACTTCCGCTGAAAGATCTGAAAGAGGAATCGGCAGTTGCCGTAACCGGAACGGTCAAAAAGAGGACCGCGCACCGGGCGACGTCGAAGTCAGGCTGCAGACCATCACCGTTCTTTCCGAGCCGACCGAGCCAATGCCGCTCGCAGTCAACAAATGGAAAATGAACACCTCCCTTGAAGCAATGCTGAACATGCGGCCGATCGCTCTTCGAGACGTCAGAGAGCGTGCAAAATTCCCGCATCCAGGAAGGCGTGGTACGGGCGTTCCGTGATTTCCTTCATTCCCAGGGATTCACCGAAATTCATACACCGAAGATCGGCGCGAAAGGCGCTGAAGGCGGCGCAAACATCTTCAAGCTGGAATATTTCCACCGCCCGGCTGTCCTGGCACAGAGCCCGCAGTTCTACAAACAGATGCTTGGTCGGCGTGTTTGACCGTGTCTTTGAAGGTCGGACCGGTTTTCCGTGCAGAGAAACACAACACGAAACGTCATCTGAACGAGTATACCAGCCTTGACTTTGAGATGGGCTACATCGACAGATTTGAGGATTTCATGGCAATGGAAACCGGATTTTTACAGTACATGGTGGAGCTTCTTAAAGAAGGATTACGAAAAGAGCTGGAGATCCTGGGCATCGACCTGCTTCCAAAGACCAAGAAATCCCGCAGGTACGTTCACGATGAAGCCAAGCAGCTGGTATCCGAAAAGTACAACCGCAAAGATTCGCAACCCATTCGATCTGGAGCCGGAGGAGGAAGTACTGATTGGCCGTTATTTCAAGGAAGAGTACGACAGCGACTTCGTATTTGTCACCATTATCCGTCCAAAAAGAGACCGTTCTATGCCATGGATGATCCGGAGGATAAGCCCGATTTACCTTAAGCTTTGACCTGCTGTTCCGCGGCCTGGAGATTACCACCGGCGGTCAGCGTATCCACGATTATCAGATGATCCTGGAAAGATGGCAAAGCGTGGAATGGATCCGGAGGACATCAAGGATTACCTGATGATTTCAAATATGGCATGCCGCCGCACGGTGGCCTGGGCATTGGCCTGGAGCGTCTGACCATGCGCCTGATAGATGAGCAGAACGTCCGCGAGACAACCCTGTTCCCGCGTGATCTGACCAGACTGGAAACCGTAAAATGAAAATGAAAATATGCCTGTTTGAAGACCGGAGCCGTAAGCAGCATCCTGCTGGAAAATGAAAAAACACGGAAAGAAAGAAATCAAATGGCAAATGTGATTTCAGATGATGAACCATGGAATATGTCGGCATCCTGGCAAAGCTGGAATTCAGACGAGGAAAAAAGAATCGGCCAAGAAGGATATGCAGAAGATGCTGGATTATGTAGATAAATTAAACGAGCTCGACACCAGCAAGGTCGAGCCGATGACCCACATTTTCGAGATGGGAAATGTATTCCGCGAGGATGAAGTAACCAATGGCGACGACCGCGACAATGCTTACCGAATGCACCGGAAGTCAAAGAATGGGGCCAGTACAAGGTTCCTGTGGAAAACGGTAGAATAGCAGGAGGAGATTGATATGGAAAAAGCTGTGGAAAACAGATGAATGACAAATAGTGACATCCTTTTAACAGCGGTGCCGCAATCAAAAAAGGAAAGATCAAAGCAGGCGAGACGCTGTAGAAGCGTCTCTTGCGGCAGTCAAAGCATCGGAAGAATCAATTCAACGCATTCCTTCTGTGGATGAAAAGGGTGCAAGAGCACGCGCGGCAGAAGTGCAGAAGAAAATTGACGCAGGAAGCTCTGACCGGTCCGCTGGCCGGCGTTCCGATTGCGGTCAAGGACAACATCTGTACGAAAGGTCTTGCGACGACGTGTGCGTTCAAAGATCCTGCAGAACTTTGTTCCGACGTATACGATGCAGAGGTTATCACACGGCTCGAAGAGGCGGGAGCCGTTATCATCGGAAAGACAAACATGGATGAGTTTGCGATGGGAAGTACGACAGAGACTTCCGCGTACGGCGTGACGAAAAATCCATGGAACACCGGACACGTTCCAGGCGGTTCCTCCGGCGGTTCCTGCGCAGCCGTTGCAGCAGGAGAAGTACCGATGGCACTTGGCTCCGATACCGGCGGATCGATCCGTCAGCCGAGTTCCTTCTGCGGCGTAACCGGCATGAAACCGACGTACGGCACCGTTTCCCGTTACGGACTGATCGCTTATGGTTCCTCCCTTGACCAGATCGGACCGGTCGCAAAGGATGTGACAGACTGTGCAGCACTGCTGCAGACGGTCGCTTCCTATGATGCAAAAGGATGCGACATCGATGAAACGCGACGATTACGATTTCATGAGCGCTTTAAAAGAAGATGTCTCCGATCTGAAAATCGGTATTCCGAACAGCTTTTCGGCGAAGGCCTGGATCCGCAGGTGAAGGAATGCCATTTTAAAAGGCAGCCGATGTCCTGAAGGCACGCGGCGCATTGTAGAGGAGTTTCGATTTAAGACCTCATTGAATATGCCATTCCGGCTTACTACGTTATTGCATCCGCAGAGGCCAGCTCCAACCTGGAACGCTTCGACGGCGTGAAATACGGCTACCGTGCCAAAGAATACGAAGGACTCCACGATATGTACAAAAAGAGCCGTTCCGAGGGCTTCGGCCCGGAGGTAAAGCGCCGCATCATGCTGGGTTGCTTCGTCCTCAGCTCTGGTTATTATGATGCGTACTATTTGAAAGGCACTCCGCACCAAAGCCCTGATCAAAAAGCCTTTGACCGCGCATTTGAAAAATACGATATGATTTTAAGCCCGGCAGCTCCGACCACCGCACCGAAGTCTCGGGGAGTCCTTTCCGATCCGCTTCAGATGTATCTGGGCGATATTTACACCGTATCCGTCAACCTCGCCGGCCTTCCCGGCATCACCGTTCCCTGCGGTATGGATGATAAGGGGCTTCCCATTGGCCTGCAGCTGATCGGAGACTGCTTCAAGGAGAAAAAATATCATCCGCGCAGGCTACGCTTACGAGTGCAGCAGAACTTACGAAGAGCCGGAACTGGCAAAACAGGCAGAAAAGGAGGCACAGTAACATGAGCAAACAGTATGAGACCGTCATAGGACTTGAGGTACACGTAGAGCTTGCGACGCGGAACCAAAATTTTCTGCGGCTGCTCTACCGAATTTGGCGGTGCACCGAACACCCACACCTGCCCGGTCTGCACCGGTATGCCGGGTTCCCTCCCGGTATTGAACAAGAAGGTTGTCGATTACGCCCTGGCGCGTCGGACTGGCCGCAAACTGCAATCAACCAGTACTGCAAGTTTGATCGTAAAAACTATTTCTACCCGGATAATCCGCAGAACTACCAGATCTCCCAGTTATATCTGCCGATCTGCCATGATGGCTGGGTGGAGATTGACACCGCCGCAGGCAAAAAGAAGATTGGCATCCACGAGATCCATATGGAGGAAGATGCAGGAAAGCTGATCCACGATGAGTGGGAGGATTGCTCGCTCGTCGATTACAACCGAAGCGGCGTTCCGCTGATCGAGATCGTCTCCGAGCCGGATATGAGATCCGCGGAGGAAGTTATCGCTTATCTGGAAAAACTGCGTATGATGATTCAGTATCTCGGCGCATCCGACTGCAAGATGCAGGAAGGCTCGATGCGTGCCGATGTCAACCTTTCCGTCAGCGAGGTCGGTTGAGACTTTCGGCACGCGTACAGAGATGAAGAACATCAACTCCTTCAAGGCCATCAAACCGAAAAAAGTGGCAAACTGGCTGATGGGCGAGACCTTACGTCTCTTAAAGGAGAACGGCCAGGAGCCGGAGGATCTGCAGTTTTTCACCGAAGCATCTGGCATCCCCTGATCGAACTGGCAGAAGCCGGATCGGTCAACAACCAGGTGGCAAAAGCAGATCTTTGCAGAGGATGTCGATCCGGAAGCATACGTCGAGGAACACGGACTGAAAACCGTAAACGACACCGGCCTTCTGGAAGAAACCGCGAGAAAAGTTCTGGAAAACAATCCTGGCCCGGTAGAACAGTACAAATCCGGAAAGACAAAAGTCCTCGGATTCCTGGTCGGCCAGGTCATGAAAGAAATGAAAGGCAAAGCCAACCCGGCAGCAGCAGGAGAGCTGCTGCAGAAGCTGCTGTCTGAATAAAGAAAACAAAATTGCACGAATGGAGGCCTGGAAATGGTCTCCATTTTTCTGCCCGAAAATCAAAGAAAATGCATAATCTGCCTCCTTTTGGGAAATTCTTTATAAAGAAACCGGAAGAGATATAAAAGACGATACAAAATCCGGAAAAAGGAGGTTTCTTTACATGAAAGGACTGGATTACACCGCACTCACCGTTGCAATCATCAGGAGCCGTCAACTGGGGCTTGATCGGATTCTTCCGCCTCGACCTCGTCGCCCTGATCTTCGGAAACATGACGTGGCTGAGCCGCATCATCTACGCGGTTGTCGGCATCTGCGGCCTCTACCTGATCTCCGTCTACGGAAGAATTTCCGACCACGTACTGGGACAGGCGTAGAACAGGAACCCTCTCATATACGCAGAGAAAGGCGGTATGAGAGGGTTTTCTTTTTTGCTGTTTTAGGAAGGACAAAACAAATATTGCGGCCCTCTGTATGGTTTTGAGCAGGGATATGGATCAGAAAAAGAAAAAATACCGGATGCTTCTGGTGCAGCTTTCCTGTGCCGTTCTTCTGGCAGTGATGCCGCAGCGTGGGCATTCCGCGGAAGTCCGGGGAGTCTGGAAAGAGGTATTGTGTATGT
>VOFG01004887.1_pt1 | contig 21577 bp, 21 predicted proteins | sample 5384171 | NCBI WGS metagenome assembly VOFG01 (sample SAMN12384726, study PRJNA508395) | human gut metagenome | isolation source: healthy gut F | host: Homo sapiens | reverse complement strand
TTGCCAGAAGATGAAAGAGTGATAGTAGCTGGTCTTATCCTCAACAGCAAAGCAGCGGAAATCATAGCCTCATGTAATGTATTCCTTGCTCCTTCTCGAAGAGAAGGTTTTCCAATGGCTTTGTTGGAGGCAATGAGAATAGGTTGTATTCCCGTAGTGTCAGACTTCAAAATTGCAAATCAGGAGATTATTCGAAACGGAATAAATGGCTACGTTATCCCTCACAAGGATGTAAAGGCATTTGTTGATCGGCTTTCTGATATTGTTAAGAATCATGAGAACTATAAGAGAGTATATGAAGAGTCCTATAAAACTTTTTATTGAGGAGTTGAGTTTCCCCGTTTGGAGAAAGCATATTCACTCTGTTATAATTGAGAATTCTGCAACTCATAAGCAAAGGACGGCAATAACAAAGTCTGCATTTAGAAAGGTCGTGTGGCGTTTCAAAATGCTCGATAAATGCAATCTCATCGAAAATCACATGAAAGAAGTTTTGCCTTGTGCAATCAAATTCTACATGTATTATACCAAACTAAATTAATATGCCAGTAGTTGAAGATAAAGGCAATTGGAGAAGCCAGTTGAATTCTAAATTAGCGAACATTATCGCTAATGTGTTGGGACAGCGCGTGAATTACACTATCCGTTATTATCGTCACCGTGGACATCTGCCTAATTTCAAGCATCCTAAAGATCTGTCGGAGAGAATCCTTTCATCAATGCTCTCGAAGGATTTCTTGAAGTATGCGGATTATGCAGATAAAGTGAAGGTGCGTGAGTATGTGAAGGCGAAGGGGCTTGAAGGGATTCTCCTGAAGCAGTTTGGTGCTTGGGAGAATGCCAGTCAGATTCCTTTTGACCAACTGCCTAACCGCTTCATCCTAAAAGCAAATAACGGTAGTGGTGGACACTATATTTGTACTGATAAGTCAAAGATAGATATTCTTACTGTCGTCAAGAATATGGATGCAACTCTTCTGGAAGTCTCACATCTTCGTAATACAGAGCCTCATTATTGCGCCATTAAGCCGATGATTCTAGCAGAGGAACTGATGGGTGATGGTGCTACTCTTCCTACTGACTATAAGTTCCACTGCATCAAAGGCAAGGTGGCAGATGTATTCGTGGTATGCGGGCGTGAGTCCGGAGCTAAATATTGCACATTGGACACTAACTGGCAACAACTCCCTTACACCAAGCCTGAATTTATGCCAGCAAGCATGCCGCCAAAACCTGAACACTTGAAAGAGATGGTAACCCTTGCAGAAACACTCTCCAGCGACTTCGAATTTGTCAGAGTAGATCTCTACGATTTCGATGGAAAGATTTATTTCGGTGAGCTGACATTCAGCCCGTGGGGTGGCATCATGAATTCATACTCGAACGAGGGGGTAGAAATCCTCGGGCGTAAGTTTGACGAATAATCTTCAGTATGAAGTTTATTTTTTGTGGCGATTTCGTAAGCCAAGATCCTAAAAGCATACAGGTTGACCTGCGACTACAGAATTTGTTTAAAGATGCAGATTATGTGGCAGTCAATTTTGAAGCCCCTGTGAGAGGTGTGGGAAAGCCGATATGCAAAAGTGGTCCTTCGTTGACTCAATCAGAAGACTCTCCAGCATTCATTGAAAATCTTGGCGTCAATATTATCATGCTGGCGAACAATCACATGATGGATCAAGATCAGGAAGGATGTGAGGCGTCTATTAAGGCATTCAAGGGTGAAACACGTATCATTGGTGCAGGCTGTTTTGATGATGCATACCGTCTGCATGTTATAGAGAAAGATGGTGTTAAGGTTGGCCTCTTATGTTTTGTTCATAAGGAGTTTGGTGCTTTAGGGCTTGATGCAACGTCATTGGATTACGGTACTGCATGGATCAATCATCCTATGGTAAATAAGACCATCCTGAATGCAAAGAAGGTGTGTGATGTTTTGGTTGTGCTTCCTCATGCAGGTGTGGAAGATATGGTCGTTCCTCTTCCAGAGTGGAGAGCTCGCTACAGGGAGTTTGTCGACATGGGAGCCGATGCAGTTATCGCATCTCATCCACATACTCCACAAGGATGGGAAGAGTACAAGGGGAAAATGATCTATTACAGCCTTGGCAACTTTTTCTTCCAACTCTTCTCTAGTCAGCATGGAGCAAATTGGTATAAGGGTTTGGTAGTTGAGATGAACATCGATGAGAACAAGAATCTTTCCTTCGATGTGCATAATACAAAATTCTCAAAATTTAGTCTTGAACATGATGAAAGTATGGAATGTAAGAAGTACAATGACTACTTGTGCGAACTCTTGAGCAATGAAGACAAGTATTGGGATTATTTGAATAGGGACCTCAAAGCTCTTTGGCCAGAATATAAACTCTACCTGCTCAGAGGTTTGGCAGCGATTGCTCCAACTACCAACATACACGTTCTTTCTCATGCAGCCTATGGTTTGCTGAAAAGGTCCGGATATCCCGATGATGCTCAATAATTTTCAATGCGAAAGCCATCGGTGGGCAATTGAGAGGATGTTAAGAATGCAGTAACATCAAATATAGATTTCTAATAGCATAAGTGGATGCGACACATTGCAATTCGATGCTGTCTGCCAAAGCCGAAATAGAAATGTAATTATATGGCAAAGAAAATTGCGATGCTCTTCCCTTATGCACCATCATATAGGGAAGCGATATATAAGTTGATGGACAAAGAACTGGATGTGGATTGGTTCTTCTGTGGTAATGCGAAGCGTAATCTGAAGTTGTTCGATTACTCTTTGCTCAAGCATTGTGACCTATCCATGGAAGAGACGAAAGTTCTAGGCACAGTCGTGTACTATAAAGGAATCAAGAAGCTAAACCTTCAGCGGTATGACGCTATTATTTGCCCAGGAGTTATTCGAAGTTTATCTGAGTGGTGGCTCCTTCAGAGAATGGGAAAGGGTATGAATTATTCCAAGATTTATCTATGGACTCATGGATGGTATGGCAAGGAATCTCGTTTTCAAAAGATCGTCAAAAAATTTTTTCTTCAAAAAAGGTGGATGGTTTCTTCTTATATGGAAACTATGCCAAAAGTGAAATGATTAAGAATGGCTTCGATGCTAGAAAACTTCATGTTATTAGGAACTCGCTTGATTACGATAAGCAGTTGGAACTTCGCAATAGCATAGTTGAGTCTAATATTTACAAAGAGCATTTCAAGAATGACTTTCCAACAGTCGTCTTCATTGGCCGTTTAACTTCCGTCAAGAAACTTGATCAGATTGTAAAGGCCGTAGGCATTCTCAAGCAAAAGGGCGAGAACTATAATATCGCTTTTGTTGGGGATGGTGAAATGCGTCAATTATTGGAAGCAGAAGTTGCTAAATATCAACTTCGGGATAATACGTGGTTCTACGGTGCATGCTTCGATGAGAAAACGAATGCCGAACTCATATATAATGCAGACCTTTGTGTAGCTCCTGGCAATATCGGACTTACAGCGATGCATGTGCTGATGTTCGGTTGTCCTGCTATTTCCCACAATAACTTTAAGCGGCAGATGCCTGAGTTTGAGTCAATCATTCCTGGGCAGACGGGTGACTTCTTTGAATATGACAACGTTGATGACCTTGCTCGTAGTATCTCGCGGTGGTTTGCTTTAAAAAGCGGGTGCCGTGAGGAGGTTCGTAAGACATGCTACAAGGAGATTGATGACTATTGGAATCCACACTATCAGTTGAATCTCATTAAAAAAGTGTTTGAGGGTAAATGAAATCAATGGATATTAAATACTTGATTTTTAATGATATGTCTCGATGTGATGGGGGCCTTCGCGCGCATCTTTCGTAACGTCTTTCTCGCAAGGAACTCCAGTCTAAAATTTATTTTTTTGGTTCAGGTGCTGTAAGTCAAATAATCGCGTTATTCGCACATTTGCAAAGATTCAACGAGTTAGACTAACAAGAAAGTACGGTGTCCAGATTTCGGAAATGTGCACTATAGGACCGGGGTTGGAACTACCACATTGTTTACCGATAGTTGTTCACTATAACGCCAAAATCGGAAAAAACTGCACGTTGCATCAGTTTGTGACAATAGGTGGTAATGGCAGAGGAAAAGCCCCGATAATCGGAGATAATTGTTTTGTTGGTGCTGGGGCTGTAATTATTGGTGACATAAAGATTGGTAATAATGTAACAGTAGGAGCAAACGCTGTTGTGACGAAGGATGTGCCTGATAATGCAACTGTGGGAGGCGTACCTGCTAAGATTTTGCATTATAATTATCCTGGGATGTTTATAAAAATCCAATTTAATGAAATTATTAAGACGTTTCATGGGGAAATGTTGTCATCTATTCCATATAAATGTTTCCAAAATCTTTGCTCCGCAAGGACGAGTACTGATGCTGCATTGGGTAGGGGACGAAATACAGGATGAAGAGACAGAACCCTATCGCATCTCTACTGAACAATGCAGACGATTCCTCGTGTGGCTGAAATCCAAGAATACAATCCGCCTGGAGAATTGGGAACGAGAGGAAGATTTTATGCTCTTACCATAGACGATGTGCCTGAAAACTTCTATTACAATGCGTATCCTCTGCTGAAAGAAGCAAGTATTCCTTTCACCCTTTTTGTGAACGTATCGCTTTTGAATAAGGATGGTTTCATTACAAAGGAGCAACTCGTTGAAATGTCTAAATGTGAACTTTGCACAATAGGCTCTCACGGGGTTAGCCATGGAGAGTTTGCCTTGTTCAGTTGGAAACAGGCCTTGCGTGATCTGAAAGATTCCAAATGTGAACTGGAGCAGATAATTGGAAAGCCAGTTGAGATGTTTGCTTTTCCGTATGGTTCGTATTACGCTTGTGGTTATGCTAACAAGCACCTGGCGGGAGATGTGTATAAATATGCCTTTGGTACTGTGGCTTGTCCTATCACGAAGCCTTCGCTATTGAAGATATACTATTTGCCAAGGATTAATGTCGACATGGAATTCTTGAATTTATTATGATGAAAACAGTAAGTGTCATTATACCGTTTCATAGTCATATTGATTGGTTATATGAAGCCATAAAGCATATGTTTATCTCTAATTGCTTAACAATAAAACAGATGAAACATGCAACCTAAATTCTCTGTTGTAATGCCCGTATATAATGTTGAGAAATATCTTCGAAATTCAATTCAGTCAATTCTCAACCAAACCATATCAGATTATGAGTTGATATTAGTGGATGATGGTTCACCTGATAACTGCCCTAAAATTTGTGATGAGTATGCTGCTCAATATCCTCAGGTGCGAGTTGTCCATCAAAAGAATGTTGGTTTGTCAAGTGCCAGAAATGCAGGCTTTGCCATAGCAAAGGGTGAGTTTGTGTATTTTCCTGATAGTGATGATATTATTCACCCTGACACGTTGGACTATTTCAAAAGAGTAATAGAAACAGTACCCAATGTGAAGTATATCATTTCAGATTTTCAGGATGTAACAGAAGAAGAGGCATTCAAGGCTGCTGGATATGATCATGGTATCGAAATATATTCACGCTCTCAAATACAAGTATTGTTCCTAAAACGTCAGATTAGGATTTTAGCTCCTGGATCATTGCTGAATATCAATTGGTACAAAGATAACAATTTGACTTTTGAAAATAATCCATATGGAGAAGATCAATTATTCATTTGGAAAGCCCTTCTTCATGTAGATGAGGTTGTGCATATCAAAAAACCTTTGTACAACTACCTTCACCGCCCTGGTTCGATAATGACAGCATCCGGTGTACAGAAAATTATAAAAGCATATCCTTTCTTCCTAGACTTGCAAAATCTTTATCAGAGGTCAGAGAATGCTGCTCCTTTTGTGAAGAAATACTTGCTGCCGCTCTGGGTAAGAGGAATACTCCACTCATCTGCCAAAATTATTTCATACTCTGAATATAAATTGGTTCTTGTAACATTTGAAGCAAATAAGCATTGCACAACCCTAAAATCATATCCGTCAATTATTGTAAGAACTTTATCTCATTCTTATTTCTTAAGTAAAAGAATATTTTATTTGGTGAATAAATTCCTATAAAAGAACGATAGATAATCTTGCATCGGAAAAAAGGGCTGTAAAGAATATTTAATCTATAATATCTCTATTTTTTTCTGGTCGTTTGTTTTTTTAAGAAAAAGTAGGAGGAGTCTTGCTGCAATTAATTGTATGTTAACTCCAATTCTGCAATCATATCGGATAATTCAAGATCCATATAATACAAATGTCTCCTCATTTGTGGAAGAGACTATCTCCATTAAATCATCTTGCCGGCAACAGACTTTTAGCGTTGCTGGATGTATAGTATCATATCAATTCCAAGTACTTACGGATTTATCTCAACATTCTGCTACAAAATTCAATCGCCGATATTTCGGCCAGATTCTCTTCGATGGACTGATGGTAGTTGCCGTTGCATACAAAAATTGGTTAGGTAAATATCGCATAATCGCATAAAGTAAGGTATATGGGTAATAAGAAGAAAATACTGTTCGTGTGCCAGTATTTCTACCCTGAGATATTTCGTGGTAATGATGTCGCCTTTCATTGGGCAGAGGAGGGACATGATGTGCATGTAGTGACCGGCATTCCGAACTATCCGGATGGGGTATTCCATAAAGGGTATGGGATGTTTAAGAACAGAAATCAGGTGGTGAATGGAGTACGAGTGACACGTCTGCCTATCTTTCCTCGTGGCAACAATAAGATTATGCTGATTCTGAATTATTTCAGCTATTTCATAGTGGCTTGGGGATATGTGCTGTTTCTCGCTATCAGCCATAAGTACGATTTTGTGTTTGTGCAGCAGTTATCGCCAGTTATGATGTCAGCTCCTGGTGTTCTTTATAAGAAACTTCGTAAGGTGCCTCTCTATACTTGGGTGCTGGATTTGTGGCCGGAGAGTCTGGCTGCTGCAGGAGGTATCAACAATAGACATATTCTGGGATTCTTTAATCACTTTGTAAAGAGTGAATACAAGTGGAGTGATAAGATACTGACTAGTTCGAAGAGTTTTGATCTGAATATTCTGAAGTATGGGAATTACAAGGATAAGATTGTGTATTATCCTCAATGGTCAGATGGTAATGGTTCGAACATGGATTGCACGAATCTCGCGGATATTTTAAATGAGAAGGGATTGATGAAGAAATGGTTTTTGATGAAAGAAACTTCAAGGTGATGTTTGCTGGTGCTGTAGGAGAAGCTCACGGAATGGAATGCAATCTACAAGCTGCATTGCTGACAAAAGAGCGCAAAGATATTAAATGGGTGATTGTGGGTGATGGACGCAGGATGTCTTGGGTACAGCAGTTTGTAAAGGAACATGGGCTTGAAGAGACGGTATTGACTTTGGGAAGGTATCCGTCTGAAACTATGCCTCTGTTTTTTAAAAAGCAGATGTAATGTTGGTTTCGCTTACGGATTCGCCTCTATTCAATTTGTATGCTCCTGCAAAGATCAGTTCGTATATGGCTGCGGGTCGTCCTATCATTGCAAGTCTAAATGGTGAGGGCGCTGAAGTGGTGAAGGATGCTGAATGCGGATGGCATGTGGCACCTGGTGATGCACAATCGCTTGCTAAACTTGTAGTCCGGCTCTCCGAAACCGCCAAGGAGACGTTGGCTCAAAAGGGTGCCTCTGGTAGAGCCTTCTATGAAGAAAATTTTATGAAGGAGAAATGTTTGAGGAACCTTGATGAGATAGTAGGATGTTAAAACGATAATCATAAAATGTAATATTGTTTATGAATACTATTCTCATATACGGAATCATCTTCGTAATTCTTATTGCTTTAGAGTTGGTATACTTTAAGATTGCTGATACATTCAACATTATTGATAAGCCTAATGAGAGGTCGAGCCATTCGACGATTGTTCTGAGGGGTGGTGGAATTATTTTTCTTTTTAGTCTTTGGATATGGAGCGTATTTTTGAGCTTCCCATATATCTGGTTCCTTTTGGCTGTGACTCTCGTTGCCGGTGTTAGTTTCATAGATGATATCCGATCTCTGCCCGATTTTGTAAGACTAGTGGCTCAATTTATTGCCATGGCGATGATGTTTTATCAGTTGGACATTTTGCACTTGGATATGTGGCGGATAGTAATTTTGGCTCTTATCGTATGTGTGGGTGCGTCAAACGTGATTAACTTTATGGATGGCGTAAATGGTATAACGGGTGCCTATGCTATGGCATCTTTGATTCCACTCGCCTTGCTGAATAATACAATGGATTTTGTGGAACAGTCGTTGATTGTGACAGTAGTGTTGGCTGATATCGTATTCTGTTTCTTCAATTTTCGCCAAAAGGGAAAGGCAAAATGCTTTGCTGGTGATGTGGGTTCAATCGGGATTGCATATATACTTCTGTTTCTGATTGGTAATCTTGTACTCGCAACTGGAGATGTAACCTTCCTGATCTTCCTTCTCGTATATGGTGTGGATGGCTGCTTGACTATTGTGCATCGTATTCTGTTGCATGAAAATCTTGGTGAGGCGCATCGTAAGCATGTGTACCAACTTATGGCGAATGAGTTGAAGATAGGTCACGTTAAGGTTTCGAGTTTCTATGCGTTGCTGCAATTGGTGATTTCGCTTGGCTTTGTGTACTTGTGTCCTGATACGGTCGTAGCGCATTGGATTTATTTGATAAGCGCAATTATTGTGCTTGCATTGATATATGTGTTGTTTAAAAAGAAGTATTATCATTTGCATGAAGAATACCTTGCGTCTTTAAAAAATGGACAATAGAGATAAAACGCTTTCATCTTGCCCCATCAGTATGTAACTTCGGTTGTGTAATACTTGCAGGAACATGGCACACGGTTGAAGTAATAGAATCATCAGTAATTTATGAGACGAAAGTGGCTGCGAGACGCTTGATGAATTTATTGCAAAAAAGGATAACTCTGAAAATTCCGAAACATTGCCAATTATCTACCTATTGGAAATATTAAAAATAATTCGCATTTTTATATCACAGTATAGAGATGTCATAAAGTGTAAAACGATCGCTACAACCCCGTGACCTTAAAAATAAAGAACTGTTATAACATATTGATGCATAAAGGGCAAAAACATTTGGGTCCGATCCCTGTTTTGAGGGGGGGGTAATCAATGAATTGTCGTCCGCTTTTCTTTTTTTGTTGTGTGTCGCAAATGTACGTTGTGAGCTTAATTGTAAAAAAGTAGGTTACATTCAATGACGTGCTGTATATTCCTGAATGAGACTGATTCTGCGTAGTTTAGTAATATCGCTGTGCTCCCTCAATTTGGTTTTAATGTATCGTAGATATCCCTTCGAGCGCATTGTTCGTATTCGGGAAAAATGTCCACAGCCGCGGCTTGTTTCGTTTTAAGTTCAGATAGGCGTTTTGAGGCGTTTGTGGATGTAGGTGGTCTTACCGGTTTTGCTGTCGGTTGTACACTCCTTGAGGAAGTCCGTTCACTTTGCAGCCCATTTGTCGAGCATGCCACATTATGTAGTTGTTTCTGCGGCCTATGCACTTTTGCAGGTTGTGATCTCGTTCGGAGCCATCTATCTGCCAGTCAACGGATGGGTTTATTTCGGGATTGTAGTCGTATTGCTTTCCATTGCCTACGTGTTGTTCAAAATGAAATATTACTGTCTTCACGAAGCATATCTTCAAACGAAAAGGTAAAAATAGTAACGGCGGTGTATTGGCAGGTCCCGGAGTTCATGCTTTGGGACTTGTCCGTTATATGTAAACGCAAAAGCCGCAACCTAAAAAGGTTGCGGCTTTTGCGTTGGTTGTCCGTCGGCTACCGTCCTCCGGTGACGGGCTGCAGCAGGAAGTTGAATGAGTAGTCGCCGTAGGGCAGCAGGTATTCGGGGCGGGGGAGCCGTCCCCAGCTGTTGACGCAACCCAGTCCGGACTGGACGCTCTCGATATTGACGTGCGTGCGGCCGTCGGGCACGAGGTCGCCCGGGTGGCGGACATATTCCGGCGAGCCGTTGTCGAGCTGCGGGATGGCAAACGGGATGGCCGATGCCGAGAAGTGGCGGTCGGAGCAGATCTCCACGCCCAGGCCCGAGTCGTCGGTCAGCCGCCACCAGCGCAGTCCGCTGCGCGTTCCCGACTCCTGCGGGCTGACGTATTTCATATGGAACTGGTCGGCGACACGCTGGGCGTAGCGCCCCACGAAGGCGGCGCCGGCGCGGTCGGCGTAGTTTTCCATCGGCCCGCGGCCGTAATATTCCACGGCGTCGAACATGCCCGGGGTTTCGAAGGCCATGCCGAAGCGCATCAGGTCGGCGACGTCCTTGCGCGCGGGGTCGGCGGTCATCGTTTCGCTGACGCGGACCGAACCGTCGACAGCGATCGAATACGTCAGATTCAGTTTCGCACCGACGTTTGGGAGCGTGTAGTCTGCGACGGCTTTCACTTCGCTGTCGCCGGGCGTAAGGGCGAAGCCCGTGAGCTGCGGTTCGGCCTTGGCCCACATCCGGCTGTCGGGGTATTTCCCGGTCTGGCGCACGCCGAGGTCGTTGTCCGTGGCCGCGCGGTAGAAGTTGGGCCGCACGGGACCGGCCAGCAGCTCGACGTTGCGCAGGCGGTAGGAACGGATGAAGCCGCTCTTCGGATCGAACGCGACCGAGAATCCTTCGCCCGAAACGGTTTTGTCCGCCACGCGGAGCGTCCCGGCGGGAGCGGTCGCGGCGAAGCGTGCCGCGGGGTCGTCCCCGCGCAGCGTCAGCTGGTCGGCGGCGACTTCATAAAGTGCGTCGAGCAGTCCCTGCCGTTCGCGGAGCTGGTAACGCACCGTGAGCAGCAGTTCGCCGCCCAAGGCATAGACCTGTTCGGGTTTGTAGCTCAGCGTCACGGCGGCAGTGGTCTGCGGAGCCACGTCGAGACGCTCGACCGTGCCGCTCAACACGGGCTGTCCGTCGGAGGTGATCTCCCAGAGCAGGCGGTAGGGCGAAAGGTCTGTGAAAAAATTCTCGTTATAGACGTTCACGACGCCGTTTTTCAGGTCGCGGGGCGTGGTGTGGATCGGCCGGTGCTGGTGCTTCACCTCGTAGGCGTGGGGATGCCACGAGCGGTCGGAGGCCAGCACGCCGTTGCAGCAGAAGGTGCTGTCCGAAGCGTCCGTGTCGTTGTAGTCGCCGCCGTAACGGTAGGTCAGCCGGCCTTCGGGACTGCGCCAGGCAAGGGCCTGGTCGGCGAAGTCCCAGATGAATCCGCCCTGGTATTTGGGTTCGCGGCGGATCATATCCCAGTACTCCTTGAATCCGCCCATCGAGTTGCCCATGGCGTGGGCGTATTCGCACTGGATCAGCGGTTTCTGGGGATTCTCGGCGAGGTATTTCTCACACTGCCCGTAGCTCCAGTACATCGGGCAGACGATGTCGGTGTTGTAGTCTCCGTGGTAGGAGGCCTGCTCGTATTGCACGGGGCGCGACGGGTCGAAGGCCTTGATCCAGTCGTAGCAGCGTTCGAAGTTGGGGCCGTTTCCGGCCTCGTTTCCCGTGCTCCAGACGATGATCGAGGGGTGGTTGTAGTCGCGCAGCACCATGCGGCGGTTGCGGTCGAGGTGCGCGGCGGCGAAGGCGGGGTTGCCGGCGAGGTTCTTCGACTTGTCGCGGTAGTGGTAGCCGTGCGATTCGACGTTGGCTTCGTCCACGACGTAGAGACCGTATTCGTCGCAGAGGTCGTACCACAGCGGCGTGTCGGGGTAGTGGCACGTGCGCACGGCGTTCATGTTGAGGCGTTTCATCTCGCGGATGTCGCGCACCATCTCTTCGCGCGTGACATAATAACCCGTGTTCGGCTCCATTTCGTGCCGGTTGACGCCTTTGATGAGGATCGGTTTGCCGTTGACTAACAGCTGTCCGCCGCGGATCTCGACCTTGCGGAATCCGACGCGGAAGGCCGCGGCTTCGGTCACCGAGCCGTCGGCGGCCAGGGCCTCGGCCGTGAGCGTGTAGAGGTTCGGGGCTTCGGCGCTCCACTGCTTCGGGGCGGCGACTTCGAACGTCGTTTCGGCTGCGTTGCGGCGGGGGCGGAGCGTGCGTGCGTCGAGCGTGCGGCCCGCCGCGTCGCGGAGCGTCAGCCGTACGCTGCCGATGCCCGGCGTCGTGGCGATTTCGGCGCGGAGCGTGCCGTTGCGGTAATCGTCGACCAGATCGGGCGTCAGCCGTACGTCGGCCAGCCGGCGTTTGTCTCGGGCATAGAGGTAGCAGTCGCGGCCGATGCCCGAAAGCCGCCAGAAGTCCTGGTCTTCGAGGAACGAACCGTCGCACCAGCGGTTGACGCGCATCACGATCAGGTTGTCGCTGCCCGGCGTCAGGTAACGGGTGATGTCGAATTCGGCTTCGAGTTTGCTGTCTTCGCTGTAACCCGCTTCGCGGCCGTTGACCCAGAGCGTCACGTTCGAGGTGGCCGAGCCGATGTGAATGAATATGTCGCGGCCCTTCCAGTCGGCGGGAACGGTCACTGTGCGGCGGTAGAGGCCCGTGTAGTTCTGCTCATGGGGAATCAGCGGAGGTTTCACCTCGAAGAACTTGTGCCACGGGTAGGGTTTGTTCGTGTAGACCGGGTCGCCGCAGCCGTTCAGCTCCCAGATTCCCGGCACGGGCATTGTACCCCACGACGAGTCGTCGTGTCCGGAGCGGAAGAACCCTTCGGGTTCGGCTCCCGGTCGGTCCACGCGCAGGAAGGACCATTCGCCGTTGAGCGTGCGGTAGAAGGGCGAGCGGGTGTAGTCGTTCTCGGGAATGGCCTCGGCGGCCGTGGGGAAGGCGATGAAACTCGTGCGCATCGGCGCGCGGCCGACTTCGAAGCATTCGGGATCGAGCCAGCGTTCGGCGGGGGCTTTCGCCGAGGCCGCCGTGGCGGCGAAGAGTGCGAGCAACAGCAGTCTTTTCATTTTTCGGTGGTTTGGGGGTGGCAAATGTTGTGTCGGAACAAAAATAATAAAAAAACGAAACTTTCGCAAGTTATATAACGAAACCTTTCGTTTTTACCCGGTGAAGAGGCCTTCAAGGGCGTGTTTTTGAAAATTTGACGGATTTTCGACCGAAAGTTCTGGGATTTACAGGGAGGGTTCTTGTGATCTTAAAAATTTTTACTATATTGTTGCCCCGCATATAACCCGAAGGCCGGAATATCCCCGCTCCTGCCGGCCTGTTTTGAATGGTTCCATTTCTAAAAAGACAATGCTTATGAAACAAAAAGAAAATGCTTGCACTGACCCTTTCCCAACTCGTACTGCTTTATCGTCAGGAGTTTCCCGGCCTTGCGGCCCTTGCCGACGCCAGCGGCGACGGCGAACGGTTTCGCATGGGCCTCCGGGAGTTCGTGGACGCACACCGGGCGGCGGAAGGCGAAGCGGCGGAGCAGATTCGACTGTTGATCGACTACGACGGACGCAGCGTCCGCGAATTATCCACCGACCGGCAGCTGGAAGTCAGGACCCTTACGCTGCTGTGGCAGTTTCTTACCGGAAGGCTCGAAAACCCCGAAATGCCTTCCGACCTGTTCGTCGATCTGTACCATCTCTTCCGCCTGCTGGATGCTCCGGAGATTCCGCTGCCTTCGCCCCAGCGCGTGCGCAGCCGCACCGAACGCTGGCTCTCGGGACAGGACGACGGGGTGCGGGCCATCCGCGCCGACAACCGCGAACGGATGCTCCACCTGCTGATCCAGAAGATCGGGAACCGCAAGTCGAAGGTTCCGTCGCGCTTCCAGTTCGCCGACGGCATGACCTACGAGGAGAAGTACCGGCAGGTGGCCGCCTGGTGGGGCGATTTCCGCTTCCAGCTGGCGATGGCCGTGAAAAGCCCCTCGGAACTGAACCGCTTTCTGGCTGGCTCGCTCTCGTCGGAGACGATGTATCTGCTCTCGAAGGCCCGCAAGAAGGGAATGCCCTTCTTCGCCACGCCCTATTACCTTTCGCTGCTCGACGTCACGGGCGGCGGCTACGACGATGCCGCCATCCGCAGTTACATTCTTTATTCGCCGCAGCTGGTCGAAACCTACGGGCAGATCCGCGCCTGGGAGCGCGAGGACGTCGTCGAGGCCGGACGACCCAATGCCGCCGGGTGGCTGCTGCCCGACGGACACAACATCCACCGCCGTTACCCGGAGGTGGCGATCCTGATTCCCGACACGATGGGCCGCGCCTGCGGCGGGCTGTGCGCCTCGTGCCAGCGCATGTACGACTTCCAGAGCGAACGCCTCAATTTCGAATTCGAGACCCTGCGCCCCAAGGAGAGCTGGGACCACAAGCTGCGCCGCCTGATGAATTATTTCGAGGAGGACACCCAGCTGCGCGACATCCTCATCACGGGCGGCGACGCCCTGATGAGCCAGAACAAAACCCTGCGTAACATTCTCGAAGCGGTCTGCCGCATGGCCGGCCGCAAGCGCCGGGCCAATGCCCGACGCCCCGACGGGGAGAAGTACGCCGAATTGCAGCGTGTGCGCCTCGGGTCGCGCCTGCCGGCCTATCTGCCGATGCGCGTCAACGATGAACTGGTCGAAATCCTCCGCGAATTCCGCGAGAAGGCCTCGGCCGTCGGCGTGAAGCAGTTCATCATCCAGACCCATTTCCAGACGCCGCTCGAAGTGACGCCCGAAGCCGAGGAGGCCATCCGGAAGATCCTTTCGGCGGGGTGGCTCATCACCAACCAGCTGGTCTACACCGTGGCCGCTTCGCGCCGCGGGCACACCACACGCCTGCGCCAGGTGCTCAATTCGCTCGGCGTGGTCTGCTACTACACCTTCTCGGTCAAGGGGTTTCAGGAGAATTACGCCGTTTTCACCCCCAACAGCCGCTCGATGCAGGAGCAGGTCGAGGAGAAGGTTTACGGGCGGCTCACTCCGGAGCAGGCGGCCGAACTCGACGATTTGCTGGCTGACGGGACGGATACGGCTGCGAAAATCCGCTGCTTCATGCGTCGTCACCACCTGCCGTTTCTGGCCACGGACCGCAGCGTGCTGAACCTTCCGGCCATCGGCAAGAGCATGTCGTTCCGGCTGGTGGGCATCACGGCCGAGGGCAAGCGTCTGCTGCGTTTCGACCACGACCGGACGCGCCGCCACAGCCCGATCATCGACAGTATGGGCGAAATCTTCATCGTCGAGAACAAGTCGCTGGCCGCCTACCTGCGCCAGCTGGGCAAGATGGGCGAGGACCCCGAGGACTACGCTTCGATCTGGGCCTATACGCACGGCGAGACCGAGCCGCGTTTCGGGCTTTACGTCTATCCCGATTTCGGGTTCGCGACGACCGACCGGGTGAGCAACCTGGAGTTGGAGTGACGCAATAACCGGCATATGATTTGCGTTTGTATTCAATGATTATTGAATGAATGCAAATTATGAAAAAGACGATTCACAGAGCCGCGACCCGCGGGTATGCCGATCACGGCTGGCTCCGGACCCACCATACTTTCAGCTTCGCCGGATACTACGATCCCGGGCGGATTCATTTCGGCGCCCTGCGCGTGCTCAACGACGATACCGTGGCCCCGGGCGAGGGGTTCGGAACGCATCCCCACGAGAATATGGAGATCGTTTCGCTCGTTCTCTCGGGCGCCTTGAGGCACGGCGACAGCATGGGCAACATGCAGCTCCTCAAGCCGGGCGAATTGCAGGTGATGACCGCCGGTACGGGCATCACGCACAGCGAGATGAACGCCAGCCGCGAGGAGCCGGTGAAGTTCCTGCAGATCTGGGTCATCACCGACGCCGAGGGCCATACGCCCCGTTACAACCAGATCGAACTCGCGCCCGCGAAGCGCAACGAGTTCCGGCTGATCGTGGCTCCCGAAGGCCGCGGCGGGGAACACGTGGGATGGATTCACCAGACGGCATGGTTCCATACGCTCGACCTCGACGCCGGGCGGGAAGCCCGGTATCGCATGAATCTTCACGGCAACGGGGCCTATGTTTTCGTGATCGAAGGCACGGCCGAGGTCGCGGGCGAACCGCTCGGTCCCCGTGACGGTATGGGCATATCGGACGCCGACGATTTTCTGATCCGCGCTTCCGAAAACGCACGGCTGCTGGTCATCGAGGTCCCGATGATCTGATGTGCGGCAGCCTGATGTGAAAAACCGCCGGAGTCGAATGCTCCGGCGGTTTTTAGTGTCAGGCGGCGTCCTAAAACCCGAGGTGAAGTGGAAGCGGATATCCTTGAAGTTCTCCTGCGCGAGAGCCAGCCCGTAGCTGGTGTCGGCGAGGAAAACGTCGCGGCCGTGCTTGTCCACGGCCATGTTGGTGTGCTTGCGGCGCTTGAAGTCGGCCAACTGCGCGGCGTTGTCGCTGTCGATCCAGCAGGCCTTGTAGATCGAGATCGGCTCCCAGCGGCACGCGGCGTTGTACTCGTGCTCCAGACGGTACTGGATGACCTCGAACTGGAGCGCGCCCACCGTGCCGATGATCTTGCGGCCGTTGAGCGAGCTTGTGAACAGCTGCGCCACGCCCTCGTCCATCAGCTGGTCGATGCCTTTGGCCAGTTGCTTGAATTTCAGCGGGTCGGCGTTCTCGATGTAGCGGAACTGCTCGGGGGCGAACGACGGAATTCCGGTGAAGCGGAGCTTCTCGCCTTCGGTGAAGGTGTCGCCGATCTTGAAGTTCCCCGTGTCGTGCAGACCCACGATGTCGCCCGGATAGGCGAAGTCGATCACCGACTTTTTCTCGGCCATGAAGGCCGTCGGGGAGGAGAATTTCAACTGCTTGCCGCTGCGTACGTGGAGGTAGTTCCTATTCCGTTCGAACGTGCCGGAACAGATCTTCAGGAACGCGATGCGGTCGCGGTGGTTGGGGTCCATGTTGGCGTGGATCTTGAAGACGAAGCCGGTCATTTTCGGCTCCGCAGGCTCCACCGGCCGGGTTTCGGTCGGGGCCGGGCGCGGCGAGGGGGCGATGCGCACGAAGCATTCGAGCAGTTCGCGCACGCCGAAATTGTTCACCGCCGAGCCGAAGAACACCGGGGCCAGTTCGCCCCGCAGGTAGGCGTCGCGGTCGAACTGGTCGTAGACGCCCTCGACCAGTTCCACGTCGGAACGCAGCTGGGCGGCGAACTTCTCGCCGATGTAGCCTTCGAGTTCCTGCGAGGCGAGGTCCGAGATTTCGGCCGTCGAGGCGTCGGCCGTGAGCTTTTCGTCCGACGTGAAGAGAGAGGTTCTTCTCGTAGATGTTGTAGACGCCCTTGAACGTGGGTCCGTTCGAGATCGGGAAGGCCAGCGGCCGCACGCGGATGCGCAGTTCCTTTTCCACCTCGTCCAGCAGGTCGAAAGGCTCCTTGGAGGGGCGGTCGAGTTTGTTGATGAAGACGATCACCGGGGTCTTCCGCATGCGGCAGACGTCCATCAGCTTGCGGGTCTGGGCCTCGACGCCCTTGGCGCCGTCGATCACGATGATCACCGAATCCACGGCCGTCAGCGTGCGGTAGGTGTCCTCGGCGAAATCCTCGTGGCCCGGGGTGTCGAGGATGTTGATCTTGCAGCCCCGGTATTCGAATCCCATCACGGCCGTGGCCACCGAGATGCCTCGCTGGCGTTCGATCTCCATGAAGTCGGACGTGGCGCCTTTCTTGATCTTGTTGCTCTTGACGGCTCCGGCCACGTGGATGGCGCCGCCGAACAGCAGCAGTTTTTCCGTAAGGGTGGTTTTGCCCGCGTCGGGGTGGGCGATGACGGCGAAGGTCCGCCGCCGGGTTATCTCTTCCTGTTGTGTCATGCGTTATTCTTTCGATTGTGAAAGAGACGGGTAAAAAACCTCGGCGTTGTAGTGGCAGCCTACGGACTCCTTGATCTCGCGGCCCTGCTTGATGACCAGGTAGGCGATGGCGATCATGTTCCGCAGCTCGCACAGTTCGCGGTTGGGCTTGGTCTTGTTGTAAAGTTCCTCGGTCTCCTGCCAGAGAATTTCCAGCCGGTGCATGGCGCGCTTGAGCGAGAGGTTCGACCGCACGATGCCCACGTAGTTGGACATGATCGTCTGCATCTCGCGCTTCGACTGGATGATCATCAGCATCTCCTCGGTGTGCTGCGTGCCTTCGAAATCCCAGTCGGGAATGCCCTCCTGGAAATCGACTTTCTCCAGCAGCGACGCCGTGTGGCGCGCGGCCTGGTCGGCGTAGACCACCGCTTCGATCAGCGAGTTCGAGGCCAGGCGGTTGGCGCCGTGCAGTCCCGTGCACGAGGTCTCGCCCAGCGCGTAGAGCCGTTTCACGGAGGTTTCGCCGTTGGTGTCGACCTTCACGCCGCCGCAGCAGTAGTGCGCCGCAGGGGTCACGGGAATCCAGTCTTTGGTGATGTCGATGCCGATCGAGCGGCATTTCTCGTAGATGTTCGGGAAATGGCTCTTCACGGCCTCGGGGTCCTTGTGCGTCACGTCGAGGTAGACGAAGTCGGAACCCCGTTTGGTCATCTCGCGGTAGATGGCGCGGGCCACCACGTCGCGCGGCGCGAGGGATTTCATCGGGTGGTATTTGTCCATGAACTCCTTGCCGTCGGGCAGCCGCAGGATGGCCCCGAAGCCGCGCATGGCTTCGGTGATCAGGAAGTTGGGCTTCTCGCCGGGGTTGTAGAGCGTCGTGGGGTGGAACTGGATGAACTCCATGTTCTCGGTCATCGCCTTGGCGCGGTGGCACATGGCGATGCCGTCGCCCGTGGCGACCACGGGGTTTGAGGTCGTGGAGTAGACGTTGCCGCAGCCGCCCGTGGCCACGACGGTGAATTTCGAAAGCATGGTCTCGATCTCGTTGGTGTCGAGATTCAGGACGTAGGCCCCGAACGAGGCCAGTCCGCGCGTGTGGCGCGTGACGAATTCGCCCAGATGGTGCTGCGTCAGCAGGTCGATGGCGAAGTGGTGTTCGAGAACCGTGATGTTCGGATGCTCCCTCACCGACTGCACGAGCGCCCGTTCGATCTCGGCTCCCGTGAGGTCCTCGTGGTGGAGGATGCGGTGCTCCGAGTGTCCGCCTTCGCGGTTGAGCTCGAAACGCCCGTCGGGGGTCTTGTCGAAACGCGTGCCCCAGGCGATCAGGTCGGCGATCAGCTCCGGGGCCCGTCGCACGACCAGTTCCACGGCCTTTTCGTCGCATTTGCCTGCGCCGCAGACCAGCGTGTCGCGGATGTGTTTCTCGAACGTGTCGGGAGCGTACGTTACCGAGCAGATGCCGCCTTGTGCATAATTGGTGTTGCACTCTTCGATCGCGCCCTTGGTGACGATCGTAACGTGTCCGTGGGCTGCGGCTTTCAGCGCGAACGAAAGGCCCGCGGCGCCGGAACCGATAACCAGAAAGTCGGTTTTCATGGGTTTTTCCTTTTTCTATTGCCTTGCAGCGCCGCAAAGTTACAAAAAATAGTAACTTTGCCGCATAATTTCGGGCAAAATATGGAACGACATATCGATATCAGCCGGTTCGATTACGACCTTCCCGACGAGCGGATCGCCAAATTCCCGCTCACCGAACGCAGCGCCTCGAAGCTGCTCGTCTGGCGCGGCGGAGAAATCGCGGAAAAGCGTTTCGCCGACATCGGCGACGTGCTGCCGGCCGGGGAGCTGCTGGTTTTCAACAACACGAAGGTGATCCGGGCGCGGATCATCATGCACACAAGCTCTCCGGGGCGCGCATCGAGGTCTTCTGTCTCGAGCCGCACGACCCGGCCGACTACGAGCGGGCGTTCGCCGTCACGGGCGGCTGCACATGGTCGTGCATCGTGGGCAACCGCAAGAAGTGGAAAGAGGGGTACGTGGAGATCAATTTCGAACGCGGGGGCTGCGCCGAACACCTCCGTGCATGGATCGTCGAGGACCACGGCCGCGAGTGCGTCGTGCGTTTCGAGTGGACGGCCCCGATGACCTTCGGGCAGCTGCTCGAATACCTCGGGCGGATTCCGATTCCGCCCTACCTGAACCGCGAGAGCGAGCAGATCGACTACACGCGCTACCAGACGGTCTATTCGAAGTTCGAAGGTTCGGTGGCCGCACCGACCGCCGGGCTGCATTTCACGCCCGAGCTGATCGGGGAGATGAAGGTGCGCGGATTCGCCTTCGAAGAGGTGACGCTCCACGTCGGAGCCGGCACCTTCCTTCCCGTCAAGGACGACGACGCCGCGCGGCATCCGATGCACACCGAGCATTTCGAGGTGCGCCGCGCGACGGTGGCCCGCCTGCTGGAGAAGTGGGGACACATCACCGCCGTGGGGACCACCTCGGTCCGTACGCTCGAATCGCTTGCGGCCCTTGCGTGGCGCATCCGCACGGCCGGGACGCCCGATGCCGGGCGGGTCGTGGGGCAGTGGGAGCTGTACGACATTCCCGCGGAGTTTTCGGGCCGCGAGGCGTTGCAGGAGTTGTCGGGGTATATGGAGCGCGAGGGGCTGGACCGGCTGAAAGCCTCGACGCAGATTATGATCACGCCGCTGGGTTACGAGTTCCGCATCGTGCGCAACATCGTCACCAATTTCCACCAGCCCAAATCGACCCTGCTGCTGCTGGTCTCGGCCTTTGTACGCGGCCACGGCTTCCCGCCTCGGCGGTGCTGCTGCGGGACGGCGTAATCCGGAATTTTGTTTAAAACCGAGGGCAGGACCGTTTGCGGCCCTGCCCCTTTTGTCCTCCTCCAGGGACAGCCCTGGAAACCCCGGAGATGTGAATAGGTACGACGTCAGAATTTGACCCCCGATTTTTACGAAGAACGAATTGACGCTGAAACCTTCGCTGCTTTCACCTCCGGATTTGAATTTCATTCCTGGTGTTGCAGTCCGAGTCCCAGGTTGAACCGTTTGTAATTTATGCCCAAACCGTATGAGGCGTAGAAGCCGCCTTTCAGGTCGATGCCCTCGCCCTCTTCGTATAGCTTGCTCCCGAAATTCTTTGTTCCGGTTACGCCCATGCCGAATCCCAGGTCGACGGCGATATAGGGCGCAAAATTTTCCGTTACGGGGATAGCAACCTTTCAGGTCGACGAAAAGGGGCATCATGCCGACTTTCCAGTCGTCGTATGCATACTGGAAACCGACTCCGAGACCGACGAAAAGCATATCGGGCGATCCGTACGCCGTGGATGGTTTCGATGAAAGGACGTGAGTATTTGGCATCGGCCGATTGTCCGTCCATTTTAAGTTTGCCGCCCAAGCCGAAGCCGACGTTTACTTCGCCTTCGTACCGGATGCTGATTCCTCCGGATTTTTCGGCTGTCTTTTGTGCTAAGGACGCGGCGGGCGTTGCTGCAAAGGCGATTGCTGTAAGGATGAATAATTTTTTTCATGGTGCAAAAATTGGGTACACCCCGGCTCCTGTGATGCGATTATTTAAAAAGAAAGTGTGGAGCCGTTCGTTTATCTGGACAGAGGTTCTGGTAAGCCCGAAAACAAATAAACAATACCCCACACTTTATAGCATAGGGTATGCCCTCGTATGCCGATACAAGTGATGAGTGTCGTCGTTTACCTTGTTTTCTTGAAATTTACCAGATTTCTGTCCAAGGATAAAGCTAAAACACTTTATCAAATATGTCTTGCCGCCCAGGGACGACAATGACAAAGATAGAAAATGTTTTGCAAAAAAGCAACGACCTCG
>VOFG01001987.1_pt1 | contig 21588 bp, 34 predicted proteins | sample 5384171 | NCBI WGS metagenome assembly VOFG01 (sample SAMN12384726, study PRJNA508395) | human gut metagenome | isolation source: healthy gut F | host: Homo sapiens | reverse complement strand
ATGCACAGGAATGAAGAAGGAAGAAGAAACCGTTTTATCAATGCAAAGATTCTTGGCGCAAATCGGTGGGATATTGATGGCTGCCGGCGATTGGCTGCTGGGATGCGTTCCGCTGCAGAAGACGGACACCGAAATGTTCAACAGAGCCTGTTATCTGTCCGGCGCTCTACGCCTTGTGGAAGCCCATTGGTCGTCGGAATGGGAGCGCTTGGGTGCTTCCTCTGCTCCTTCATGGTGAAGGCACTGAATACGGATATTGACGCAAGGTATACGAGAACAAAAGCTATCCAGTATTTTTTCAGATGGCGTGGCGCGTGATCTGCCAGTCTTCCCGATGCAGACGCAGTTCGGGGTACTTGGAAAAAGCATAGGCAAAGCAACCCAGCGTGCTGATGAGCTGCGCGCTCACCGTGGCGATGGCCGCACCGGCGACACCCCAGCGGAACACAATGATAAACAGCAGGTCGAGTCCCACGTTCAGCACCGTGGAAAACAGCAGGAACGCCAGCGGCGTCACGCTGTCTCCCATGCTGCGCAGGAAAGAGCAAATAAAGTTATAGAACAGCTGCGCGCCGATGCCCGCAAAGATGATCGCGCAATACGTATAGGCCGCGCGGTAGACCTCGCCGTTGTCCGGCGTCACATTGATCCACGCGAGCATCGGATCGAGCAGAAGCAGCGCAAGCACCGTCAGGATGACCGTCAGCGCGGCGGATAAAACGATCTGCGTCGTCAGCGAGCGGCGCACGCCAGCAGGATTGTGCGCGCCGACATTACAAGATGTGACTACGCAGAAGCCCGCGCTGACGCCAAAGGCAAACTGCAAAAAGATAAAAATGAGCGACGACGTATCGTTGACACCCGCAACCTCATATTCCGCACGGTCGTTTTGATACGTTTCCCGGCCAAGCTCCGTGAGCTTGTAATACTTGCGCGGCGGCCCGCCGCTCTCCTCCTGCAAATAGGTGGTCAGCAGTCCGTCCGCCTTCAGCTTCCGCAGGATCGGATAGACCGTGCCATCCTGCAATGTCAATGTGCTGGGAGAGGAAATCGGAAATTTCATAGCCATAGCAATCGCGCTTGTGCAGCAGCGCCAGCACGCACAGCTCCAGCACGCCCTTTTTATATTGTGTATTCATGAAAGGCTCCTTTTGTGTCTCGTTTTTGCACTAGTGAATTATATACAATAGCCGCGAAAAGTCAATAGTGAATTTCAAAAGAAAGCTAAAAATTTTCTTTTTCATTCTCCGGAATTGATGTTATACTGAAAAAGAAAATGCCGAAATTCGGCGATGAAACGACACTTACAGGGGGGGGCGTCACGATGGAAGCAGGACGGCTGTATCAGTCTCTGCGCGGCAGACTGTATCGGCGATTGCCGGTGCTGGCCGTGCCGCTCGGCCTGCTGGACTGGCGGCAGGGAGGCCACCGGGACGGACGGAGCATATTTTTGGTGCACCGCCGGACTGCCTGCGGCGGCGGATGCGGAGGATGTGCTGCTGCACAGCGTGCTGCACGCGATGCTGGGCCACCCGTGGACACGCGACGGCGTGACGCAGCGCGCTGGGATCTGGCGTGCGACATGGCGGCGGAGTTTCTGCGTCAGCGGCTGCTGGACAGGCCGCTCGAAGGGCTGTACGCGCAGGCGTTTTATGCCTGCGGTGACGGCGCGGCCTTTCGGCGCGGAGCGTTTATGCGCGTCTGAAGGAGAGTTCCCAATCCCGCAGGACGAGCTGCGCGAGGCGTTCCGGCGCGACAGTCACGAATATTGGGCTGCCGCGCAGCGCGCGAGCAGCGGGCGCGCGTGCATCCGGCGAGGGGCTGGCCGCCGTCTGGAAGCGGCAGGAGGGCAAGCCCATCCCCTGATGCAAGGCCGCACAGGCCGAAGATCGGCTCCGGCACAACGCACCAGAGGCTCGATCTTCCGGAGCGCCCGACAATCAGGCGCGCTTCGCCGCGCTGCTGCGTTCGTTTTCTGAGGTGCGGGAGAACCGGCATGTGAACGATACGGATTTTTCCTATGCGTGGTACACCTGTACGGTTTGAGAGCATTACGACGGCATGCCGCTGATCGAGCCGCTGGAATATTCCGAGGAGCGGAAGCTGCGGGAGATGGTGATCGTGCTGGACACGTCGGCCTCCTGCTCGCGCGGGCTTTGCGCGTGGTTCCTCAGCGCCGTGCAGGACATCCTGTGCCGCGAGCGGCTGTTTTTTGAGCGGTTTCGGCTCCACATTCTGCAATGCGACTGCGAGGTGCAGCAGGACGCGCTGGTGACAAATCTTGACGAGTTTGCGTGGTATCTCGATCATCTCGAGCTCTATGGCGGAGGAGGAACGGATTTTCGTCCGGCTTTCCGCCATGTCGACCGGCTCATCGAGGAAGGGAAGCTGGAGAGGCTGGGCGGCGTGCTCTATTTCACGGACGGATACGGCGTGTTCCCGGAGGAAGCCGCCGCCGTATCCGGTGACATTTGTGATGCTGCAATACCGCTGTGACGACATCAACATCCCGCGCTGGGCGAAGACGCTCGTGCTGGACGCGGAAAACCGGGGAGCGAGGAACAATGGATATAAAACAGGCGAAGGAAGCCCTTCGAAGGACATATTTGGTCTATACCGAGCGGGACGCGGACGGCTCGCTCTGCATCCCGGCGTTCCGGCAGCGGCCGCTGCTGCTGATCGGGCCGCCGGGCATCGGCAAGACGGCGATCCTCTCGCAGTTGGCGGAGGAGCTGGGTGCGGGACTCGTAGCCTACACGATGACGCACCACACGCGCCAGAGCGCGATGGGTCTGCCGCTGATCCGCGAAAAGACCTACGGTGGGAAACCTATTCCGCAACGGAGTATACCATGAGCGAGATCCTCGCCGCGGTCTACGACCGGATGGTGCAAACCGGGCAGCGGACGGGCTTTTTGTTTCTCGACGAGATCAACTGCGTCTCTGAAACGCTGGTTCCCGCGATGCTGCAATTATTGCAGAAGAAGGAATTTGGAAAATACCGTGTCCCGAGGGCTGGGTGATCGTGGCGGCAGGCAACCCGCCGGAATACAATGGGTCGGCGCGGCGGTTCGACACGGCGACGATGGATCGCGTGCGCCTGCTCGAGGTGGAGGCGGACTACGCGGTCTGGCGGTCGTATGCGCTCGCGCGGGTTCCATCCGGCGGTGCTGAGCTATTTGGAATTGGAACCGGAGCGGTTTTACCGCGTGGAGCCGCACGCACGGCGCGGTGCGGTGACGGCGCGCGGCTGGGGAGGATCTCTCCACGCTGCTGAGCGGCTATGAACGGCTGGACTTCCCGGTCGAGGACGCGCTGTTCGGCGAATTTTGCAGGAAGAGACAGCTGCGTCGTTCGCTTCGTTTTCCGGCTGTTCGCGGCCTGCCGCGAAGCGGGCGGACGTGGAGGGCGTGCTCTCCGGGGCCGTCGAGATGCGCGCCGGAGCTGCGGAAACTGCGCTTCGACGAGCGGCTGGCGATGGTGGAATTTTGCTGCATGCACTTGGCAAGCGAACTGGAAAACCTGCTGTCGCCGGGAAACAGCTGGCGCAGAGCCTGACGAGCTTCGGAAGATCTGGCGGCGGCGAAGGAGCATCTGGCGGAGAGAGCACGCGGTGAGGTGTGCGCATCGCGTGCGAGCAATCATGGGAGCGCGCCGCGGAGCGGACATTCTGCGCGGTCGTGAGCGGGCTGCTGCGGAGCGGAAAATCTTGACAGACTCCGGCAGGAGGAAGCGCGGCGCCGCACGGCCATCGAGACGGCGGAAGCGGAGCTGGATGCGAATGGAGCATGCGGCAAAGTTTGTAAGAAAGACATTCGGCGCGGGACAGGAGCTGCTCATCTTCCTGACGCAGTTGGAGTCCGTTGAGGGCGGACAGAGAATCATCAAAGAAAGTCGGGAAATTTTGGGATGATAGAAGAAGTTGGGGATTGATTTTTTCCGGCCTGCCCCAGGAAAAGATCCACGGGCAGAGCCGGTGTGCGCACCGGCTCGCAATGACGCATCATTTTTAGAGCCGCCGCGGCGGGAAGAAAAATTGTGGGAAGGGTGTAAATGGACGCAAGATATTGTAGAATGAGGTTGTAAATCGGACAGAGGGCAGAACGGGGATCCCGTTCTGCGTTGGAAGCTGTGCTTCCAACGCTTGAAGCCCTTTGTTCATACAATTGATATTGAGATCCATAAACAGCAATCGCGGCCCACGGTGCGGGCCGCGACGAAAATGAACGGTAGGGGAGCCATCCCCGAACCACTCGCCCGGAGCTGTGCGCGGGGAGGACGTTTCCGAAGTGGCCATTGGCCGTTTGCCCGAAAGGGAAGTCATTGCAGGTGAAATTCTGCGAGAAGGCAGGAGACGGACGCGAGTCCAACTGGACTCAGACCGCAAGCCAGAAGACTTTACTGTTTTGCCGCCGAAGAGGCGGAATGGATGCTGCGCGATGCGGGAGGACCACCGCAGCGCGTTGTTTTGCGCGCCGTTTTCCGTTCGGAAAGCGGCGCGATCGTTTTTGTATCATATTTGGGCGATCCAAACGGTGATAGACTAGAAAAAGGAGTAGAAAAGTATGAAGAAATCGCAGAGATTGCTGTCGCTGCTGCTTGCGGCGGTGCTGCTGCTGGGACTGCTCCCGGCGTCGGCACTCGGCGCGAACACAACGCCGCGCGTACACGTAACTGTGGAGAACACGACCTATACGGAGGCCAACGCTGTCCGACCGATCGCGCCGGCATGAGCGGCCAGCTGCTCAACGTATGGTGCCGCTCGAAGGGACAATGACCATGATGAGCTGCATCGATTGGGCGCTGGAAAGCGCGGGCTATCCGACCATCGGTGCGGACAAGGGCTATATTTCGGAGATCAACGGTGTGGCCGAGAAGCGGAACGGCGAATATTCCGGCTGGATGGGGCACACTGAACGACTGGTTCACGAATTACGGCTTCGACCAGTACACTACCGCGGACGGAACGCTTCAGGACGGGGATGAGATCCGCGATGTACACCTCGACCGGGATGGGTTCTGACCTTGGCGGCGTTTGGGGCGATTATGACAAGCGGCTGAAGGCTTGAGATCTCGGAGGGGACGCTGGCCCCGGCCTTTTTCCCCCGACCGGCATGAATATACGCTCATCCTGCCGACAAACAAGACGGCGGTGACCGTGACGCCGACGGCGATGAACAAGCAGTTCCAGGTGCGGACGTTCGTCGGAGAAAATGAATATCGCCGCTCGGCGAGCATCCCGGTGACGCCCGGAATGGATCTCACCGTGAAGTGCGGCGACCCCACTATGGCCCACGGCCAACCCGAACGAACTGCCCGGCGAGGTCTATACGATCCATGTTGTGGCGCCCGGCACGCAGCTGGGATCAGAGTTCTCTGACGGTCACGACCCGACGGAGGAGGGCGAAAAGACCGGCGAACCGTCGCTCAGATTTGTCGAGACGACCGGCGAGTTTTTGGTCACACTGGACGCCTATACCGAGAACACGAAATACAACAGCTCCGGGTTTACGGCGGCGCTGACCGTGCCGGAGGGCGCGAGCGCCGTGCTGCTGAATGAAAACGGCGAGCAGGTCGGCGATTTCGCAAACGGGCCGGTCACGGTGGAGAACTGCATTCTGGCCCCCCGGCGCGTATCTGTATTTCATTCAGCTGACGAGCGAGGGCACGAGCACCCTGTATCCGCTGAGCCTGAGCAAATCGCGCCTCCTTATCTTTAAGAGCCTCCAGTTCAACAGCGACCCGGCGTCCACCGAGCAATTCTACGGATATCCGAGGGAACGATCTTCCAGCTGGACAGCAATGGGGCCTGGAACGGCAAGACCGGAACGGATGTGCTCTGCGGAAAGTATCTTGTTTACGTCAGCAAGGATACCCAGACGATCAAGCCCAATGTCAAATTTTTCGGTGCGGCATGCGTCGATGTCTATGTGGATGGCGTAAAAAAGGGCAGCACATATCCGACCGGAAACAGCGCAGCCTTCTATATCAACAAAAATCTGGAGCTGGATGTTTCCACCGGCGAGACAACGCTACGGCTGTATACGTTCAACCGGCAAAAGAACTATCTCAACGCAAACTATACCTTTTACGTTCCGCCGGTTCTCGCTCTCTCCGGCGGAGCTGGCGGCACAGATCGATGCGCTCCCGAACGCGGAGGACGCATCCTACACCGAAACACTCTATGACAGCGTCTGCGCGAAGGAAGCGCTCTTCAACGGACTCAGCGCGGAAGAACAGGCGCAGGTCACCAACGCGGAGAAGCTGTTCCGCCTGAAGGAGCGGCTGGAGGAGCTGGGGATCCTGTACAAGGCGGCCATCCAGAAGCTGGTCGACGTGGTTTCCAACTACGCCGGAAAGACCACACCGGACAATTACCGGCTGTATCTGGACGATGTGCGGCAGGCGGAAGTCCTGTATCTGGGGCTGAGCGACGCGCAGCGGAGCGACTTCATGCGCTCTTCCGTGGCCGGAGATTTCTGGCCAGCGTATTACACGGTCACGCTTTGCGGCCATCCGGAACGGAGACTCGCTGGGCTATCCGACGCAATATCCGGACGATTTCATGCTGCGCGGCAGCTATTACAATCTCGATCTGGGCGAAGAGGTCGAGACGGGGTTCCGCGAGATCTGGACGAACCGGCCCAAGAACTATTATGGCTACGTGGAAAGGGTCTGCCGTTCACGTCGCCCGGTCTGCTGAAATTTGAGATCAAGGACGAGAGCATCTTTTGAGATCCGCACGGAGCAGGGATGTCTATGTGGACAAGGGGCTCGGCGGCAACGGCGAGCACGAGAACATGCGCTATTACCTTGTCCCGAAGAAGGCCGGAACGACCACGTTTACGGTGAAGCTGGTCGACAGCGTCGGCACGATGTACTGCCAGACGCCGGAGATCGTGGTTCATGTGAATGACCCGAAGGAAACCGCCATCGGCGAGCTGCACGACGAAGCTGACGAACTTTGAATCGCTGGAAAACGCCTCGAAGTATGACCAACCTGGACGTATGACTATGAAAAGGAAGATGGCGCGGCATTCTCGTTCCACGTCAACGGCGAGAACGGAAAGGTCTGCGTATACGACTATCTGAAATACAACGAGGACGGTACGCCGGTGAAAACCAGCTATCCGTCGACGGGAACGGCAATGTGACCGTTCTGCTCAAGGACGGCTATAACTGCATCGAGGTCAACGCCGATTATGAAGGCCGGAACGTCACGCAGGTCTACGCACTCAAGGGGGCAAGGTCGTGCGCTATGTTGTGGAAAACGAGACGCGGCCGGGCATGCCGCTCCGCATTGGGGACAAGGCGGGCGTCTGGATCATTGGCAAGAACATCGCTGTCCACAAGATCTCCCGCATTTATAACAATGGCGTCGGCCTGATCCGCTATATGACGGATATGCCGATGCAGGGTCTGCTCGTCAACGACAGAGCCATCGCGCTGAACTATCCCGGCTTTACCGGCGCGAGCGAGGCGGGCTGCTATATGCGGCTGGGCGTGCCGCTGACGGCCTCCGGAACGATCACGCTCCGTGACGGCTATCAGACCTACGCCGGATACGGCTCGGGACTGAATTCCGAGTTTACGCAGGGCAACACGGGCGGAATGGCAGCATCCACCGGTATGGATATCGGCCATCTCGGCAACATTACGCTGGAGGTAGCGGACGATCCGTCGTTCACGCTTCCGGAAGGGATGACGACGCTTGTGTCCAACGGCGGCGTGGTTCGCGCGGGCGAAAGCGTCACCGTCACGATCCCCGATCTGCCCGTGGATCTGCTGCGGAGCAAGTACGATTACAGCGCGGACAACCAACTCAAGCGCGCGAACACCATCTTCTACACCACGATCCCCGGCGTGAAGCGGATCAACACGAAGTATCTGTCCAGCGGTGCGGACACGGACGATGAGGGCGCGGTGGTTTCGAATCTCGAGGAGATCAGAAGCATTACGTTCACTGTGCCCGCCGACACGCCCGCCGGGACGTATCAGATTCATGGCGGCTATGTCGATCTGCTGATCACAGTGGGCTTTGGCGGACAGCTATCCCAAGGAGTTCCTGCGGCAGATCGCCGACGCGACCATCACCGTCATTCCGGCGGATGCGGCTGAGCCGGACGGTACAAATACGCCGGTCACGCCGTCGGAGCCAGCGTCCGATCCATTCAATCCGAACGCGGAGAGCGGAAGCAAGGCGCAGTTTGACGATGTGACGGCCAGTGACTGGTATTTTCGAGGATGCGGTTGAGAATGGTTGATGAACGGCACGGGCGACGGCAAGTTCAGCCCGAAGGCCAACACGACGCGCGGCATGATCGTCACGATGCTGGCGAGAGTGGAAGGTATTTCTACGAGCGGAATGCCGTGGTACGGCGCGGGCCAGCGCTGGGCCATGGAGCATGAGATCTCGGACGGCACGAACATGCCGGGTGCAATCACGCGCGAACAGCTGGCGGCGATTCTGTACCGCTACGCGAAGCTGAAGGGTTACGACGTCAGCAAGACGGCGGAGATCTCCGGCTACGCTGATACAGCTCAGGTCAGCAGCTATGCGGCGGACGCGATGCGCTGGGCCGTCGGTTCCGGTCTGCTCCCGAAGGGCAGCAGCAATCGTCTGAACCCGAAGGCGACCGCGACCCGTGCGGAAACGGCCATGATCCTCATGCGATTCATGGAGACGTTCGCAATAATATGGAAAATCCCCTCCGGCCAGCTGGAGGGGGATTTTTTGGAGGGCGGAGGGATGCAGCGGCGGCCATTGGCCGCCCCTACGGCATCTATTTTGTCATGCGCTTCATAGACTCGACGGCCTGCTGATAGCATTGCGCTTTCAGATCTTCCTCTGTGAGCTTGTTTTTGGAGCCATAGGCTGCTTCCTTTCAGGATGATGCGAATTAATTATTATACTGAGAGAACGCCTAATTGTCAATAGAGGGCGGCCCTTGCGGGCAGAGACACCCTGAGCACGTCAATTCCTGTGATTTTACCTGTTCTTTTTTGCAGAATTATGTTATAATAATCAAAATACAAAGGAGGCAGCCGTATGTCGATCGATGTCTTGCAGGCAAAAATCCGGAAAACAAAAAACCCCAGCATGTCTGTATTGCTCCGTCCGTTCTCGGAGCTTCCATGCCCATCAAAGACGCTGCCCGGCGCAGTATGGCGACACGCTCCGCGCCGCCGCCGAGAGAGCTACCGGCAGTTCTCATTCGGTATTCTGACGCTCTGAAGGACGTCGTTCCCGCCGTCAGCATCGTCAGCGGCGCGTTTGCCGCCCTTTGGCTCCGACGGCGTGGCCGCGATGGAGGACGTCTCGCCCGCGCGCGGGAGCTTGGCTTCTATGTCCTGCTCGATCTCATGCGCGCCGACGTGGCGCTCAATGCCGAGGCCACCCGCGCCTGCCTTCGGCGGCATCCAGGTCGGGGAGAAGACCTTTACGCCCTATGCTTGCGACGGCGTGCTCATGACCGGCTACCTTGGCAGCGACTCGGTCAAGCCCTTCACGCAGTACTGCAAGGACGGCAAAACGTCTTCATCATCGCCCGCAGCTCGAAAAATCCGCCCGTGAGGTGCAGGATCTGCTCTCCGGCGACCGCGTGGTCTATCAGGTCATGGCCGACCTTTGCCATGCGCTGGAGCCTCGATCAGTTCGGGCAAAAACGGCTATTCCGAGATCGGCATCGCCGCCGCCGCGACGAACCCCACGGTGCTGCGCACGCCCGCGAAAAATATGACCGCCTGTTCTTCCTCGTCCCCGGCTACGGCACGCAGGGCGGCAATGCCAGGATGTGCAGTATGCCTTTGACAAGCTCGGCTCACGGGGCGCCATCATGGCGGGCCGCAGCGTGCTCTATGCCTGGCAGCGGCAGGACGACGGCGCGGACCACTATCAGCAATACGCTCCGAGAGGCCGCGCTGAAAATGCGCGAACAAATTTTGGGCTACATCAGTGTCTTATAAGGAGCTTCCATGACAACGCTTTATCTTATCCGCCACGCCGAGGCCGAGGGCAACGCCTATCGCCGCATCGACGGCTGGTACAATTCGCTCATCACGCCGAACGGCCTGCTTCAGATCGAGGCGCCCGCCGCCGCTTTGAACCGGTCCAGATCGACGCCTGTTATGCCAGCGACCTCTATCGCACCTGCAAGACCGCCTCGGCCATCTATGTCCCGAAAGCACTCGAGCTGCACACCGACCCGCGCCTGCGCGAGGTCGGTCTCGGCCGCTGGGAAAACCATCCCTTCGGCGAGCTGGAGCAGTTCGAGCCGGAGATGCTTGAACAATTCAACCACGACACCATCCACTGGCACGTCGAGGGCAGTGAGACGTGGCAGGAGTTTACCGCGCGTTTTGAGGCGGCGCTGCGCGACATTGCCGCCGCGAATGCCGGCAAAACGGTTGCCGTCTTCACGCACGGCTCCGTGCTCCGCGCATTTCAGCAGCGGCTGCTCGGCAGCAGGAATGTGCCGTATTGTGATAATACCTCCGTCTCCCGCCTGACTGTGGAGGACGGCGCATTCCGCATCGATTTTCTGAACGACGCCTCGCACCTCACGCCGGACATCTCGACGTTTGAACGCCAGAAATGGTGGCGCGAGGCGGGGGACCGCAGTGATTTTAATATGTGGTACCGCGAGACCGCGCCCGGCTGCTTTGATGCGCTGCTGCGCGACACGGTCGTGGGCCATGTTTCAACGCAGCGCTCTCCGCACCGGACACCGGCGAGATCACCGGGCTCCTGCTGGAACCGGCCTATCGGGGCCGCCGCCTCGGCGAGCAGCTCATCGGCTGTGCCGTCCGCCAGCTCCGCGCCGAGGGCGCGAAGCGCCTGGTCGTGCAGCTTCCCCCGGAGCATCCGGCCCGCGGCTTCTTCCGCTATTTTGGCTTCGCCGAACAGGGGAGCGACAGGCTGGAACGTTCGATCAAAGTCCCAAAATTCAAATGATCCCGCCCATCCGCCAAATGGCGGATGGGCGATGATTTTACCGGCCGCCGGCCATGCCGGTGCCGCGCTGCGTCGCGGTGGAGCCGCTTCGTGCCGGTGCGGCCCGTCGTCCCGCTGTACGTCTGGCCGTTCGTGCTGTGATAGGTCTGACCATTCGTGCCGTCGTTGTACGTCCGGTCGTTTGTTCCGCTGTACGTGCGGCCGGTCGTCCCGTTGTACGTTTGACTGTTGGTGCCGTTATACGTGCGGCCGGTCGTGCCATTATAGGTCTGACCGTTCGTGCCGTTATAGGTCTGGCCGTCCCTGCCGCTGTAACCGTTGTAATAGTCGTTCGTCCCGTTCACACGGCCATCGGTTGTGGTCGATACATTGCCGTACATCCCGTTCGGGCTGACGCGGCCCGTCGCGCTGCACCCGGCCAGCACAAGGCCCAGCAGGCAGACTGCCAGCAAGCAGATCCAGATTCTTCTCATATTCGTTTCCTCCCAAAGTGAAAAATTTCGTTGCTGACCCTTAGTCTGCCGCTTTTTCGTGCCATTATCCGGACTTCTGTAAAAAATCGCTATAAAACGATTGATTCTTATAAAAAAATTTAGTATAATGGTTTAGCTATAATAAATGAAGGAGTCGTTCCCATGAAAAAACTCACCGCCAAAAGGGTGTCGAATGTATGGCCTGTCTCGAGTGCGTTCGTGCCTGCTCCACTGCCTTCTACAAAGAATTTGATCCCGCCAAGGCATGTCTTCAGATCGTCGACCGCAAGGGCGCGGCCAAGCCGATGCTCTGCGTCCAGTGCGGCAAATGTGCCGAAGCATGTCCCAACGGCGCCATCACGCAGAACGCGAAAGGCGTCTACACCGTCAACAAGAAGCTCTGCACCGGCTGCGGCAAGTGTGTCGAGGCATGTCCCTTCGGCGTGATGGTCAAGGCCGAGACGAGTGAATTTGCCTCCAAGTGCATCGCCTGCGGCATCTGCGCCAAGGCCTGTCCCATGGAGCTCCTCGAGGTCGTCGAAAAGTAAGTATGAGATCAAAACCGCCCATCCGGAATTCCAGATGGGCGGTTTGCTATGCTTGATTTATGCTTTTTTTGCAAGCTTGGGCCGCGGCAGCTGCGAGAGCACGATGGCTGCAAACATGATCGCGCAGCCGAGCAGCTCCCGGCCCGAGAGCGTCTGCCCGCCGATCAGCCAGCCGAACAGCGCCGCAAACACCGATTCCAGACTCATGATCATCGATGCGATCGTCGGCGGCACGCTTTGCTGGCCCAGGATCTGCATCGTATAGGCCACGCCGCCGGACATCACGCCCGCGTACACGATCGGGAACCAGCTGCGCAGGATGTCGCTCCAGACCGGCGTCTCCAGCGCGAACATTCCGACGTAGGAGAGCGCCGCGCACACAAAAACTGCGTACAGGCCAGCCGCACACCGTCGAGCTTTCCCGACACCGAGTCGATCTTCAGAATGTGCAGCGCGAAGATCACCGCGCAGCCCAGCGTCAGCAGGTCGCCCACATTGACCGAGACCGCACCGCTTACGCTCAGAATGTAGAGACCCACGACCGCAATCACCGCGTAGATCCACGTGAACACATCCGTCTTCCGCCCGAACAGCAGCCCGATCAGCGGCACCAGCACGATGTAGAGCGCGGTGATAAAGCCTGACTTGCCGACCGACGTGTAGAGCAGGCCATACTGCTGCAAAATGCTCGCCGCGCAGAGCAGCACACCGCAGACCGCGCCGGAACTATATTGGAATTTTTTCTCTTCGTGCGTGACCGGCTTCTTCGTGAATTTTCCCATCTTGTCACAAATTGCAATAAATGGAAGCAAAGCAAGTCCCGCCAGCGTATAGCGGATCGCCTGCATCGTAAAAGGCCCGATGTGCTCCATGCCGCTTTGCTGGGCGAGGAACGCCGAACCCCAGATCATCGCGGTCACAAACAGCATCAGACTGCCGGTCGTCTCTTTTTTCTTCATAGCCAGGATCTCCTTGTCACGCACGAGCGTGAATAAAATTCATAAATTCCTGCATATATTATCACATTGCAGCGCATGTGTCAATTCTTAATCTGGACTTGAGATATCCGGTTTTTTTATGATACCATAGAGCGCAGAAAGGGGACGAAGCCATGAAAAAATCCCGAACGAAACGAAATCGCCCAAAAGATAAATGGGCCATCGAAGATCTCTATGCCTCTCCGCCCTCTGGCAGGAAGATCTGAAGAAATTGCAGGAATTGGGGCAGAAATTGGCCGCCTTTTCCGGAAAACTCCACATCTCTGCGCAAAATCTGCTTGACTACATGCACCTGAACGAGCAGGTTTCCGTGCTCTATGACACCCTTGGCAACTATGCCTACCGCCGTGCCGACGAGGATACCCGCGTCGCGGAATTCCAGAACCTGGTCGGCCAGCTTACGAAGACCGGCGTCGAACTCGGCGAGCAGACGAGCTTCGAGGTGCCGGAGCTGCTGTCCATCTCGGATGAGACGATGGAGCAGTTCTACAAGGATGTACCGGAACTCGAACTCTATCGCCGTCATTTTGACATCATTCGCCGCAAACGTCCGCATATTCTCTCTGAAAAAGAAGAAAAAACTGCTGGCCGCCGCGGGCGATGGCGGGCGCGCCGCACCGCGTGTTCTCCCTGTTCTCCGACGCCGATATGAAATTCCCGGACGCGCTGGACTCTGAGGGGAACGCCCATCAGGTCACGCAGGGCACCTATGTGGCCTGCCTGAAATCGCCGGACCGTACCCTCCGCAAGAACGCCTACGACGCCTATTACAGCGTCTATCAGAACTATAAAAACTCCCTCGCCGCCATGCTCGGCGCACAGGTCAAACAGCTGGAGTTCTTCGCAAAGGCCCGCAATTACCCCACGGCACAGGAGGCCGCCCTTCCGACTCGACCGAGGTCCCCGTCAGCGTCTATTCCAATCTGATCGAGGCTGTTCATCACAATTTTGACAAAATGCACCGCTATATGCGCCTGCGCAAGCGGCTGATGCATCGTGGACGAGCTGCATTTTTACGACATCTATACCGCGCTTTTGCCCGATGTAGACGTCAATATTCCGTATGAAGACGCGAAAAAAAGACCGTCACTGAGGCGTTGACCTGCCTGGGCAAAGAGTATGGCGATCTTCTGAATCATGGCTTCACGAACCGCTGGATCGACGTGTATGAAAATCGTCGGCAAGCGCTCCGGCGCGTACTCTGCTGGCGCACTTGTCCATCCGTTCGTCCTGCTGAACTACACCGGCACGCTCGACAGCCAGTTCACGCTCGCACACGAAATGGGCCACGCCCTGCACTCCTACCTCTCGAACCACACGCAGCCGACCATCTATCAGGATTATGTCATCTTCGTGGCTGAGGTCGCCTCGACCTGCAACGAGGCTCTGCTGATGCAGCACCTGCTCAAGCAGACGACCGACAAGCGGCAGCGCGCCTACCTCATCAACTACTTCCTCGAGCAGTTCCGCACCACGCTCTACCGGCAGACGATGTTCGCCGAGTTCGAGCTGCGCATCGCGGAGCTGAGCCGTGCGGGCCAGACGCTGACGGCCGACCTGCTCTGTGAGGAGTATCGGAAGCTGAACGAGGCGTATTATGGGCCAGACGTTGTGCTCGACGAGAATATCGCACTCGAATGGGCCAGATCCCTCATTTTTATTACAATTACTATGTGTTCCAGTACGCAACGGGCTATTCTGCGGCCATCGCGCTCTCGCAGCGCATCCTCGCCGAGGGTGAGCCGGCAGTGCGCGATTACCTCGGCTTCCTCTCCGGCGGATGCAGTAAGACCCCGATCGAGCTGCTGCGCGGTGCGGGCGTCGATATGACCAAGCCGCAGCCGGTCGAGTCCGCGCTGAAGCTCTTCGGCGAACTGCTCGATGAGATGGAGGCCCTTCTGCTGTGACGCGCGAAGATCTGTTCCTGCCCGTGCTGCACAGCTTTGAGAACGGAAATACGTTTACCGGCAGTTATGGCTCGATGCGATTCAAGGCAACGCCAAATGTTGTGATGTTGACGCCGAAGGAGGTCAACCTCCCGGAAAGCTCCATTCGTGCCGAGGTCTGGCACGGGCCGCTGTGCTATGAAAAAGAGCGAGATGGAGGACGAGCGGACGTTTCCGATGTCGGAGGAGGGCCGCGCGGAGCTGCATGTCTGGCTCAAGGCGCACATTGCGCCGGAGGAGCTGGCATGAGCCTTGTGATCCGCGTCACTGATTTCGCCGCGCCGGAGCTGGACGTCTACGCGCGGACGACGGAAAACCAGCTCGTTTGCCGCGAAGATCCGAAAACGGCAAATTCATCGCCGAAACGCCAATGGTTATTGAGCGTGCGCTGGATGCCGGATATGTTCCGATCTCGTTCCTGATGGAGGAAAAATACCTTGAGAATCAAGGGAAAGCCTTTATGGAGCACTGCCCGGACGTCCCGGTCTACACGGCGGAGCTGTCCATCCTGCAAAATCTGATCGGCTATCCGCTCACGCGCGGGATGCTCTGCGCGATGCGCCGCCGCCCTGCGCCGGAGCTGCCCGCGCTCTGCAAAACGGCCCGCCGTGTCGTTGTGCTGGAGAACGTGATGAACCCGACCAACGTTGGCGCAATTTTCCGTTCCGCCGCGGCCCTCGGCATGGACGCCGTGTTTTTAACGCCCGGCTGCAGCGATCCGCTCTACCGCCGCGCGATCCGCGTCGCGATGGGTACGGTCTTTCAGATCCCGTGGACCTACGTGGACGGGGATTGGCCGGAGCTGTTGAAAGCACACGGTTTTTCCACGGTCGCGATGGCGCTCTGCCCGGATTCCCGCGCGCTGAACGACCCGGAGATCGCCGCGCAGGAGCGCCTCGCAATCGTCCTCGGTACGGAGGGGGACGGCCTCGCGGTCAGCACCATCGCTGCCTGTGATTACACCGTCCGCATCCCGATGGCGCACGGCGTCGATTCGCTGAACGTCGCCGCGGCCAGCGCGGTCGCATTTACCAGCTGGGTATGGTGCCGTAATCATGAAGAAATCCCCCTGTTTCTTCGGAAACAGGGGGATTTTTCAATGCTCTTTGACGCTTTTGATCTCTTGCAGCTCAAAAGCGGTACTGCTGCTTGCAGTTCGATATTTCGTGTGGTCGACCTCGCTGAGGAACATTTCGAGCGGCCGCACCCAGAGCCCGCCGTCGCCGTACAGTTTCCGGTAGACGACAACCGGCGCGCCCGTTTCGGAGTCGTGCGCCACATCCTCCACCAGATAATAGTCGCCCTTGAAGTGTCCGGTAGACCGTTTTAACTGAATTTCCCGCATCTTTACCTCCTGTTCGCCATGTGTTCCGCGCGATGGCGGATCATCTCCGCTGCGATGCTGACCGCGATCTCTTCCGGCGTCCGCCCGCCGAGCGGAATCCCGATCGGCGCGTGGACGCGTCCCCATGCCTCGTCCGGGATGCCGTGTTCGGCCAGCCACGCGCGCGTGCCCGCGATCTTGCTGCGGCTGCCGATGCAGCCGATGTAGGTCGCCGGGGAGCGCAGGGCCTGAAGCAGCACCTCACGGTCGGCCTGATGGCCGGGCGTCATGATCGTGACATAATCCTCCGGCTGAAGCGTGATCCACGGAGAAAAGTCCTGATATTGGCCAAAAATGACATCATCTGCGCCTGAATAATGCTCCGGTGTGGCAAAATCGGACCGGTTGTCGAATACGGCCACGCGGAAGCCGACATAGTGCAGCACCGGCGCAAGCGCTGCGCCGACGTGCCCGCCGCCGAAGATGTAGGCTGTTCCGGCCATGACGGCCGGTTCGGCGTAATACGCCGGTTCGCCTGCCTGATAGACCGGCTGGCTCGTCAACAGCTTGGCGAGCGCTGCATCGTCCAGCGTCATCCGTTGCAGGCCGCGCCGCCTTTGTATAAATATCCATCTGCGCGAACCTCACCGCCGCACAGCTCGTAGAGAAGCCAGGAATTTTCATTTTTCCAAAAGTTCGCAGACATCCTCCAGAAACGGATGACCTCCGCTCGCTGGCGCTCAGGATCTGAATATAGATCGTGACGTTGCCGCCGCAGATCATGCCGAGGTCTTCGATCTGGTTTTTTGCAAGCGAAAATCCGTGTATCAGCGATTTTTTGCTTAAAATTGCCTCTCTTGCCATCTCAATGGTTCGGAGTTCAACGGCGCCGCCGCCGACCGTCCCGATCGTGCTCCCGTCGGCGAAGACCGCCATCTTTGCGCCGGCGCCGCGCGGGGCCGAGCCGCTCGCGCCGAGGATGGTGCAGAGCGCCGCCGTCTCGCCGCGGCGCAGCGCGGCCAGAAGCGCCTCAAACAGTTCTTTCATAAATGCCCTCCTGTCAGTGCGGATCTTACGTGAAAACAGGGGAAAAACCTGAATTTTGCGGACTGAAACTGGTTTTTGTGAAAATGCTGGCAATGCGCCGATGCGGTCATACTGTATTTTTCATTTTTATCATGCTTTTTACAAAAATACAACGAATCCTGTTTGACGATTCAAAAGCCTGAGCCAAATGGCTCAGGCTTTGAGATTCAGGGCCGTTCGAGCAGTCCGCCGCCAGATCAGCGGCAGCCTGCTGTTCAGCTGCACGTGCAGCTTCTTGCCGGTCGCGTTGTAGGGCAGCTCCGTGACGAAGCGGTAATAGCGCGGACATTTATAGTCCGAAAGATCGTCGTTCTCCGCGCACCAGTGCGCCAGCTCCTTCGCGGTCAGCGTATCGTCCGCCGGAATGAGATAGGCCGCGACGGATTCGCCGCGCGATGCGTCCGGCACGCCGGCGACCATGCAGTCGGCAACCTTCGGGTGCGTGCAGAGCACCTCTTCGAGCTGAGCGGGATAGATATTCTCGCCCATGCAGACGATCATATCGTCGCGGCGGCCGCGGACGGTGACGTAGTGCCCCGCGTCCCACGTGCCGACGTCGTGCGTGTAGAACCAGCCGTTCTTGTAACGCTCTGCCGTCAGCTCCGGGTTCTGCGTGTAGCAGAGCGCGGATTTATACGGGGCAAAGAGGATGATCTCGCCCGGCGTCTCACCGTCGGTGGGGGACGGTCTCGTCCGGGCTTGCATCGCGTCCTTCGTGCAGGGCCACGACGCGGACCTCATCGTCCGTGCAGGCCCAAAGTCCGGCGCTGCCCGCCATCTGCGGCAGGTCGTCCGGGCGGAGGAAGCTGTTCCAGAACGTCTCGGTCGTGCCGTAGCCGTTGAAGATGCGCGGCGTCAGCAGCCGCTGGAAGCGGATGCAGCTCTCGTTCGAGCGGACTGCCCATTGTGACGATGCCGCAGCCCGCTGAGATCGGCGGGATGCTTTTCCTGCCGGGCCGCCAGCTTTTTCAAGTGCGGACGGCACGCCGATCAGAAACGTGACGCCGTATCGTCCCACGGCATCGAAGCACGCCTTCGCGCCGAACATCCGCATGACCACGAGCGAGGCCCCGGCGTAGAGTGTCGCGGTCGGCCCACCGGAGTGCAGCCCGCCGCGGTGGAACCACGGCGTCATGTTCATCGTGACGTCGTTCGGCGTCAGCGGAAGTGCATGATCGCGTCGTGCGCGGAGAGTACCTCGTTCGCGTTGTTCAGCGGCACACCCTTGGGCGTGCCGGTCGTGCCGGAGGTGCCAAGACGCGTGACCTCGTCGTAAAGGTTGGGAATGTGGTTCGTGATCGGTTCTGCGTCCGGAAAGACGGCCAGCACATCGTCAAAAAACCGGTGTCCTTCGGGCAGTGCGGGGCGCTCACTCCGGGCATCGACCGCCAGCACGAGCGCAGGCTGGATGGGCGGCGAGAGAGAGGGCCTTTTGCGGCCATCTCCGCGACGTCGCAGTCGTAGATGTAGACCTTTTGGGTGGTCGCGGTTAAGCAGGCGGGCAGTTTCTCCGGCGGCGAGGTTGAAATTGGCCGGCTGTTGATCGCGCCGGAGCTTCTGCGGCGCAAGGTAGGACAGGACAAACTGCGTCGAGTTGTAAAGCTGGTAGAGCACCACGTCGCCCGGGCCGACGCCCGCGGCCTGCAGGCGTTCGCCAGCCGGTTCGCGTCTTGGTTCAGCGCGGCATACGTCCACGTCCGGCCGGAGGCCGGGTCGATCACGGCCGTCTTTTCGCCGAAGCGGCGCACATTGCGCAGAAAGCCGGAGATCCAGGTGAAGCTCCGCTCGAAGACGGCGCGGAACGCGGATACGTCATAGGTTTCGTTCATGTTCACTCCTGATAGCGGCCCACGACGATGCAGCTGTTCTGCCCGCCGAAGCCCATGGCGTTCGAAATGGCGGCGTGGACAGGCTGCTGCACAGCGGTGGGTCCTGTGAGATGCAGCGGGCATTCCGGGTCCTGCTCCGTCAGGCCGAGGCTCGGCGGAAGAAGGCCGGTGCGGATGGCCTGTACGCAGGTGATGACCTCGGTCAGGCCGCCTGCGCCCATCATATGGCCGGTCGCGCCCTTGGTGGGAGCTGACCGTAACAGGCAGGTCGCCGAATACCGCGCGGATGGCGCAGGCCTCGGCAATGTCGCCCTTCACGGTGGCTGTGCCGTGGGCATTGAGATAGTCGATTCCCCCGGTGTCAAACCGGCGTCGGCCAGCGCCAGGCGGATACAAGCCGCCGCGCCTGCGCCGTTCGGCGCAGGGAGACCGGGTAGGCATCCGTGTTGTTCGCCGCGCCGAGCAGCCGCGCCAGCGGCTTCGCGCCGCGCGCGTTCGCCGCCGATTCCGTCTCCAAAATCAGCGCGCCGCCGCCCTCGCCGGTCACAAATCCGTTGCGCGTCACGTCAAATGGGCGGCTCTCGCCGGTCGCTGAAAGCGCGCCGACCTTTGTCAAGGCTCTGCAAAAACGCCGGGCAGATCGCGGCCTCGCCCGCCATCACGACGACGGCGTCGGCCATTCCGCTGCGCAGCAGCATCGTGCCCATCGTAATTGCGTCGCCGCCCGACGAGCAGGCCGTGCTCACGGTCAGGCTCGGCCCCGTGATCTGGTGCATGATCGAAAAACTGGCACGCCGCCAGATTGCCCATGCACTTCGTCAGCAGCTTCGGCTCCGCCGACTGTCCGCGCACGTCAATGCGCGTCTGCGTTTTCGTGATGATAGTCAGTCCGTGCAGCGCCGTGGCCATCACAATGCCCACGCGCGCCGAACCCTGCAAGCCGCTCTGCGCGAGCGCTGTTCCGCCGCCGCGTATGCGTACTGCTGATAGGGTTCAAGGTCAAGCGCCAGCCGCGTCGGCATAAAAATCCTTCGGGTGGAAGCCGTGTACCTCCGCTGCCCGGTGAATCGGCAGCGCCGTGGTGTCGATCTGCGTGATCTCGCCGATGCCGCAGACGCCGCCGTCAGGTTCTCCCAGTAGGTGTCCACGCCGATGCCCACCGGCGTTACCACGCCCATGCCAGTGATTACAATTCCGTCCCGCATCTCAATCCTCCCATTTCCGGAAGGCGAGGCATGCGTTGCCCGCCGAAGCCGAGTGAGGAGGAGGGGCAACGTCAAAATCGGCATGCTTCGCGGTCAGCGGCGTATAGTCGAGGTCACAGTCGGGGGTCCGGCTGCGTCAGGTTGATCGTCGGGGCGCAATGCCGTCCCGCAGCAGGCCAGCACGGAGGCGACGGCCTCCGCCCGCCCGCCGCGCCGAGCATGTGGCCGGTCATGGACTTGGTGGAGCTGATGGTGATCCTGCGCGCGCGGTCTTCGCCGAGCGCTTTTTGATCGCAAGTGTCTCGATGCGGTCGTTCATGGCGTGCCGGTGCCGTGGGCGTTGAAGTAGACGCGGTCGGTATCGAGGCCGGTTTCGCGCCAGGCATCCGCGATGGCGCGGGCGCTCTCTGCTGCGCTGGGATCGGGGGAGGTGATGTGATAGGCGTCACAGGTGGAGCCGTAGCCAGTCAGTTCGGCGTAGATTGTTGCGCCGCGCTGCTTCGCATGCTCCAGCTCCTCGAGGACGAGCACACCGGCGCCTTCGCCCATGACGAAGCCCCGCACGGCGGACATCAAAGGGCAGGGAAGCCGCGTTCGGATCTTCGGAGGGGGAGAGGGCCTGCATGTTGGAGAGAAGCCCGCGGCGGCCAGCGCGTTGACGGTCGCCTCCGCGCCGCCGGCCACCATCGCGTCGGCATAGCCGTGGCGAATGAGGCGGAGCGCTTCGCCGATGGCGTTTGTGCCGGAGGCACAGGCTGTGACCATTGGCATGGCCGGGCCGTGGAAGTGATAGCGTATGGCGATCATGCTGGACGCCATGTTCGGGATCATCATGGGGATGAAATACGGGGAGACGCGGCGCGGGCCGCGGTTTAAGAGCTTGAATGTTCGGCCATAAACGCGGCGATGCCGCCGATGCCGCTGCCGATGTAGACGCCGACGCGCTCTGCGTCGAGCGTTCCGGCGATGCCGCTGTCAGCCACGGCCTGGCAGGCCGCCGCCATCGCAAAATGGGTATAGACATCGCTGTGCAGGATGTCCAGCTTTTCCATGTACTGCCTGGGGTCAAAATCGCGCACCTCGGCGGCGAGCTTGACGGGATAGTCTGTGGCGTCGAACTTCGTGATCGGGCCAATGCCGCATGTGCCGGAGCAAAGGGCGTTCCAGAACGTGGGGATGTCGTTGCCAACGGGGCTGATGACGCCCAGACCAGTGACTGCTACTCG
>VOFG01002436.1_pt1 | contig 21618 bp, 31 predicted proteins | sample 5384171 | NCBI WGS metagenome assembly VOFG01 (sample SAMN12384726, study PRJNA508395) | human gut metagenome | isolation source: healthy gut F | host: Homo sapiens | reverse complement strand
ATCGCGTCATGGAGAACTGCAAGCGCGGCAAATACATTCTTGGGTATTCTCGACGAAGTGTATTTGTACTTCCGCATAAGTATTCCGGCGAGAGATTCTTTATCGCGCATGGAAAAGATTCCGCAAATATATGGGCGCTGACGGCGGCAAAGCCAGAACGTAGAAGAATGTCTGAAATCCGGAAACGGCGCGTCTGATGTTCGCCAACCTCGAATTTCTGCTGCTGTTCAATCAGGCGGCGACTGACCGCGCAGAGCTGTCGAAGCTGCTTCACATTTCCGACGATTACGCTCGGAAGTTTGTTTGACGGTATCGCATGGGCGTGTTTTCGTCAACACCCTTCCCCGCAAGACAGACATGGTATGACAACCACCGGTCTGGACGCTCACGCTTGGCAGCCCGTGACGGCATCATACCGGACGCAATCTCTGGAATTGTGCCGACAAAGCCGCGCCATTTCCCGGAGATGTTCCTGCCGTCCATGTCATTACGTTTGGCTCGCCCTGCCAAAATTTGTCATCCATCGGCCCGCGCGATGGCTTGGCAGGTGCAAAATCCAGCCTGTTTTATCAGGCAATCCGTATTATCGAGGAAATGAGGGATGCCAGTGGAGGGTTATATCCAGCTATCGTTGTTTGGCAAAAAGTCATAGGAGCTATGCAGCAAAATAAAAATGACTATCTTGCCGTACTCAAATCCTTTGCGGGCGCCGAGGTTTCAATGCCTGATTCTGACACTGGGCAGACGCCGGAATGGTGCGAGGGCGACGGTGTGATCTGGCATGGCGTGTCCTGGACGCCCAGTATTGGTCGAACCCCAAACTCGCGCGCAGAGAAAGAGTCTTTGTTGTGGCAGATTTTACAGGACAGCGTGCCGCAGAGATATTATTTGAGCCCCGTCAATGCTCCAGAATCCTGGGGTTTTTGCAGCACGGGTGGGCTACCCGCCGCCGAAGATCATAGAAGCGCTTCTTCTGAAGCAGGGCGGCAAATACCCATCATTTTGCCCTTTTACGGATTCAAAAATGCGCGGGGCAGCCGCAAACCGAAATCGGCAGCAGTTCATCCGGAGCTTTGGAAAACGGACAGATGTGTTTCCAACTATTCTAGCGTCCGAACAGACTGCGTTCGCGTATTATTATGAGGACGATCCGCTTGCCGGCTGCATCCGTTACCCGACCGAAGCGGAAAGTGAACGCCTGATGGGGCTGCCGCCAGACTGGACGAAATACGGCGCGGACGGTGAAGAAATCCGAAACTCCAGCCGCTATGCCACGATTGGCAATTCTGTCGCGCTGCCCTGCGCTGAGTATATCATGGAGGGAATCGCAGAAGCATTACAAAAATAAATCTCACCGTGAGACGCATTTCCGGAAACGAAATGAATCTCACGGTGAGACGTAATTCCTATTTTAATCGGTCGATATAAGGGTTCAGCCGTCCATTGGAAACAGCAGAACGATCATATTCTTCCCGCATATCATCCAGATCGTTCGGGCGCTTTGGCGTCAGCCGGTCATACTGAACAATCACATCCCCGTTTTCAAGATTCCGCTTTTCTTTGCGCAGCAGCGTGTAACGCGGCTGCCCCTCGGCATAGTCTGTACCGGATTTTGGGAAGAATGTGCGGCAAACTTGCGTATCGTCGTTGTTCCTTTTGGCAAGAAACAGATAGACAGGATTGCCCTCGAAAATCATTTTGCAGCAGATAATCCGCCTGGATCAGTGAAAAAGCGTGTGCCTTTGCGTTATACCGGAAGATGATGTCGTTGCTGTCTAAAAACTGTTCCAGCATGGAAAGCGGACGCAGGCGCGGCTCCATTTCTCCATAGAACGCACTTTTCTGAATCTGCGGCAGCGTCAATTTGCCCGCAAGAATATCCAGCATAACAGCTTCTCGCTGTCCGGTTTGAATACGGGCATTGTCTTTTAACTTATGTAAACCGGTGAGATGGTGAAAATCTGCTCGGTCAAAAGAGATCGTAAACTCGATGGTCTTTCCCTTTGCGTCCGGCGATCATGTGATACTGCCAGCTTGTCAAGCGTTCAAAGCCCTGTGCGCACACTTCTGTAATAGATCGATCTTTCTCAGCTCTCTTTCTATACGACGAAAGGCCCCTGCAAATGCGGGACCTTTCGAGCATTTTCTTTCGGCCTGAGCCTACGCCGGTTTGAGGTTTCATTGCACAACCCTCCTGAAAGCTCCATAAGGCAATGCGTACCGGCACACTCCCTTTATTTCAACGCTCTGGCAGACACACGCCGTTGTCTACCTTGTACTATTATTATATGCGCGGGAAGAAACTATGTCAATGAAGTTTTTGAAAACAAATATCGACAAAATGCGTCTCACGGTGAGACGCATTGAGGATTTGCGCTGAAGCGATCCAGACTGCATCTCCGAAGCCAGTTTTTATAATCTGCAAACGCTTCATGGAAAGCGTCGCTTTGGTAAATCTCCAAAGCCATTTCCACATAATTCTCCGGGTTGTATTCCTTTTGGAATATTCTATGGAATAGAGGTAACGCCGATACTCTCCGTTCAGCAGCCCGACCCATATGTGCGCATCAAATTTATTGCGGCGATATGCCGAGGGACCATGCACCACCGCAACATCAATTTCATCCTTTGTACCAGGCAGCGGCGGCAAAGAGAAATTGAAAAACTCAAATTTGCATATATCAAGTTTCCGAATCAGGGCGTTGCGTTCTTCGTCTTCCTCCGGAGTAAGGGTTTTCGGTACGTTAGAAAAGTTGTTGGATTTTTTCATTGTAGTTCCCCCTCTATTACAATATGCAGTTTTTTGGTTTTCTGTAATTTCATTCTACCACAGGTTTCAGACATTTCAACAAAAATGGCGGTTTTGTAATCAGGTTTTGAGGTTGTTCATTTCCTTTGCCATTATCAATACCGCCTGTTTCTGCGACGGGGTCAATGTGACCCATTGCTCGATCAGGGGTTTCAAATCAGGTGTCAACTTCGATCATTTCACCCTCTGCAAAAAACTGCGAAAGCGTAATGCCGAAGCCAGCGCAAAGGGCTTCCAATGTGGCGATCGACGGCGTAGCATTTCGTTTTTTCAGAATATTCGCAATCGTGGATTCAGACAGCCCACATTCTTTTGAGAGCCGATATGCGCTCCAACTGCGATTTTGCATGAGCTGATCGAGTTTCTGGTGAACATCCATAGTATCGCTACCGCCTTTCTGTAACAATTTTACCGTTTGAAACGGCATTTTAGTACAGTATACTTGTACGGAAAATACAGCTATGTTAAACTGTATTCGCCGTTCAAAAAGGAGGTACACAAAATGGATCACGCAGCGAAATCATGCTTTTTTATCGGGCATAGACACGCAGAGGAGCGGATTTATGAAAAACTATTGACAGCGGTTGAAACCCATATCTCGACGTATGGTGTGACAGATTTTCTTGTGGGACATTACGGAGACTTTTCAGGTCAAAAAGACCGGATGGCAGCACGGGCGGTACCGTTTGAAGCGCGGTGCACCCATCCGGGTATTTCTTTGACGATGCTGCTGCCATATTATCCGGAAGACCGCGCAATTTCCGTAGCCGCCCATTTTTGATGGCACTTTTTATCCGCCGGTATGGAGCTTCTGCCCGAAGCGCTATGCAATCGTGCGGGCGAATCAATATGCTATTGAGCGTAGCGACTACCTGATCGCCTACGTTACCGGTGTCGGGAAGTCACGCGATTTTCTGAACTACGCCGAACGAAAAGGCGTACCTATTTGCAATCTTGGAGCAAGCGACTGATTCATCTACATTTTACACCCCATTCAGGAGGTGAGAACCATTCCAGACATTCGAGAACGAAACGACCGTCCGAAGGAGAAGCAGACAAAACATCAAGTCGCATCTACTGTCCAGCGCCAGATGGTGCAAAAAATTCGTGAAGGAGCTGAACGACAGCGCAAAGCAGCCCGACCGCTCGGACAGCGCAGAGCATACCGCAACGGAGCAGGTAGAAACAACTGCCCGCGAGATTGCCCATGAAGCTGTCCAACTCCCGCGCAGTTTTTCCCGTCAAGCGACCCACGCAGAAACTCCGGAACACTTACAGCCAGAGCGATCCGCATCGCCGCGCCAGACCTCGGAAATACCACGGCAACGCACGGAAGACGTGCGATCCAGATTGACACCACACCGCGCAGCACACCGACACCAGCACCCCAGGAACAGGGGCGGCGTGCATACATACAGCAGGCAGCAAAAGCAGCGGCGGCACCGCCGATCACGCCAGAATCGCCGCAGGAACATCCTGCCCCAGTTGTGCCGACACTGGAAAATGTGCCGCGTCAAAATCTGCAATCTCCGCGCCAACGCACAGACGCTTTTCGCACCCGTGCGGAAACACACGCGCCGCAGAGCATACCAGCGCCCACACCGCAGGAACAGGGACGACGTGCGTACATTCAGCAGGCGGCAAAGGCAGCGGCAACACCGCCGATCACACCAGAACCGTCACCGGAACCTCATGCCGTACCGGCCGTGCCGCTACTATTCCCGAAAACGCGCCGCGACAGGCACCGGAAACACCCCGTTTCCGCGCAGACGATATACGATTGCGCCCTGAATCGGAAACGCCGCAGCATACGCCAACCCCAGCACCGCAAGAGCTTGGACGGCGTGCTTTCGCTCAGAAAGTGGCAAAGATACCGCAAAGGCACCTGTCCGGGAGTTGCTGCCAGATCGTCCGTCTGTATCTGATACACCGTCAACCGAAAAAGCGCACCAGCGCCGCGCCGCAGGTACAGAAGACGTGCGCACACGACCGGAGCAACAGAAGCCGCAGGAAGATCCTACCGCCGCGCCAACAGCGCAGGAACAAGGCCGTCGCGCGTATGTGCGGCAGGCAAAGAAATCCCGCGCAGAAAAACGTCTGCGTGGGATGATTTCCATACAGAGAAAATCGGAAATTCGCCTGGCGGAAGATCTTCCCGAGCATGAGCCGCTGCGCATCCGTGAAAAGCCAACGCTTACGGAACTGCGCGGTAACTTGCCGCCTGAACCAGCACCAGAACAAGCGCCGAACGTTCAGCATATCAAGCAGACCGGCACATGGACGCCGCGATCCACTGAACCATCTACCATGCGCGGCGTAGAACTGCCTCATCCGAGAACGCACGCTAGATGCAGCAACGCATGATCTACCGCCCACGCCGCAGACGCAGGCACGGGAGATCTTTGTGGAAAAGCAAGCGCCGCGCTCTCAAAATCCATCCATCGAATCTATCTATCCATCCGAACCAGCGGCCCCCATTCAGCACCGCAGCCGCCCCGTTTCGACGCGCCCACGATCACGCCGAAGCGCCAGCCGGTCACGGTCGGCAGCAGCAAATCGGCCCCACCTGTTCAGCCACAGGCACCGGCACACGCTCCACCAGTGGAGCAGCTGCCCGCCATCCGCGAAAAAACCGAAACCAAACGCCGCACCGAGAGAAAAATCCCGGCGCGGCGTTTCCATTCGGACAAAAGATACGGAGCAGATCAGCCCGCCAAAGGTGCCACCAAAACGTCTGTATCAAAAATTGATACAAAGCGTGCGCGAAAAGCGGCAACGCAGGACGCACAACGGAAGATGCTTAAAAAGAGCAATTCCGCGCCGCCAGAGCAGCCGTTGCAGCGGCAAAGAAGCTGGGTGAAGCGGCAGCAAAAGCAGCGAAAGAACTGATAGACGCGCTGATTGCGCTGGGCGGCGGCACGGCGCTTTTCATCGTGTTTTCCATCGTCATTGTCGCGGGCGCGTTCCTGGCATCGCCGCTGGGGATTCTCTTTGCCGACGAACAGCAGGCAGACGATACTGTTCCTCTGGCAACTGCTATTGCGGAAATCCAGGGCGAGTATCACGCGGAACTGGAGGAATTGCAAAACGGCGATTTTGCATCCGTCCAGATTGTTGGACAGGCTCCCGACTGGCGCGAGGTCGTAGCCGTTTTCGCGTCCAAAGTGGCAGGCGCAGAGGATGGCATGGATGTGTTCACGCTCGACGAAGAACGTGTGGAGCTATTACGGCAAGTCTTTTGGGATATGTGCGAGATCACGACGGAAACGCAGGACATTGACGTTCCGGACAGCGATCCAGATGACGATGTGGACGACAGCCACACGGAAACGGCATTGACGATCACGATTACCGCCAAAACCGCCGAGCAAATGCGAATGGAATACAGCTTTTCCAAGTACCAAAACGACGCGCTGGACATTCTGCTTGAAAACTTAGGCAGCCTGAATGTGCCGATGGGCTCTTTGAATATTTCGCAGGAGGACGCAATCGAGCTTCTTGAAAATCTTCCGGATGATCTTGACCCGGCACGCAAAGCCGTCGTAGAAACGGCCGTTCAGCTCGTCGGGCGCGTGTCGTACTTTTGGGGAGGAAAATCTTTGACCCTCGGCTGGGATGATCGCTGGGGCGTTCCAACGGAGGTCACAGCGGCAGGCAGCGGCTCCACCGGCACGATACGTCCGTTCGGATTGGATTGTTCAGGATTCGTCGATTGGACATTCTACAATGCAACGGATGGCAGCTACTATCCCGGCGCGGCGGCGGAGCTGCCACGCAGCACAAAGCTATTGCACGAATATCGCATGGAGCGACGCGCAGCCGGGCGATCTGGTGTTTTACCCGATGATTCCCATGTTGGCATTGTCGGCGGCAGGGACGCGGACGGCAATCTTCTGATCGTCCATTGCAGCGGCGGCGCAAATGGCGTTGTCATTACCGGCTCGGCTGGTTTTACGACCGTAGCCAGACCGGATTGCTTTTTCAGACTGAAATACGTCTCACGGTGAGACGCAATTCGACAAAGGCCGGACTGGGGTGATTTCTCCAGTCCGGCTATTTTGATACATATTATAACACCGTGAGACGCATTATTTTTGCTTGAAAACCCGATCCGGAAAAACCGAAGCGTCGATCAGATCGGCAGGTGCAATATCAAGCGCGTCAGCAAGGTTAAAGAATACGTCCAGTGAAAAGCTCTTTGCCAATCCAGGTGCTTCGATTGCACTGATAAAGAGAACGGCTGATTCCCGCTTTTTCAGCCAACTGTTCCTGTGACATCCCACGCATTTTGCGGAGCGCAGCGATGGCAATGCCAAGATGAATAAACCGGTCGTGATTCTTGAATGAAATATCTTTGCCCATACACTGACACCTCCTGCGTATAAGCAAATTATACGAGCTTCCATAAAATCTTTCTGTCTGAAATGGTATTGTATTGATTTAATCTGTGAGCAATACTATAATAATCAAAAGCGAAATAACGCATACAAGCGTATTTGCACACAGTTTGCAGAGAGACAGAAAGCAGGTGTTGGAATGGCCTCGCCCAAAAGCTGCGCGATCCTCGGACACAATCCCATGCGGTTTGCATGGGGATTTGATGAAGAAGCTGCGGAGTGTCACGATATGAAGATGGAGCTGGCTCAGCAGATCATGGTGCTGCGGCAGCAGGGCGTGACGCATTTTTCCGTGGCCTGCGACTACGGCGTGGGGCTTTACGCCGCCGAACTCATTAACGTTCTGCGCGACAATGATCCAGAACTGATGCTGTTTTGTGTTACGCCATACGAGGAACAGGCAACAAAGTGGACACCGGAGCTGCGCGAACGCTACTTTGATATGCTGATAAATGCACACACATGACGGCTGTTAGTCTCCATAAACAGCCAGACGCACAGCTGAAAGCCTACCGAACAATCATCCGGCAGTCTGACATGGTGCTGGCTGTCTACGATCCGGCATCGGCGCGCGGGGATGATACAGATAAGGCGATTTCGTATGCGAGAGAATTGCGCCGCCCCATGCTGATGATCCACCCGGACACATTGAAAACGATATGCTCCCTGCGTGGAAGTCTGATGTGTCAGCGCACTGTCCTTTGCTATAATGAGCATAGAAAAACTTCGTAGATTCCTAGAAAGTTATGATGGCAGGATGAATTTTGCCTACAGCCATCAAGAATTTTCAAATTGCATCGACTACGATTTTGACGGCGAATAGACTTTAAGCCGCCGCTGAGGAAACTGATCTTTTGGATGGCTTGCTTTTTGCTGTCCATCGACGGATGGACGTACAAGCCGCAGCGTTGTCGTAATGTCTGAGTGGCCCAGCATCTCGCTCACGCTCTTAATGTCGATTCCCTTTTCGATACAGCGTGTAGCATAAGTGTGACGGAGTGTATGATAGCAGCGTTTCCGGATGCAGCACCGGCGCAGGACAGACTCGAAAGTAATATTGATAGGTGCGCGGCTCCATCGGCTTGTCCGTTCGACCGGTCAAGATATAAGCATCCTGCGGCAGACCGGCGACTGCCTTTTTCAGATATTTCAGTGCATCGGCTGGCAGCGGCACTGTGCGCACGGAGGTTTCGCTTTTGGGCGTTTGGACGACAAGCTGTGTCTTTTCGCCCTGTTTGATACGCTGTACCGCTCTTTCAATGCGGAATGTGCCGTTTACAAAGTCAATGTCGGACACCTTTGCCGCGCAGACCTCACCAAGCCGTGCGCCGCAGTTCGCGGAAAGAATAATACCGGCATCTTTATAGTTAGCAGCAGGCGTCAACATTTTGCGATGATTTGAAGCTCTGTACCCGTAAATGGCTCAATTTCCCGTTGTTTTGCCTTTTGGAAGTTTGATGTTCAGAGCATCGCAGTAAAGTGATACTCCGTGACCGCAGCCCGAAGCGCCGCTTTTATCAGAACGCCGATGTCCCGGACGCTTTTATCAGATAATCTGCCGCCATCCAGCCGCCCGCTTTCCCGCTGTTGATTCAGAAAACTTAAAAGCTGATTCGCCGTCAAAGACGCAACGGAAACAGAACCGAGATGCGGCAGAATATGATTCTCAATCTGGAACTTATATCTGGAGCGCGTGGACGGCTTCACGTCAATCCTTGCCAGATACCACGAAAAAAGCTCCTTTACCGTCATGCGGCACTGCCAGTGGGCTGTGTGGTGGCCAGCAATTTCCGTTTTTCCAGCTTTTCTTTGGTTTCCGTGCGGGTCTTGCCGTAAACGTAAGTGTATTTTGCCCGTCCATCTGGTTTCCGACCGCTGATAAAGCGGCCCTCCCAGCGCTTATCCTTTCTTCTGTAAATGTTATCACCTGTATTTGCCAAATCACGTCCTCCTTTTTTGACGGCTATTCCGACTGCGAATGGAAATTCAAAAGCGCTCATTCTACCACAAAATGAATATATAACGTCTGATGCACATTGATATTTGTAGAAATCAGGAGAAACTTAACATGTTTTCATGGGCAGCACATTGACTTTTTTCCAGACTGCTGTATAATGAAATCAGAAATTAGTTCATTTTGCGTTTTTTGAGACTTCGTAGAGTTCTAGGAATCTACGAAAGTCAAACCGTCAATTTTGTAGATCATCGCACGAAGAAACACGGAGTTTATTTTAGACCACCAGAATGATAGCCTTGAGCAGCTCAGTGCTTACCTGCAAGCCTGTATGGAGGACATCGGTCATCCCCCTGCGCGAGTAGAAGTTATCGGCGGGGATTTCTTAGAATACCGTTTTGAATCGTGGCCGAAAGCTCTGCGCAGCTTTTATAGCGGCTCAGTATCTGCCAACATTAAAAACCCGCCGCCGTTTGCAAATCGAAAAATCGTGCGCAACCTTTATGCGGCGTTAGATTCGCAGCTTCAAAGGGCGGATGCAGCCTGTACCAAGGAGGTACGGGCATGAAAGGAAAGCCGTTTCGAGATCGAGACAATCAGGCTCTGCACGACAAGCGCATGAATGAAAGCGTGCGTGTGGCGATCTCCCGAAAAAATATTGAATTTATCCTTGCACATCAACACGATTCCCGAGAAGAACTTGCTCGCTACCTACGGCAATGCAAAAAAGAGCTGGGACACGTCCCAGCTCAGTCTGAGGTTATCGGCGGCGATTTACTGGCGCTTCGATTTGGCTCCTGGGCAACGCCCTGAATTACAGCGGCTATATGAACTGCAAGGGTACAGCCCTAAGTGCGCTGCCGTTGGAACGCACGGCAATCTTTCAGGAAGAATATGAGCGTCAATCAAAACAGCATGTAAAGGACAAAGAAGCTCGAAAGAAAAAAGCAAAAGCCGACCGACGGGAGCAGAAATCTGCTAAAAAGCGCGAAAAAAAGCGCGATAGCAGCCGCAGCCGGAGGTTCCAAATGAGCGGCGGCGCGAGAAATCGCTTTGATGGGCAGCGCTGGATAGAAAATATAATTAAAGAGCGCACCCGAGAAGCGCTGGAGCGTTTCCCGGCTCTGAGCGTTATCTGCACTACAATCAGGAATACAAGCGGCAGGAAGAGCTATATAAGCAGGAACGCGCCGAAAGAGATCGTGTCCGAAAAGAACGCAACGAACAGCGGAACCAGCGTCGAGCCGAAGCAAGAGCTAAAAACGCTGCCAAAGCGTCGGCAAAAATAAATCCGAAACTCTCCTTTCAGAGAATTGCGAACGAAAGGAGATGTGACGGATGTCAAAAGGTAAAGGTAAAAAGCTGTTTCAGGGCGCAGGTCGCGCCGCTTTCGCGCCGATATTTGATGGAACGGCAAGCCGAACGGCAGGAACGGCAGGAATCGGCTGCGGAGGAAAGCGCACAATAATTTATTTGCACAATCCGAATTGGGAACGGATTTGCACATAGACCTGATCTCATCCCCCTGAGATCAAACTGCCAGCGCGTCACCCCTGACGCGAGCGAAATCCCCCGGTTCCGAACTGGGAACGCGGAACCGGGGATCTCAAAACAAATCTATCGGGCCTCGCCCGTCTCTTCGATGATGAATCGCATCAACAACTGAATAGCTACAGCGAGAGAGCATACTGTCCGGGGGAAGTGTCGCGGCGCTGGCACAAAGGAAGAAAAAATTAAAAAAGTCCTTTTTGGAGAACAGAATATTCCTTGAAAAACGCAAAGAAAAATCGTTGCTCTCGTGCTGGCACTCGTCATGGTACTCGCTCTTGGTATGGTACTTCGGCGCTTGCCGCAACCGGTGACATGAGCAATCCTGTTACCGCAGAAGACCTCAACCTGTACTTCGGTGATCCGAAGTATCCTGCAACCGCTTTCGAGTGCTATATGTACTTCAAAGAGACAGCAACCAACACCTATGACGCCATCTACAGCACGAATGGCACGACCGCAAGCACAAGCTTCTATCCCAGCATACTTGCGTTCTATGTCATTCCTGTAAAGGCTAATGGACAGCCTGTTACTACGGTTACTTCTATCACCGGCACGGACATTGACTTCGTGACCTATGACGACAATGGTAACGCAACTATCAGCTCCACTGTTGCAGTCAATGACGACGGCTTCTACACCATTAAGCCGAAGTCCAGCAACTCGAAAATCGTTATCAACGGCACCGTGACAGTCAACTTCTCCGCGCCCATCTCCACCGCCGCCGCTGCTGGCTCCATTGCAAAGGCTGTCTGCGGCTACCTGCCCGTCGGACAGTTTGCCCGTTACAACAGCTTCGGCTGGGGCACGATCTTCACCGACAACACCAACGTCTATGATTCCACCAAGCAGGCGAAGTTCGTCTCCTCCACCGGCGAAGGTACGAGCTACGTTGCCACCGGCGTTTCCCTCGGCATGGCTGGCGGCTACGTCCAGTTCGACATGGGTACGGATGACGAAGGTAAGGACATTCAGATTACGAACAACCCGAACAACAAGTATGGCATTGACTTCATCGTCTATGGCAATGCTTTCGTAGGCAACCCCGAAGCGGGCATTGTCAAGGTTTCTCAGGACGGAACCAAGTGGTACACGCTGGCCGGTTCTCGTCACTATGTAGACGGAACAGAATGGAACCAGAATATTTCCTATATCAGAATTTCGGCGGCAAATACCACGATCAGTGGAAAGACCTTTGCCAAGGCGGGCATTTACGTCTCGACGAATTTTGCGGTCCCAGCTTCTGATAATGCAGATGCCGTGAACGCGGCAATCGGCGCGGCAACCTGGACCGGTGTTGCACAGCTCACCGGCAACACCTACCCGAAGACCCTCAGCACCGACAGCCCGGCAGCAGCCGCGTGGTGGCCTGAATGGACGAATGATGCCAGCGGCAACGCAGAGAATTACGGACAGGTCTGGAAGATCAACGGCGACAGCGACCTGAGTGACGTTTCGTGGCTGCGCAGCGGCTCTGCAGAAGTCATTACTTACAAGAATGTAACAACGGTCGAAGACGATATGGTTGTTCTGAACAGGACGCTGTCTGCTGCTCCTTCGCAGGCGCAGATGACCGACGTTTATCAGTGGGGCTATTCTGATGTGCGTCCCAACGGCTCGGAATATGGCACGATTCTCAATAACCCGTATGCAGCTGCTCCCTCCACGCAGACTGGCGGTGATGGTTTCGACCTGTCGTGGGCTGTAGACGATAATGGTCGTCCTGTTAGCCTGGAAGGTGTCCGTTACATCCGTGTGTACTCCGGTGTCCTTTTCAGCGCAGGTATCTTTTGGTGAAACCTCGACCGAGGTTTGCGGTCTGTACGTTGCGAATGGCACTGGCTCCTCCACGATTACAAATGATCTTGCAATTATGGATAGCAACGAGAGAGAAGTCGTTACCGCTAACATGGGGTATAAGGAAGTCGATGCTGGTTCTTATGCTCTCGCTTCTGGTGCAGATGTTGTAATGGTGAACGGCGTTGCAGTTACTGAAGCTGCTGGCAGCGACGACGGTTACTCTTTTTGTCATTGCAGCTGGAGATTTTATTCAAATTATCACGCAGACCGGTACGGAGGCCGCGTATATTACGGTTCTCAAGGGCAAATAAATGAACAAAAAACAGCAAACCACCACACAAAGGAAGCGGCCTTTTGGCCGTCTCCTTTGTGTGGCTTTAATTGTTTTAATAGTAGTTTCCGGAATCCTTCCGGTAGCAAAAGCAGCTGCAAGCATCACCGATTTAACAAGTCTTACACAAATTGGAAACCATACCGTTGATACCGCTAGTTATCCGTTTATCAATATACGGTTACATCAACTGAAGATCAATTTACTTTTAATGTTTCTGACACAAAATGCAAACTTTTGTCAAAGAAGCCTGTCATTGGAGAGAAATGGTCAAGTTTTACACCAGCATACGGAGAGTTACTTAGAAGCAATACAGATGAGCTTTCTGTAGCGAGTGACTTATATAGTTCTCTGAGCTTTAGCACTGAGATAACAGGGAAGCTAAAAGACGACACTTCAAAAACGGCTTTTTATATTGCAACAAGAACCGCAGGTTTTTGCAGCAAGGGCAAATGTTGCATCAATTAACGGCATACTGATTGTCGAGTGGGAAACAGCTGGGAACGCTCTTACTGACAAGCAGAAAGAGCCTCTTTCGACCTTACTTACCACTGTAGCAGACGGAAATAACGGTTATATCCAGTCTGGTGACTGTTACAACGGCAAGGAATACAATCCCAGCGGCTTTTGGGCAGAGTTTACAGCAGCTAACGGTCCTCGCGCGAAAGCGCAAAAGGTTCTGCAAGACGCAAAGACCGAACCAGAAATTACCGCAGCTGTTGCAGAGTTAGGGACAGCTATTAGCAAGCTAATTCCCACATCTCAGCTGAACGCAACATATCTCTACGAAACGCTCCAACAGTATAACTACAGTGACGAATATTTGGATGACTTTACTGCGCCCAGCGTCCGCAAATTCCGCGCGGCGCGAAGTGCAGCGCAAAGCTATCTGGATTCGCTGTTCGACAAAACTACGGGAGCAGCAAATCCTACCGAAAATATTGCTAATAATCAGAGTAAAGCAGACGGATATGCAGATGCACTACGTTATTCTGGTCTTGTAAGCAAAGATGCCGTGGAGGAAAGCAAGGTCAATTTGCGTTCCATTCAGGCGCTTGACAAAAAAGTACGCCATCCTGAAAAGAAAACAGCGGTAAGTACACAGACGCAAGCTGGCAGAACTTCACAACTGCCCGCGATGCCGCCGTGGACTATGCCGCTGCGTATCCGATTTCGGAGAACATGAGCGCCGATGAACCGAAGCAGTACGCTTCGCTGACAAGAGCGTTCCTGAAAGCGTATTATGAGTTGAAAACGGCCGGCAATACCGTCAACGTCACGTTCATCTACACGGACGATCTGCACCTGCGCACCCCGCAGAGCGGTATCATCGACCCGAAGCAGAACAAAGCGCAGATCAAAGCGTATTCCTTGCCTGCTGGTTCGACGTTTGCATATCTATTGAAGCAGGCACAGTGCGTCAAGGATGATGCAAAAATTGACGAAAACGGCTACAGCATCTGGCGCACGTTCGTCAATGGGACACTTCTCTATGGCTGGACACCCGGCGTTCAGGAGTATCTGGTTGACGACGGCTATGTGCTGAAAGACGGCGATGTAATCCAATTCGACCACATGGAGTGGCCGTCCTACGTCTACAACTACGTCTACCGTGAAGCCGTAGACTGGACAAACATGTCCAGCTCCCTCGGTGCGCTGCGCTTCAAGGAAACCGGCGCGCAGACAGCTGCGGCTGGCGGCTAAGCGATGCTTACCGTCGAGCGCACGTCCGCGCATCTCTGGTCCTGGACAGGCAGCTACAGCCCGTATGAAGGTGCGACGATTGCCGCGTATGGTCCGCAGAACGAGGACGGCAGCTATCCCGACACGCCGATCCTGCTGACCGGCACTTCGTCCGACGCAAGCGGCTCCGTGAGCTTCAAGCTCTATCAGGAGGGCAAATATCTTGTCACCGCCTACGACGCGCGCGCGGAACGACGAAGATCAGTCAATTTTTCTACTCTGGCAATATTGCAGCTCCGTATCTGGAGCTGACCGTCGGAGAAGCGACGCAGCCCGATGCTGTTCGCGCCGAACTGAAAGCCGAACTGGATAAGGTTTACAACACCTATCCGGAGAAGATTTTCAGCGAAGACGCATGGGCGCAGATCGAGGATGCGTACAATGAAGCAGTTGCTACGCTGAACAATTCTTCGGCTTCGACCGGCGAAGCGTACCTTGCGCAGCAGACCGCGATTCGGTTCATCCAGAGCAAGCAGACTGAAACACTTCAAGCGAACAAAACAGCGCTTGAGACGTTCCGGTGGTATTTGAACGAACTTCCGGATGATACCGACAAAATCACATCAAGTTCGATTGTCAAAATGGCAGCGCAGAAGCTGTTCCAGTGCTACAGCGACATGAACAGCTATCAGCGTTCGCAGATCACCGGCACCGAAAAAAGCCAAGTATGATAAAATCAAGGCGTACATGGACGAAAAGGGCGAAAATCTCCCCGCAGCTGTCCAGTACAACCTGACGCTTAACGTTGTTGGCGATACGGACGACGCGACGGCGGCACTGAACGATATGATTCCAGTGGCTTCACAACAACCCCGCAACGCAGGACACCGGCGCGGGCGGCAGCGGAGACAATCATATCAAGACCGATACGCCGTTCATGTTTGCAACCGAAAACAACTGGAACAATGTTGAAATTGCGGATGGAAAGGCAGACCCGCTGACGTCGGTTCGTCTGCTTGCAGATCTGAAATACGCAGCATACTTCCATGTCCGCGATGCAATCTTCAAAGACGGCAATGCTGCGTTCACCGTAGACGGCACAAAATGGTCGATCTCCGATGAAAACATTGCTTTCGAGAAGAACGATACCTACCTGCACTACGACGTAACGGGCAATCTTACGGTCAAGATTGACGGCGTTCCGTACGAAATCAAGGGCATCACCTACGACGGAATCAGCAAAAATGACGTTGCCAACGGCAATCTGGTTCTCTACGACAACACAGGCTATAAGGGTAAGGACGGACAGTGGCTCAACATCGATTTTAACGATGGCTACTATGGCTTTGCAATGCCTTATAACGATGAACGTCACGATCACATGGGGACCGGTCGAAAGCGACAGCTCGAAGCTGGCGCGGGCGCAGGAAAACTGCAACGAAGATCGTTAAGGCGAAGTACAACAGTCTGATAAGACCCAGTACGACGAAACCGGAAAAGCGGCGCTTGAATCGGCGCTGAACACCGGTCTTGACGAAATTGCCAAAGCAACGACCGAAACCGAAGTCATTGCTGCCAGAAAGAAAGCCGTCTCCGCAAATGGAGAAGGTGCCGACAATCGATTCGTCTTCTGAACCCGGTAAGGTTGGTGAGCATTATCCGTACAGCGATTCCGAAGTCGTTGGGCGTGTCCATGTTATCGTCGAGAACAGGACGTATCTGGACGAGTCTCTGCCCGACAGCTTGAAGAACACTATCGTTGAAGGGTATTACGATCTGACTAAGGACGACAGCATGATGACCGTTGCCCTCAAAGCACTCGATGGCAAGAAATATACTTGGAACCGTGGCGGCTATGACTACGGTACAACGTATCTTGCATCGGTCGAGAAAGACGGCGGCTACACTCGCAGAGTTCACCGGCGGCCCGAACTCCGGCTGGATGGGTACGCTGAACGATTGGTTCGTCAACGCCAGCTTCTCCGACTTCCGTTACACCAACGACAGACTGGAAGACGGCGACGAAATCCATCTCATGTATACCACAAAGCTCGGCGTTGACATTGGCGGCACATGGAGCAGCGTGGATACCTCGCTGAGCGCTCTGACCGTCAACGGCGGTTTGGAACTGTCCCCGGCGTTCTCCAGCACGACGACAGATTATGTGCTGACGATCCCGGCAGAAGAAACCGGCGTGACTGGCGTGACTGTTCGCTTTACCGCCGCAAACAAAACTATCAGGCGGGATGTATCTCAACTCCTATAAGGATGAGAACAGCCGCTACATGAGCGGCGATATGCTCTCTGTGTCCTCTGGCGACGTGATCTACGTTGGTGTTGGCGAACGCGCATGGGGCAGCATGAATAACGGCGGCACCGCCACAAAGTACACCATTCAGGTTGTCAAGAGTGGCGATGCAGAAGAGCTGCCGAAATCATTGATAATCTTCCTCTGAAAACCGTCTGGCGCTGGATGATGCCAGAAACGTCCGCATGGCTATGAGCTTGTTTAACGCCATGAGCGATGCAGACCAGACAGAGTTTAAGAGAGAACATACGGCGCAGTATAACAAGCTGGTCGCGTGCGACAAGATTATCAAGGATATGACCGCAGCGGATGCCGTTACGACCGCCGCAAATGATCTCCCAAGCAAGCCTAATCTTCGTGACAAAGCGACGTTCTACGCTGCAAAAGCGGCGCTCGATGCACTGACTGCGGACCAGAAACAGTACCTTACAGCAGAAACGATTTCTGTAATCGATCAGGCTTACGAGCAGGTCCTTGGGATGGACCAAAACCATGTGCAGTGGTTGATTGACGAGCTGCCCCCGAGACAAAGTCACCCTTGCCGACAAGAAGCAGATCAACGCCGCAAAGGCTGCGTATGACGCGCTGCCCGGACAAAACCGGCATTGACGCAACGAAGCTGGAACAGGCGGTTGAGGCACTTAAAAAGCTGGAACAGGGCGGCTCTGGCGAGGACACCGGCTACAACGAGTATCTGAATAAGGCGCTTGCCAACATCAAGAAGACAGTTCCCACACCGCAGGTCGGTTCTGTGAGCGGTGAATGGGCAGTTCTTGGCTTGGCACGCGGTAACGCAACCGTCACAAAAACAGCTACTATGACAGCTATTATGACCGTGTTGTAGCCTATGTGAAGGCAAACATCAAATCTGGTGAAAAGCTGGACAATACCAAATCGACCGAACACTCCCGCATCATTCTTGCCCTGACTGCTATTGGCGAAGATCCCACCAGTGTGGGCGGACATAACCTTTTGACCGCGCTGAACGATCTGACTATGTGAAAAGCAGGGCAGCAATGGTCCGATTTGGGCGCTCTTGCGGTGGACAGCGGAAACTACGAATACGCCAAACGTGAGCAGCTGATCGAAGCAATTCTTGCCGACCGTGTCGGCAACGGCTGGTCGCTCGATGGTGGCACCGCAGACACTGATATGACTGCGATGGCGCTTCAGGCACTTGCACCGTACAACGACGAAGAACATCCGAAGTCAAATCTGCAATCGAAGCAGCACTTTACGCTGCTGTCCGGTATGCAGCAAAATGATGGCGGCTTTGCATCGTTCGGTACGGCAAACTCGGAATCCGCCGCACAGGTCGTCGTTGCACTCAGCGCACTTGGGCTGATGCCAACACAGATTCCCGTTTTGTGAAGAACGGTCATTCTGTGCTGAAAACCTCCTGAGCTACGCGCAAGAGGACGGTAGCTTCCTGCATCTCTCGATGGCAGCAGCGGCAATAACCAGATGGCGGCTGAACAGGGCACCTACGCACTTGTTGCTTATGACCGTCATGTCAAGGGAAAACATTCTCTATGATATGACGGATGTAGTCAAGCGTGAGGACGCAAGCGCACAGGAAGTCATTGACATGATCGATAGCATCGATGAAGTCAATGAATACAGCTATGACGCTATTGCAGAAGCGCGCAACGCCTACAACAAGCTCTCTGCTGCCGACAAGGCAAAGGTCACAAATTACAACACTCTGACTGCTGCCGAGGATGCTTATAAGGCAATCCTCCGTGAAAAGCAGTCCGAGCGTTACACGGAACCCAAGGCGCACTATGACGAGCTTCTGCGCGACAAGACCAAAAGTATGGCACTGCCGCGAAGAAGAAGCTCCTGTCCGTCCTTCAGACCGCACAGAGGGATATGAACGCCGCAGTTTCTTGCGAACGGGTGGAGGAAATCTTCCAAAAAGCCATGTCCGATCTGGATGCTGTCAAGCCCGGTGATATTGAAGTCACATTCCGTCTCATCGGCGCGCTCGAAGCAACGCAGGATGTTGACCTGACAAAGGACAGCTATCTGCCCGAATATGTGACCTGGGTTCCTACCACAACGTATTCCTTGCAGGAAAACGCAACCGTCTATGATCTCTTTACGGAAGCCATGAGCGATGCCGGTCTGCGCTACATCGGTGCGGAAAGCAACTATGTCAGCACGATTTACGCACCGTCTTGTCTTGGTGGATATGCCTTGAGCGAGTTCACCAACGGCAAGAAGTCCGGCTGGATGTATACCGTCAACGGTAAGCACCCGAATCAGGGCTTGAAGAATTGGACACTGAACGACGGCGATGTAGTCATTTGGCACTATGTCAATGACTACAGCCACGAAGTGGCCGACTGGTTTAATGACGCACAGTACCCGTCTCTTGGCGACGGCAGCTACTACAATAGCTGGCTCCGCGCAAGAGACATCACACCGGAACAGTATGTCGATGAATTGCTGGGTAAGATTCTGACGGTCGGAAAGAACGGTACAGTCGAGCCGAAGCTTACGCTTTCGCATCTCGGCAAATCGGTCACGTTCACATTCAAACCAGACAAGGGCTATCGTGTGAAGGACGTCAAGGTGGACGGCAAGTCCGTCGGTGCGGTTACAACCTACACCGTGGACAAGTTGACTGTCTCGACGCGCATTGAAGTCACCTTTACAAACGGTAAGCTTCCGTTCACGGATGTGCGTGAAAGCGACTGGTTCTACGATGACGTTGTATTCGCTTATGAGAACGGCCTGTTTGCAGGCACCAGCGATACGACGTTCAGCCCGAACGCATCCATGACCCGCGCGATGCTCGTAACTGTCCTCTATCGTCTGGAAGGCCAGCCCGCAGTCAATGGACGCAGCGGCTTCTCGGATGTGCAGTACAACGGCTACTATGAGGACGCTGTGACGTGGGCAGCCGACAACGGCATTGTCAACGGCACTTCGACATCCACATTCAGCCCGAACGTAAATGTCACCCGTGAGCAGATGGCAGCAATCCTGTACCGCTATGCGCAGTACAAGAAGTACAATACCGCCGCAAGCTCCAGCTTGAACAGCTTCTCCGACCATACAAGCGTCTCCGGTTATGCCGTAGCGTCTCTGCAATGGTCCGTTGCTGAAAAGCTGGTCAACGGCCGAACGGCAAACTCATGCCGACTGGCAACGCCAGCAGAGCCCAGGTCGCCGCGATTCTCCATCGGTTCGCGGAAAACGTAGCTAAGACCATAAAATAATCACTTTGCAGCACAGGACTGCCCCCTTTTGGGGCAGCCCTGCTTGCCGCATTTATAGGGGAAAAGCAAATGAAAAAATTCAGACGAATTTCTGCATGGATTCTGGTGCTTCGCAATTTTGACGCTGACCGTTCCCACCCTTTGCAGCGTCCAGTGTCCAGAGCGAGGTACAATCAAGCGCAGCCGTTTATGCTGTCTTCCGTGAAGTCTCCGGAAGTAAGCTCCATTGGCGGCGAATGGGCGGTGCTTGGCCTTGCCCGTTCCGGTTATTCCGTTCCTACAAGATTACTTTGACGATTACTATGTGCGCGTCGAAAAGTATGTGAAAAACTGCTCTGGCGTGCTGCATGAAAGAAAATACACCGAGTATTCCCGCGTGATTCTCGCGCTTACTGCCATCGGGCGTGACCCGTCGAACGTTGCGGGCTACAATCTTTCATGCCGCTCGGCGACTTTGACAAAACCATCTGGCAGGGCTTGAACGGCCCCATCTGGGCGCTCATTGCCCTTGACTCCGGGAACTACGACATTCCGAAAAACACCTCTGCAAAAACGCAGGCCACGCGCCAGCTGTATATTGACGAAATCCTGAACCGCCAGATGAAAAGACGGCGGCTGGAGTCTGACCGGCACCGGAGATTCCGATGTAGACATCACCGCCATGGCCCTGCAGGCCCTCGCCAAATATCAGGATCAAAAGGCCGTCAAAACCGCGACTGACAGCGCCTTAACATGGCTTTCCAAAAATCAGGACAGCAAGGGTGGCTTTGCGTCATGGGGAACAACGAACGTAGAATCCGTCGCGCAGGTCATCATTGCCCTGTGCGAGCTGGGAATCAGCCTTGACGATTCCCGCTTTGTGAAAAAACGGCCACACGCTGACAGAAAACCTCCTGTCCTTCCGGCAGTCTAACGGCGGCTTCTACCACGTTCTCGACGGTTCGGACGGCAATAACCAGATGTCCGCCGAGCAGGGCTTCTATGCCCTCGTTGCCATCAACCGGGCGGAAAACGGCAAGAACAGCCTGTACCGCATGGGCGATGTCATAAAGGCTACCACAAAGCCCAGCACCACCGTTAAAAAAGGCAGCGCCGATGCGTCCGTCAGCGTTCCCGCTGTCACGGCCCCTGGCACAACGTTCTCGGACGTCAAAAACCACGCCAATAAAGCTGCCATTGAAGCGCTTGCCTCCCGTGGCATCATCAACGGCATGGGGCAAGGCACATTTATGCCCAACAAGACCATGACACGCGCCGAATTTGCCGCCATCGTTACCCGCGCCCTCGGTCTGACTGCCAAGGACACGAAAGTATTTTCTGACGTTCCCAGCTCCAAGTGGTACGCAGGCTATATCGGCACGGCAAACAGCAGCGGCATCGTCAACGGCGTTGGAAACGGCAAGTTTAACCCCGAAGGCACCATCACCCGGCAGGAGGCCGCCGCGATGGTCGCAAGAGCCGCGAAGCTCTGCGGTCTGGACACTGCGATGGACGCGGCAGCGACAAAGGATATGCTGGCGCAGTTCGGAGATTACCGCAGCGTTGCAAGCTGGGCGAAGGA
>VOFG01001547.1_pt1 | contig 21643 bp, 34 predicted proteins | sample 5384171 | NCBI WGS metagenome assembly VOFG01 (sample SAMN12384726, study PRJNA508395) | human gut metagenome | isolation source: healthy gut F | host: Homo sapiens | reverse complement strand
AAAGAGGAGACGGTAAATGAAAAATCAGTGCCAGGGTAAAACCTGGTAAGTTTTGGAGAAAAGAAGAATGTACAAAAAGAAAAAAGCTGTAAATATTATGTGCAGCTATATTTGTGGCTTTGGGAATGTGGATGATATTGTCCGTACATTGCCGGGCTGCTGAGACGAATAATGATGAAAAGCAGTCACAGACGGTGGGACAAGATGAAGCAATGCAGCAGAAGATCATCCGTGTCGGTTCATTTGAGGATACCTTTGATTATGTGGATGAAAATGGTATCAGAAGAGGATTTGGCTACGAACTCTGCAGGCTCTTGCAGGCTATGCTGGATGGAAGTTCGAGTATGTGAAATGTGACTGGTCCAACTGTTTTGATAAGCTTGAAAACGGTGAGATTGATGTCATTGGTGACATCTCTTACACAGACGAACGGGCACAAAGGATGCTCTTCCCAGAGGAACCGATGGGTGAGGAAAAATATATCCTCTATGCGGATTTATCGGACACGGATATTGAAACCTCTGATTTTAAGTCGCTGGACGGGAAACGTGTAGGCGTGCTCTTAGGCACAGAACCTGAAATTATGCTGACAGAATGGGAAAATAAGAATGGTATACAGACAGAGCATGTAAATGTGTATAATAATGATGATGTAGAAAAGAAATTAGCAAATCATGAGATCGATTGCTTTGTATCGCTGGAGGAATCCATCTGGTCTGAACAGGAAATATCGGCTGTTACAAATATTGGTAAATCCGGTATATATTTTGCAATAAATAAAGAGCGCAGCGATGTCAAGACGGAGCTGGATTAGGCAATGCGCAAGCTAGAACAAGATAGTCCCTTTTTTAAGGCAGATCTGTATAAGAAGTATTTTTACACTTGAGTATAAACAGAGTCTCACCGGCAAAGAAAAGTCCTGGGTGGAAGAACATGGGGGTATAAAGATAGGTTTTTTGGATGATGCTCCTGCGGTTTTTTTCATGGATGAAGAGACCGGAAAGCTTACTGGTACGCTGGCGGAATATATTTCTTATGCCAAGAGACTGTCTGGGAAATCAGACACTGGAATTTGATATACAGGCATATGATGACTATGACGAAATGATTCAGGCACTGCAGGATCGTGAGATTGACATGATTTTTTATGCTGGCAGAAATCCATATCTTGCAGAACAAAGGATATACACTTACCAATACAGCCTGGACTTACAGTTTGATGGCAGTAACGGATGAGAAATACTTTAATGAGAATGAAGGTGTATACAGTAGCTGTGCCAAAGGAAAAAGAATGCCTTGAAACAGTATATTGCATTTTCAACTATCCACAATGGAAGCTTGTAGATTGTGACTCATTTAATGATGCTGAAGATATGGTCATTCATGAAAAAAGCAGACTGTTTCCTTATGGGAACAGTCAGGCACTGAAATACGATAACAATCGAGATTTCAAAGTGTTCCCCTTACCAAAACAATGGAGGCATGCTTTGCAGTAAGAGGTGGAGAAAACCTCTTTATCAATACTGAATAAAACTTTGAAGACCATGCCCTCTGGTATGCTTACAAGTGCCCTTGCGATCTATGACAGTACAGCAGATAAAGTAACATTTTATGACTTTGTAAAAGACAATATGCTTGCTTTTTTTGTTACGGCAGGATTTTTGGTACTCACTATCATTGGTATTATCCTCATACTTTTACGGAAGGCAAGGAAAGCAGAAGCTGCCGCAAAGCTTGCTGCAAATGATACACAAAAAGCTCAATGACAAGCTGGAAATCGCTCTGAAAAAAGCAGAAGATGCCAGTCTCGCAAAGACCTGTTTCCTTAACAATATGTCACATGACATTCGCACTCCTATGAATGCAATTCTGGGATATGCACAGCTTATGGAGGATGAACTGAAAGAAAAGGCATTTGCGTGAAACTTCAGAATATCTTAAAAAAATAGCAACAGTCAGGAAATCTTTCCTGTCAATCATAAAATAATGTACTGGATATGGCCCGGATCGAGAGCGGAAGGATGGAGCTTGATGAGAACTATGGCATGATTGAAGATATCTGGCAGACCTTATTTGAAATATTCGATGATGAAGCAAAGAAAAAGAATATTGCTTCATTAACGATAAATGTAGAATATGAGCACATACTGACAGATGTAACAAAGGTAAAGAAATATTGGTCAACATCCTGAGTAATGCCATGAAGTATACTCCAGCCGGTGGTTCTGTTATGGTAGATGTAGATGAATTACCGGGAGTGAGCCTGGATATGTGATATAAAAACAGAAGTGAGTGATACAGGAATTGGTATGAGTCAGATTATATCCCGAAATGTTTCGATTCATTCAGTCGTGAACAGAAGCACGACAAAGGAAAAATTGCAGGAACCGGACTGGGAATGTCAATTTCAAGAAATATGGTTGAACTGCTTGGTGGAACAATAGATGTAGAGAGTGAGCTTGGAAAGGGCAGTACTTTTACAGTTACACTAAAACATAAGACTAGCGGATGAAAACTATTATGTAAAAAAATCAAGTCCAAAACAAGTCGTATCGGAAAAATGTTAAAAGGGGAAGGAATTTTACTTCTGGCAGAGGATAATGATCTGAATGCAGATTGCAACAACCAATTTTGAGAATGAAGGGCTTATTTGATTGACCGGGCTGCGGATGGTGTTCAGTGTGTGAATCAGATAATCAGATGCCGACAGGAACATATGATTTGATTCTTATGGATATCCAGATGCCAAATATGGATGGATATCAGGCAACAAAGCTGATCCGTCAGTTCGCTGATGAAGAAAAGGCGAATATCCCAATTGTTGCCATGACCGCAAATGCTTTTGAAGAAGATAAGAGAGATGCTATTGCAGCCGGAATGGATGGTCATATCGCAAAGCCAATCCAAGTCGATAAGCTGTTGTCGATGTTAGCAGAAACTATAGGGCAGTAAGAAAAGCAGTACATCTAAAAATGATATATACTCTTTTTTCGTTCTCCTGTCACCGTGACATTCCTATGCCACACACAGAATATCATGTTTATGAAAAGAAATAGTTCTGATCCTGATTAAATGGTAACGTGCTCCCGTTCTTTGAGGATCTTCGGAAAGAAATGGAAGAAAAGGCAGCTGGTCATAGTGGCGGATACTACATCTACCACCGGTTCTGAGAAGAATGCAGCATCTGCAGTGAACAGTGCAGCAGGAAGATCAGTCCGGCAAGGAAAATAAACTTCCGAAAGGCAGAGCAGAAGAGTGCCAGTTTCACTTTGCCGAGAGCAGTAGTCTCATCTACCAGTGGATATTGTACGGTAGCGGATGATCATAAAGGTGAACCGCTTAATATAGGTGACGGAACGGTGCAAAATCTCAGGATCTTCTGTGAAGAGCCGTACATAGACCGGAGATATTGTCCAGGTCACAACAGTCATCAGAATACAGAAGGAAACACACAATCCGGTGATGTACAGAATCGCTTTTTGATTCTCTGTGCATCACCTTTTCCATAATTGAAGCTGACTACCGGCTGGCTTCCCAGGGTGATGCCGCCCATAGGCATGGTGATGAGCAGAAGATAACTCTGTACAATGGTTGCACAGGTGACCAGCGTATCACCTTCACACCGGGACCGCCGTAACGCTGCAGCACATTGTTCAGGACGATGAGTAGAATGCTGTCGCTGGCGAGAATGAGGAACGGAGAGAAACCGAAAGTGACAATCCGTTTCATAACATGCAGGTGAAAATCTCCCCCATCCAAGACGCACAGGCATCCTTTTGCTGAACAGACAGCCAAGGACAAACAGACAGTGGAGACAATCTGAGAGATGACTGTTGCAATGGCTGCACCGGCAACGCCCATATGGAAAACGAAGATAAAAAGCGGATCGAGAAGGATATTCAGGACTGCTCCGATCACCACCGTTGCCATACCAAGACCGGAAAATCCCTGAGCGATCAGAAACTGTTCATGCCGCCGGAGATTAATGCAAAGAAAAGTACCGGCGGTATAAATTGTGACATAGGTATTGGCGTAGGAAAAGGTTGTTTCACTGGCTCCGAACCACATAAGCAGAGAATTTTTGCTGAGCAGAAACAGACTGGTGAGGACTGCGGACAAGATCAGCAGCATCAGGAAGCCGTTATTTAAGACCTGACGGGCTTCTTTTTTTTGCCGCTTCCCATTTTCATAGCCATAACAGGTGCCCCGCCCTGACCGACCATGGAACCAAAGGACGCTAGCAGAGTAACGATCGGTGAGCAGATACCGACACCTGCCAGTGCCAGATCGCCCACACCGGTACCGATATACATGCGGTCTACAATGGAATATAAAACATTTACCAGCTGTGCCAGCATAGTTGGAATGGCCTACTACCAGACGGGATATCTCATCCCGTCCAAGATCATTTGTGCGACTCATAGAATTTTTTGCTTCCTCCAGATAAAATTTCCAGTATTAATACAAATACATTATATCTATGATACATGATTAGAGTGGAAAGTAAACGGAAAAAGAAAAGACCGAAATGTAGTGAATATGACAGATAACGATGGCAGTGACCACACTGTTTTTACATTTCGTGCCAAAAACAGTTAGTTTGTGCCAAATCTGTTGTTTAAAAACCAATAATAAAGTATAATTACTAGAAAAACAGTTTCATTAATTTTTTTAAAATTGTGCAGATTAAGGGAATGGAGGAATAGAAATGACAATTAATAAAAACTGGAAGCAGCAAAATTAGAACTTTTACTGGAGGGGAGACTGGATACCACAACTTCGCCTATGCTGGAGGCAGAACTGAAGCAGTCCATCGAGGGCGTTACAGAGCTGGTATTCGATTTTGAGAAACTGGAATATATATTCAGCTGGTCTTCGTATTTTGCTTGCAGCACAGAAAATCATGAATAAGCAGGGAAGTATGGTTGTAAAGAACGTAAATGAAATCGTAGCCGAAGTATTTGAGGTTACGGGATTTTCTGATATTCTGACCATTGAGTAGAAACAGAAATTTTTCTGACCGAAATGTGAGATGAGGGAGAAAAATGATGGATACGAATTATTTGTGTGAACAGAAATTGAAAGAGAAAAATCCACAGTTACATAAAAGAGTTGCAGACAGTGTGGTTTGTGTAGAGCGGATGCTGGTAAAATATCAGAATATTTTCCCACTTATACAGATCACACAGCACTGCATTCGATAAATATCATTGATTTTTGTAATCGTCTTATAGGCAAAAATATTGATCAGATGAATGCGGATGAAATCTATGTGCTTTTGATGGGAGCCTATCTTCATGACAGCGGAATGGGGATCACCATGTCTGATTATGAGAATTTTCGAAAAAAAAATTGACTTCGGAGATTATTTTGACACCCATGATCAGGAGAATATTCAGATATTATCAGGGATTTCCATCAGAATTCAGTGGCGAGTATATCAAAAGTACACAGAGATTTTTGATATACCGTCACAGGAACATCTTTTGCGATCGTACAGGTTGCACGGGGACACAGAAAAAGATCTGTGGGATACAAAAGAATATCCGGAAATCTGCCTTCAAACGGAAATAAGATTCATCTGCCCTATCTGGCAGCCCTGATTCGCCTTTGCAGATGAACTTGACATTGCAGCGGACAGAAATTTACAGTTTCTGTATGATGCAGAAATGATTGATAATGAATACAGCAAGATGGAATTCAAAAACATCAGGCAATCCGCCAGTTAAATGTAAATGAAGATTCCCTTGTTATGATAGTGGACCGGTCGGATGAAAATGTATACCAGGGTGTACTGGAGCTAAAAAGAAAAATTAGATCAGACATTTCAGGAATGCAGAAAGGTTATCAGAGAAAGAACACCGTATCGTATTGCACAAAGAGAGATTCTGCTTCAACCATATAACGGTCTTTTTAGGACAGGCAGAGATGGACAGACTGACCGTACAGGGTAAACTGCTCTCAGAATATGAACAGCCGGTATATCAGAAAAGTAATGAATGGAAGAAGTGGACTGACACTCCCTGGATGTGGGATGCAACAATGGATGGAAAACAAAAATGCGTTTTCTGAGTGAAAATTTCAAGAAGATCATAGGGATAGATTGTTTAAATCCGCTCATCGAACAGGCACAAATAGAATTAAAAGACAACGTATTTTCTTTTTATACCTGTGATGTTATAGATGCAGATTTTACAGAAAATCTCCGGCGAATCATGCAGCAGGAAAAGATAGATGCATTTGATATTATTCATTGTTCGTTTGTGCTGATGCATACGGAAAGACCAGAGGATATTTTGAAAAAACTGAGACCATTTCTGGCAGAGGACGGAAAGCTTATTGTGATAGAAGCAGATGATATGGAAAGTTCAATGATTCCTGACACAAAAGGTCTGTTTCAAAAATTTCTCGAATTACTTTTTAAATGATCCATACGCCGGAAAAAGGACAATAGGAGCACACCTGCCTCAGCTGTTATCAGACAGTGGATATGCAGATATAAAATGCGAATGCTCAAAAGTATGTTCTTCGGGGAAAGAGAAAGAAAAGAAAGAACAGATTTTTGAAACCTACTGCTCTTTTTCTGCCGGAAGATTTATTGCTGCTTGGAAAAGAGAGTAAAAATATCAGCATGACTGGGAATGGGTAAATCAAAACTTTGACAAACTTCATGAGCAGATGACAGGCGATGAAGCGGTAATTTCCATGGGAGTTAAAATATACACCTGTAGAGGAGAAAGTATTTCAAAAGGTCAGAGAGAATGTAGAACAATGAAATTAAAATTACTGCCGAAATTCGTATTGTCCCTGGGAGTGCTGGGGGTTGCCCTAACGGTTACGATTTCTCTGTTCAGCTATCTTTTCTTCAAAAAGAGTATCTGGAAGAGATGTATGATCAGAGAGTCATCAGTGGGAGCAAAAGCGTGGCAGCTATGCTGGATATAACGGATGTACGCAGGATTTTTACTACTGGCGGTGAAAACAGCGAGGAATACAGACGTGTGGAAGCTATGTTGAACACGTTAAAAAAGGATGGGGACATCACATATCTGTCACTGGTGATCCCGGATGAAGACAGTGTAACCTTTTATATTGACACCTGTGTACAGGAACTGGGGGATGACCCTGCGAATAAACTGGCTTATGGAACGAATGTATTATACACAGAAGCGGCATATGATGAGATCGATCTGCAGAAATATTATGATGTATGGGATCTGTATGCCGAAAATAAAGGTACGGATAAGCCGCTTGTGACAGATAACAGCTATGGATACAATTATACGGCTGTTTCTCCGATCCTGGATGAAAAAGGCGAGGCAATCGCTGAAATACAATATATTCTGGACATGCAGAAGGTTCGAGATCATTTAAATTCCTTTTTATATACGATGCTTGGAATTTCATGCTCTATAATATGTATTGCATTACTGTTGTATATGATGTTAGTGAAATGGATGGTATTAAACCCGGTAGAAAAAACTTTCCAGATTTACTACAGAAATCATACAATCCGGAGATTTTAAAAAACAGGAAATAGTCATCAGTACGAGAGATGAAATTGAAGATCTCGAAACTCCTTTAATGTCATGTTGAAAAAACTGGAAACTTATATTGAGAACCTGACTGCTGTCACAGCAGAAAAAAGAACGCATCGGCACGGAGCTTAATGTTGCGACCCATATTCAGTCTTCTATGCTACCATGCATTTTCCTGCGTTTCCAGACAGAAATGAGTTGGATATCTATGCAACTATGACACCGGCAAAAGAAGTCGGCGGCGATTTCTACGATTTTTTATGGTGGATAAAGACATATTGCCATTGTAATGGCAGATGTTTCAGGAAAAGGTGTCCCGGCAGCTTTTATTTATGGTGATCGGCAAAACTCTGATAAAAGATCATACCAAGCCAGGACGTGATCTGGGAGAGGTTTTACAAGTAAACAATATTTTGTGTGAATCAAACGATAACGGAATGTTTATTACCGCATTTGAAGGCGTTCTGGATCTTGTGACAGGCGAGTTCCGGTATGTGAATGCAGGACATGAGAAACCCTTTTATCTATCGCAAAGGCAAGGATATGAAGCATATAAGATCCGTCCGGGATTTGTTCTGGCGGGTATGGAAAATATCAGATATAAAGAACAGATGATCCAGCTGGATATAGGAGATAAAAAGTGTTTCAGTATACAGATGGAGTCACAGAGGCGATGAATAAAGACAACCAGCTATATGGAATGGACAGACTGCATCATATCCTGAATCAGCAATGTCAGACATGTAGTCCTGAGAAGACCCTGGAACTCGTGAAGGCAGATATAGATGCGTTTGCAGGCGACAATAATCAGTCTGATGATATCACCATGTTGTGTCTGGAGTATACCAAAAAAATGGAGGGTAACCTGTGAAAGAAATAACAGTAGATGCTATGATAGAAAATATGAATACAGTGACAGCGTTTGTGGATGATTTTTCTGGATCAAATAGCCTGCCCCATGAAGTCCAGGATACAGATCAATATTGTCATCGATGAAATATTTGGAAATATTTGTCATTATGCATACAAAGATTCTGTTGGAGCTGTAACAGTCAGAGTGGAGTCCGGGAATACACCGAAAGCAGTCTTTCTGACATTTACCGACAATGGCATCCCCTATAATCCGCTGGATACAGAAGATCCTGATATTACTTTATCTTCAGAAGAAAGAAAAGATCGGTGGTTTGGGCATTTACCTGGTCAAGAAGAACATGGATGAAATGAAGTACGAGTATGTGAATCAGCAAAAACAGATTATGGATGGAAAAAAAGATTGTAAGATATGGGAGAAAATAAATGATTATACATAATGACAGACAGGAGCTTCAGAAAAGCATTACAATATGTAGAAGAAGAGTTAAAAAATATAATCTGAACAGAAGAGAAGCCACCATGACCATGCTTATGGCAGAAGAAAGTCTTGTGTGTATGATGAGTCATACAGAAGAGCAGGAAAAAAGATAGAGATCGTGTTTAAGAAGCTGTTCGGTAACATTTCTTTAAATATAAGCGCACGGGGTGAAGCTTTTAATGTGTCTGAAGAGAGCGTACTCATCGGTGATATGGATTTTGAGGGAGTGAGTGGAGATGCAGAAGCAGCCATTCGAAATCTGATCATTCGTTCTCAGTCAGATATATTTCAATATAAAAACAGACTGCACCAAAACACCATACGTCTGGTCGTAAAACAGTCAGAGAGAATGCAGTTATATTTAACCTTAGGAGCAATGCTGCTTGCTGTAATTCTGGGAATTATTTTTAAATTATCATTACCAGTATCGGCTCAGAATATGTTAAATGAATACTTACTGACACCCGTAAAGGTAATGTTTTTTAAATGCGTTAAAGATGATTGTCGGACCGGTAGTATTCTTTTCCATAGTTACCTGTCTGTCACAATTTGACAGTATTCGGGATCTGGGGAAAATCGGTCTGAAAGTGATGGGAATGTATCTGTTTACCACACTGCTGGCAGTGACCATTGGCATCGGTGTGTTTGAACTGATACAGCCAGGGAGATGCATCACTCTCACAGTATGTAACAGATGCAGCATCGAAGACGATTGAGACTGCCGGCAATACAAATATTTCATTATTAGATACCGTTGTAAAATATTGTGCCGTCTAATATTGTAAAACCATTTTTGGAAGCGGATATGCTGCAGATCATTTTATAGCAATTATTTGCGGTGCAGCAATGTTGGAATGATCGGTGATTCTTCATTTTCCATACCGTTAAAGGACTGCATATATATGGCAGTGGCAGGATTTTTTTGGAGAGGTGGATCAATTAAAATAAATTATGGAAAATAATGATCGTGAACAGTATCCTGATTTCTGCAATTACATTGTCAGGTACAACAACGGTAAGCGTTCAGGCAGAAGAAACAGATATTTCAGCAGAAAGTGAAACGGATCAGCAGACCCTCTTCTGACGATGCGGTTGAAGATGCGATGATCATTGACAAGGATGAAATCCTTCCTGTAGTAAGTCTGGAGGAGGGACAGCCATATGCTGTTTACGATCAGGATGGCAGGATTCTTCTTTATACCTTCCATAAATATCCGGACAGTTATCCAGATGGTGCAGATGTAAAACTGGAATGGGAAATGTATGGACGTTTACAGGTGGAGAACTGGAAGAATGGTATCAGAAGAATAAAGAGGATGTGACAGACTGGCAGACAAGAATAAAAGAACTCATCGGTCTGCGCCCGGATAACGAATCCGAGTATTTTACGGCTATGTGGGTAAAACCGGAAGATGTTTTTCGTCCGGCATATATTTCGGATATTGGAACAGTAGAAATGACAGATGCATTTTCAGGATGAAGTTGATGAGGACTATAAAGAATGGTTTGATTCAAATATTATCTCCAGTTATTTTGACGGGAAATATCCATGGACGAGATTGGGATATACTTATGACTGGGCAGACAACGGCTCAGAATATAGTATCTCTGAATTTATCATCAAAAAGACAGCGACGTAAAGGTGGCATATACAGTTGAGCTGAAGGAGATGCTGAACAAGCTGGATAATAATTCCTGGAATCCTGCCGAGTAAATGAAATCCAACCAGATCAATAGGACAAAAACAAAAGCAGCTTGTAAAGGTCTAAAGAAGAACAGACTTTTGTGTATACAGAATTACAAGTGACAGGTGTGACAGTCAGTCATTATGGAAATGAGTTGAGAGATAAAACACAGATATCTCTTGAAGAATTTGGTAAAAAATATACGAGAGTAAATGAAAGATCTAATCCTCAAGCTATGCTGGGGAGAATAGAGTAATATGATGCGTCCTATCGTACTGGAACTTGACAGAAAAAATGATATTTCAGATCTTCTATGATAATTGATACGGCTTAATAGCAAAACGTTTCTGTGGTGGTTAAGCCGTTGTATATTTAATAACAAAAATAAGCTGGTATGTCAAGAACACCCAGAAAATCTGGGTGTATATTTACTCTTGACGATTCGGCTTTTATTGCCAATATTGACATTCGCTCAGGGTACATAATCTCGAGTTCGCCACGAACTTTATTTAATAGCAAAATAATTGGCATTGTCCACTTTTTGGCTATCTCAAAAGTTCCTAGGTATAGTGCTTTCATTAGCGCCTGGGAACTCGGAAATACGCTTCTCTGCTTGTTTAGTCTGCGATAGCATGAATTCAGCGATTCAATGGCATTTGTGGTATAAAAAGCAGTACGGACCTCTTTGGAAAATTTGAAAATCGGGGAAATTGCATCCCAGTTATCATGCCAGCGGTTCATGGCACTCGGATATTGTCCCGACCATTTTTCTATAACGGTTTTTAACTGCCTTCTGGCAGTTTCTTCATCGGCAGCTGTATAGATTGTTTTTAAATCTTTAGCAAAAGCCTTCATATCCTTGTTTGCAACGTATTTGAGTGTATTTCTTACCATATGTACTATGCAACGCTGCTGCTCTGTTTTTGGAAATGCTGTAGAGATTGCATCTTTGATTCCCGTTAATCCATCAGAGCAGAGAATGAGAATGTCCTGAACTCACGATTTTTCAGACTGTTCAATACGGACAACCAATATTTACTGCTTTCATTTTCTCCAACAACAATACTTAAAACTTCTTTCATACCATCTTCGTTGATACCCCAGAACAACATATGCGGCAAGTTTTCTAATTACTCCATCATCACGGACAGAGAAGTGTACAGCATCAATGAAAACGATAGGATATACCGCAGATAAAGGACGATTTTGCCATTCTTCGATTTTAGGAAGAAGCTTATCTGTAATATCAGATACCATTCCTTCGCTTACTTCAAAGCCATAAATATCCTCTATTGTTTCTGAAATCTGTCGTGTGGTCATTCCTTTTTGCATACATAGAAATGATCTTGTCATCAATCAAAGAAATGTCTTTCTGACGCTTTGGAAGCACCCTGAGGCCGGTGTGGAGCTCTGTCGATCCTGAGGAACATCGACCTCGAACTCCCCATACTTGCTACGAACAGTTTTTGGCTTTGTGCCGTTTCGGTAGTTTGGCTCGCTGGATCTTTCGTAGCGATCATAACCAAGATGACTATCCATTTCTGTTTCAAGCATATCTTGTATCGTTCCGGACAGAAGATCCTTTAATGCTTCCCTGAATATCGTCAGCGGACTGAATATCATACTCCTGAAGCAATCCCTGAATCAGATTTCTCTTTCCCTCTGTCATTGGTTTTGGTTTGTAAACTTGTTTTTTCTGTTTGCCATAATAAAAGGCCTCCTATGATTTTAATATATTTTATCATAGAAGACCGTGTTCAATTTACGAGATTTTTTCACAGGCTCTTTCCCATGCCAAAAATAGCATTTTACGGTTCATCTGCTATCACAGAATTTTGTTTATATTTCGGCAGGTTACATGACCTGCCCTTTTGTGTGAACCTCATTAATTGAGGAGGTGATATTTGTTAGCATATTTGAGAATGTTATTCGCTTTTTTATCAGGATTTATAATTCCGTCAAGTTGTTTTACTAAGTCGTTCAGTTCTTCATACTTTGAAGTATATCTATTTTCCAGATTTACCAGTTTCATTATAAAATCGTAGAAGGATCGATCCAAAAGCGTTCGGATTATTTTCTCGAAATGTTTTTTCAGTTATAAATCGATACCAGTTCGCATCATCTGCATTGTCAATGAGCAAAATCCCATTTCTTGTTTTAGCATAAGTTCTGCTATTACCTGTGGAGCAGTATTGTTAAGGGTTTTTTCTTCTTTAATCGTTTCTTCACATTCTAATCCAAATTTGAAAGCGCAGATATCTTTGCCACGGGCACCTTCGTTTGTGTCTGGACCATTAAAAGCTTTGATCCTCCCAGCGTAAGATGACTGATTAGATCTTGATATAATATCAATGTTCCAGTACATTGTAGAATGACCATAATACTGGTTCCTTCTGTATGAAATTAATTGAATGTTAGAGAGAATGGGATATTCTTATCTTCTGCCAAATAAAGGTGTATAGATGAGGTGCTCTTTTTTCTCATATATGTATCTGCACAGTCCTGAAAGAATCTTTTTATAGCATTAATATCTTCAAACTTAATGTTTTGAAAATGGTGAGTTTACATCATTAAAATCACCAGATATTCCACGCAACATTGCCGCGCTATATTTTCCTTTATCATCGAAAAAACCAGAAATATGCCATATATGCTTTTATAGAAGAATTAGGTTCCTGAATCCGCGGTATACTTTATTTGTAAATAGTGGAAGCAGTGACCTTTTCTTTTTCTTTATTGTTTTAAATTCGTCTTTGGGAAACCGTTTTTTGCCATTATCAGGCTCCATCAACAGATTTCCAGTGTTATTTTTCCTACAGATCCCCAATATGATAAAAGGAAAATGCAGTAGCAATTTTATTGGCTGTATCTTCAGAAACATATGCCCTCGTCTTTGCCTAATGTGCTAAGTGAAATATTTAAACCTGGAATTGTCTCGTTTATATATCTCTTAGATGGGATTGTTCCAGATGGGAATACGCAATCAATAAGATACTTTAAATTGGCACCACAATTTTTGTTTGAATTTGTTAAAGATGCTGCATTTTTTGCCATACTTAACTATCCTCCTGGTTGATTTAAAAGATGTTAATTAACAATAAAAGATGCATAAAATATATTATTAACAATAAATAAACATTGCTATGTATGGTATCATAAGTTAAAATAAACCAAAAGTCAATAGTAAGGTAAAACAGTAAGGAGAACAATATGAAAAGAAATCGATGTACAATGCAGATATCCTTTGCAGCTGCCAGCCCCAGTGGTAAAATATCCAGTATTTATAGGAGATAAGCAGAAATATAACGCGGAATATCAGGACATGCTTGTATCAAAAAAAAAAAAATTTTATACAGCCATGGCTTTCCTGAAATCCTCTCAAAGGATTTTCCATATTACGAATCTGGCACCGTCAGACTGCCTATGCATTGAATGACCCAATGGAAAAGTGCAGCTATAGCTCGGACAATATTATCAGTGCTTGAATCAGCGGTAGCAGGGATAAACTGCAGAATTCAGAAGTATATATGAAAAAAAAAAGCTGTTAATGATGTCTCCAAACAAGCCATATAACACAAAGGACAGTTCAGAATATTTTGCAGAGTTTTATAAAGAATACTGCCTGATCCAACTGCACTAAAAAAGCAGAGACCCTCAACTTATGAAGCTATTGTAACGGCTGTAAATTGTCTGAATAACATGAGTGAAACATATTTATTCAGTATTAAGGGGCATACGAAAAAACGTGCTGGAATTAATCTGTCTTACAGCCATGCCAGAAATGGTGTGTGGCTTTTTGTGTCCGCATGGTATAATTCTACCATAATTTGTCTAAGGAAATATGGGGATTACTATGAAAGCTTATACAAAATTTTGTAAACCAAGTATTTACCTGCATATCTGATCTGTTTCCGAACAGGGCAAAGGAACTGGACCTTTTTGCAGAGGGGGTCGGAACAGGTCTATTCCAGTATGCAGGAGCATGCTGTTTTAAGAAACGAAAATGCAGATTTATTTTGTTCTCTGATCACACACAATATACAGAATTATTTGAAATGCCGCAGTCAGACTATCAGCCTATATACCTCCAATATATCCATCTGAAAGAAAAATTACTCATAGCTGTTATCCAAAAAACATAAGACGATGGATGAATGGAACGATAAGTAGAAAGAAAACCTGCCGGGTTGAGTTCTGTGTTCTGGTATGGTGCCATATACAAAACTGGAACAGACCTGTTGAAGAAGATGTTGATAAATTTTTTAATCGCCAGGAGCAGACTGTTAAAAATCTGTAATGAATTCCTGCATGCAGAATATTTCCAGTTGTCCCTGGAATGTTTGTGGAAAGCAAGCTGTGCCGCTTATGAACAGTCATTTCCTGATTCTGATTTGTCCTTGACAGGTGCTTTATGATATAAGAAAAAAAGAGGGAGGCACCATTTATGACTGAAGAAACGAAGCTGCCTGAATACCACTGACACAGATATTGATATTCAAGACTTTGTGAAAAGTTAAACCCAGAAATCCTGCAGATTCTATATGGCAGATATGGGAAGCCAGTTGGAAAAACTGCACAGTATTGATTATTTATATCCGTTTTCTATGGGGCGCATGCTGGAGCGTGTTTTAAGAGGTTCTGCACTTGAACAAAAAGTGATTCTTTTAAAATATGGAATATTAACTGGGAACCTGTCCCTAGAAAAAGAAATTGGGGACAGACTCGGAATGACATATGAACAGGTTTGTATGCTCGAACGGAAAAATAGAGAGGTTCCTGTTGTTTAAAGCGGAGAAAAAGATTAAAAGATTATCTGGATGATTAATGCACTCAGATTCGGACAGATATTCTCCAATGTTGTGGCAAAAAAAAGCCACCAGGTTGCCTGGATCGACTGCGAGGGAGTATTCTAAAATAGGATACCTCTTTTTCTTGGCTGGAAACGGATACCACATTGTGCTGTAATTTTAATTTGTTTAGTTAAAATGCTTCTATATTCGTGTTAATTATTGTTAATCAACATTTTTAAATCACGAATAATTCTTAATTAATTCATTTTACATAATTGTACTAATGTGTCAGAAGTATTATTCTATGAGTATAAAAATGAAAGGGGAACTTAACTATGAGAACCAAACAGTTACTGAACGAACGGACTGATTTTCATATTCATAGTTGCAATTCGGATGGTGAAAACAGTGTGAAAGAAATTGTAGAGCTGGCTCTAAACAGAGAACATCTCCGTGTAATTGCGTTGACCGACCATAATTACTTTGCCATATCAAGCAAATATATCGTCGGAACAAATGGAAATTTCCTGGAAGTACTTCCGGGCTGTGAATTTTCCACAACCTTCACATTTCCTTCCGGCAAGAAAGAAGAAATCCATGTAATCGGTATTTTTCCAAAAGGTGTAGCACCAGAAGCTTTTGCTGATCTGTTCAGTTCAATTGATGAAGGAAAACAAAAGTATGTGAAAGCAATCCTGGAAAGCCTTCACAACCTTGGAATTGACCTGAGCATGGAAGAGGGTTATGGCGGAAAAGCGCTCTACCGGCTACATTGGACGTTTCCATATCGCCAGTTTAATGGTAAAATTGGGTTATGGAAAGACTGTTGAAGAAATCATGGACCGTTACATTGGTAACTACAGCCCATATTACATACCTGCCACTAACTACATTCCTTACGCTTCCCCTTGAAACCGTAGTTGAAAGGATCCAGTCCCAGTCAGGATTCCCAATTCTGGTATCCATATTCCTACCATGCACTGACGGAAAAAGGAAATCATCACTTTGATTAGCAGTTTTAAAGAACAAACAGGTGATACTGGATACCTTGAAGTGTATTACCTGGAATATACTAAGGAGCAACAGGAGAGCTTACGCAAACTTGCAAAAAAGAATATGACCTGGTACCAAGCGTGGCTTCTGACAGACACCGTAAAGAACAACCTTTTTCTTCTTATGGGGGATATTCTTTTTACAAGGAAATGCTGGTACGATTGGGAAACAGAAAACAGGAGGTGAAATAAATCGATGGCTTTTTGGAAAAATGTATCAATTAAAAAAGAAACGGCTCTTTATGATTGTGTTTCTCATCTGCTTATTCTTCGTTTACCAGTCCGATAACGCACAGCAGAGAAGTTATTCCATAGTCCAGGATGCCTATGTCAAAATGGAAAACGGGGACTATAAGACTGTCGAAGAAGAATTTACAGTATTTAGACAGCCATTCTTCTGAAATATATTGAAGATTCAAGCATTGGTAACCAAATGATAAATCTTCCTACGATAATGTGCAAAAAGCACTGGAAGAATGTCAAAAACATTTTAATTGAAATGTAGTGCTGTTTTTATTTAACACTGAAAAAACCACCGTCTCTAGTCAGCAGTGCAGGCGGTGGTAAATCTGCCAAAGATGTCCTTCAGGAAACAGAGCATGTGCTTTCTGAATCAGCCAAAGCGGAAGGGATGGCTTCCGGAGATAAATACAGCAGCTTCAGTTCAAATACGATAACTGCAGGAATTCCCTGGAACTGGTACAAGCCATGCTGGATGAATTAAATGAAACCATCGATGAAACCGCAGCCGAAGCAAAAGACATTTGGTAAATTGCATCTTTTATACCAGCATGAACTCGAATCTTACGGACATCTTCTGGATAGTATTGAACTGGTGGACAGAAGACTTGCCGCATTAAAAAGAAAACAAAGTAAAATTCCGCCACAGGTTCTTCCCCTGACGATTGTATTCAAACAGCTGCTTCGTTTTATCAAAGACAGCGGCATTCACCCACTTGACTCTACCGGACGTGAATTTATGGCAGAAGCAGAGGACCTGTCAGGATGCACATACATTGGCGAGCCATTCAGCTATGAAGGTGAAAAAAGAAATCTGTTACCGTAGAAAACCTGGATGGAAATATGGAAAATACCATTATTTCCCTTCCAACAGTACGCGAAAAAGAAGAATAGGAGAATCGATAAACAATATATAGTACTACTGCTTGGGTGATTTTATGTACAATATTTTGTGTTTTTTTGAGTGTTATTTGGTATCAAACGGCAGTAAATACTACGGTGGACCAAACGCTGTTTTTGACCATTTTTTCATACGTTTTTTTAGAAGATTTTAAGATGTTTTTAGCGTGTATTGCCCTCTTCATTATGGCATTGAAATGATACGGCTTAACAGCAGATTTCTGGGTTAAGCCGTTGTTTATTTAATAGCAAAAATAAGCTGGTATGTCAAGAGCGCCCAGAGAATTCTGGGCGTATATTTACTCTTGATATTCCGGCTTTTATTGCTATATCTGCATTCTGTCTGGGTACATGATTTCGAGTTCACCACGGACTTTGCCCCAATTACGGATTGGCATTGTCCATTTTTTTGCTATTTCAAAAGTCCCCAGGTATAGTGCTTTCAACAGTGCCTGTGAGCTCGGAAATACGCTTCTCTGCTTGTTTAGCCTGCGATAGCATGAATTCAATGATTCAATGGCATTTGTGGTATAAAACGCAGTACGAACCTCTTTGGAAAATTTAAAAATCGGGGAGATTGCATCCCAGTTATCATGCCAGCGGTTCATGGCACTCGGATATTGTCCCGACCATTTTCGGTAACGGTCTTTAACTGTTTTCTGGCAGCTTCTTCATCAGCAGCTGTATAGATTGTTTTTAAGTCTTTAGCAAAAGACTTCATATCCTTGTTTGCAACGTATTTGAGCGTATTTCTAACCATATGTACTATACAGCGCTGTTGTTCCGTCTTAGGAAATGCAGTAGAGATTGCATCTTTGATTCCAGTCAGTCCGTCAGAGCAGAGAATAAGAATGTCTTGAACACCTCGGTTTTTCAGACTATTCAGTACTGAAAGCCAATACTTGCTGCTCTCATTTTCACCAATAATAATGCTTAATACTTCTTTCATACCATCTTCGTTAATTCCCAGGACAACATATGCCGCAAGCTTTCTGATCACACCATCATCACGCACAGAAAAATGTACAGCATCTATGAAAACAATGGAATATACTGCTGATAATGGACGATTCTGCCACTCTTCAATTCTTGGAAGAAGTTTGTCTGTGATATCGGATACCATTCCCTCACTTATTTCGAAACCATAAATATCCTCTATCGTTTCTGAAATTTGCCGTGTGGTCATTCCTTTGCATACATGGAAATGATCTTGTCATCGATTGAAGAGATGTCCTTCTGGCGTTTTGGAAGCACCTCAGGCTCAAAGGAACTCTGGCGATCCTGAGGTACATCCACTTTGAATTCTCCATATTTACTACGAACAGTTTTAGACTTTGTTCCATTACGATAATTAGACTCACCAGATCTTTCATAACGATCATAGCCAAGGTGATTGTCCATTTCTGTTTCAAGCATATCTTGAATGGTTCCAGAAAGTAGATCTTTAAGTGCTTCCTGAATATCATCTGCTGATTGGATATCATACTCCTGAAGCAGTCCCTGAATAAGATTTCTTTTTTCCTTCTGTCATCGGTTTTGGTTTGTAAACTTCTCTTTTCTGTTTGCCATAATAAAAGGCCGTCCTATGATTTAATATATTTTATCATAGAAGACCCTTATAGTGTTCAATTTACAGAGATTTTTGGACAGTCTGGTGAATTTTTTTACCTGCATCCAACTGCACTAAAAAAAGCGATCTGAAGCTATTTCCTGAACATGGGAACAATTTATTCAGTATTAGAACTGGACCTTTGCCAGAAATGGGGTCATGGTATACTACCATAATTTCCATCTAAGGAAATATGGGGATTACTATGAAAGCTTATGCAGGCATATCTTGGATGCTGAACAGGGCAAAAGGAACTTTTTAGAGGGTCGGAAACAGGTCTATTCCAATATATGCTGTTTAAGAAAAACTTTATTTTGTTCCTTCTGATCACAATATACAGAATTATTTGAAATGCCGCAGTCAGTACTATCAGCCTATATACTCTCCAATATATCCATCTGAAAGAAAAATTACTCATAGCTGTTATCCAAAAACATAAGACGATGGATGAATGGAACGATAAGTAGAAAAGAAAACCTGCCGGGTTGAGTTCTGTGTTCTGGTATGGTGCCATATACAAAACTGGAACAGACCTGTTGAAGAAGATGTTGATAAATTTTTTAATCGCCAGGAGCAGACTGTTAAAAATCTGTAATGAATTCCTGCATGCAGAATATTTCCAGTTGTCCCTGGAATGTTTGTGGAAAGCAAGCTGTGCCGCTTATGAACAGTCATTTCCTGATTCTGATTTGTCCTTGACAGGTGCTTTATGATATAAGAAAAAAAGAGGGAGGCACCATTTATGACTGAAGAAACGAAGCTGCCTGAATACAGCACTGACACAGATATTGATATTCAAGACTTTGTGAAAAAGTTAAACCCAGAAATCCCTGCAGATTCTATATGGCAGATATGGGAAGCCAGTTGGAAAAAACTGCACAGTATTGATTATTTATATCCGTTTTCTATGGGGCGCATGCTGGAGCGTGTTTTAAGAGGTTCTGCATTGAACAAAAAGTGATTCTTTTAAAATATGGAATATTAACTGGGGAACCTGTCCTAGAAAAGAAATTGGGGACAGACTCGGAATGACATGTATTCTAAAAATAGGATACACACTCTTTTTCTTGGCTGGAAGCAGATACCACATTGTGCTGTAATTTTAATTTAACGTTAAAATGCTTCCTATATTCGTGTCTAGTATTGTTAATCCAACATTTTAAATCACGAATAATTCTTAATTAATTCATTTTACATAATTGTACTAATGTGTCAAGTATTATTCTATGAGTATAAAAATGAAGAGAGACCTTTATGAACCAAACAGTTATTGAACAGAACGGACTGATTTTCATATTCATAGTTGCAAAGTGATGGTGAGAACAGTGTGAAAGAAATCGTAGACCTGGCCCTAAACAGAGAACACCTCCGCGCAATTGCATTGACCGACCATAATTACTTTGCCGTATCAAGCAAATATATCGTCGGAACAAACGGAAATTTCCTGGAAGTGCTTCCGGGCTGTGAGTTTTCCACAACCTTCACATTTCCTTCCGGCAAGAAAGAAGAAATCCATGTAATCGGTATTTTTCCCAAAGGTGTAAATTCAGAAGCTTTTGCTGATCTGTTCGCCCCCAATTGATGAAGGAAAACAAAGTATATAAAAGCAATCCTGGAAAGCCTTCCACAACCTTGGAGTTGACCTGAGTATGAAGGAAGTGATGGAAGAAAAACGTTCCACTGGATATATTGGACCTTCCATATTGCCAAGTTAATGGTGAAACTAGGCTATGGAAAGACTGTTGAAGAGATCATGGATCGTTACATTGGTAACTACAGCCCATATTACATACCGGCAACCAGCTACATTCCTTACACCTCCCTTGAAGCAGTAGTTGAAAGGATCCAGGCACAGTCAGGGTTCCCATTCTGGCTCATCCATATTCTTACCATGCGTTGACTGAAAAGGAAACTATTACTTTGATTAGCAGTTTTAAAGAAACAGCAGGCGATACTGGAGGACTCGAAGTGTATTACCTGAATATGCAAAAGAGCAACAGGAGAGCTTACGCAAACTTGCAAAAGAATATGACCTGGTACCAAGCGTGGCTTCTGACAGACACCGTAAAGAACAGCCGTTTTCTTCTTATGGAGGATATTCTTTTTTACAAGGAAATGCTGGCAATGATTGGAAAACAGAAAACAGGAGGGGAAATAAGTCAATGGATTTTTTGAAAAATGTATCAATTAAAAAGAAACTACTTTATGATTGTATTTCATCTGCTTATTCTTCATTTACCAGTCCGATAACGCACAACAGAGAAGTTTTGCTATAGTCCAGGACGCCTACACACAAATGGAAAACGGGGACTATAAGACTGCAGAAAAAAAGAATTTACGCAGTATTTAAACAGCCATTCTTCCGGGGTATACTGGAAGATTCATGCTTTTGTGAATCAGAATGATGAATCTTCCTATGATAATGTACAAAAAAAGCTTTAGAAGAATGCCGGAAATATCTAGCTGAAATGTAGTGAT
>VOFG01005032.1_pt1 | contig 21647 bp, 25 predicted proteins | sample 5384171 | NCBI WGS metagenome assembly VOFG01 (sample SAMN12384726, study PRJNA508395) | human gut metagenome | isolation source: healthy gut F | host: Homo sapiens | reverse complement strand
GTATACACATCTGCATCTTTATCAAATGTTATCTCCTGTCTGCGAATCTTTTCCAACCGGTCAAGTGTCTGAAATATGTTTCCCTGAACCGTTGTGACATCTTCCTTATCCTCAGCGAGTTCCCACGGTAACTTTCCCCGGTGGATATATCTTGAATCAGCACATTTTTCCCGGATCGTTCTTATAACTATAATCGTTCACCTGTCCCAGTTCGTCACCACTATATAACATTGGGATCCCTGACTGGGTCAACATATATGCATGCAGCATGATATCTTCTCTAACTGTTGCGTTCATTGCTTCTTCATCGTGTTCAAATCCGGCTTTTTCCCGTGAAATAATCATTCAGATAACGTTTATGCGGAATTTCTTTTATTCCCCATGGCCTCATCGTCTCATAATCCAGTCCCCATCCGATATCGTCATGGCAGCGCAGATGAATTTAAGAATACATATTGCTTTGGCAGCTGGTTCACAATATCCATCTGTTTTCAGCAGCCGGATATCACCTGTTGCTATACTGTTCCAGGTCGTTGCCATAGTCGTCACATTATAAAACATATGACATTCCGGCTTTTCAACCGTTCCAAAATACGGCACAACTTTTTCGGGTTCCATTACAACCTCTCCCAGAAGCAAAACACCCGGGCATACAATTTCTGCTATCATGCGCATCATACGGACAATTGTATACACCTGTTTCAGATTTTTGCCATGTAGTTCCAAGTTCTTTCCAGATATACGGCACCGCATCGATTCGTACAATATCTATCCCCTGATTTGTCAGATACAGAAAGTTATATATCATCTCATTAAATACTCTCCGGATTACGATAATTCAGATCCCACTGATACGGATAAAATGTTGTCATCACCTAATGACCGGTTTCCGGAAGATACTGTCATTTTTCTTTCTCTTTTTCCATTTTCTTTTTGTTCCTTCCTCTAAAGAATCTTCCTATGCATTATTTTTCCTGTAAAAAAATGCAGAAGAAACTGCTTGTCAGCAACTTCTCCTGCATTTACAGGTTCTTGTATTCTATTCTTCTCCCACCAGATGCATCTGGTACGCCTTGAATTCTCCCATCTCTACAGGCATCGGGATTCCTGCTTCCATAAGTGCTGCGCCATTATAAGTCTTTCCTGTTTCCGTATCACGATAAACTGCACTGCATTTCAATCCCTGAAGGTTTACATAATTCACAGTCATATTTCCATGAATCTCCTGCATCACTACATTCAGCAGTACTTCTTTCTGATCTTCTGATACGAATGCCCATGCTGCATATTCTTCCTTCGACGGATCAGACAAACGGTAATAAAGTCCCGTCTGGATCAGCGGTGCGAACTTCCGGTATTCTTCTACCTGTGACCGGATCTCTTCTTTTCTTCTTCAGAAAGTTTTCCGAGATTCAGTTCATATCCAAATGTTCCAGCCATTGCCACTACTCCTCTGGTATGCAGAGATGTAATTCTTCCTGTCTGATGATTCGGTACTGCCGATACATGTGAACCTACAGCGGATATCGGATAGCCAAACGATGTACCATACTGATCTGTAATCTGTCCAATGCATCTGTATTATCACTGCACCAGATCTGTGGCGTATATTACATCATTCCGGCGTCAAATCTTCCGCCGCCGCCACTGCATCCTTCGATCAGCAGATCTGATATCTGGTTACGATTCTTTCCAGGAAGTCATACAGACCAATAACATAATCATACATAACCCTGCCCTGATCTTTCGTTCCCCTCGAAAATACATCCATCAGACTACGGTTCATATCCCATTTCACATACTCAATATTTCCCTGGTCCAATACTTTGCAGATCTGATCAAATATATGGTCTACAACTTCCTTTCTGAGAAATCCAACACCAGTTGGTTTCTTTGCATGAACCATTTCTTCCCGGGATTGTAAGTGCCCAATCCGGATGTTCTCTGTACAGATCACTGTCTTCTGAGATCATCTCCGGCTCTATCCAGATTCCGAATTTTACCCCAAGATCATTGATCTTCTGTATCAGACTTCCCAGTGTTCCGCCAAGCTTCTTCTCATTAACAAACCAGTCACCAAGACCGCTGTTATCATCATCACGTTTTCCAAACCATCCGTCATCCAGCACCAGCATATCAATGCCTACATTCTTTGCTTCTTTTGCCAATTCATATAAGGTATCGCCGTCAAAATCAAAGTACGCTGCTTCCCAGCTGTTCACCAGGATCGGACGGATACTTTCTTTATACTTTTCCTCTGCAGATATGCTGTCTGATACAGCGGTGCAGATTCTGCGAAAGCTGGTTCATTCCACTTCCCGAGAATGACAGGAGCACTTCCGGTGTATAAAACACCGATCCTGTTTCAAGCGGATAAGAAAACATCTCATCCTGCAGGCCAAGAAGTGCACGTGTCTGACCGAACTGGTCTTTCAATGCCTCCCCTTAAAATTCCCACTATACACAAATGACATTGCATAGCAGTTTCCGCAGCTGTCTGTTGTATGTTCATCTGCAAGGATCATCATCGGATTATACTGATGGCTTGAAGTTCCTCTTACACTTCCGATCACATGGCTTCCATGCGTAACTGGTTCTTCTGCATCCTTCTTTCCATCGCATGTCTTCCGTAAATGTCAGAAGATCATATTTACCATAAAGAAAATCAAGACACGCAGACTGTGCTTTCTGGATAAAAAATCTTTCCATCGCCATGATAAGCAATCTTTGCACTTCTGGTGATCACATCATAGTCCGGAAGTACACCATACAGAAGTGTTACTTCTACCCCGGTAACCACATCTTCCATTGTAATCTCAAGTGTCTGACTTTCTGTCTTCCGCATAGACTGCCGGAACTCCCGGAATCTTATATTTTCATTAGAAATCTGATGTGAACGGTATCGAAGATCACACGCTGTACTTCCGTCTGCATTTTCAATTATCAGAGCCACACTTCTGTAATCCCCGGTTCCATAACACATGGATACCCTGAGGAAGTGCATCCATCGAATAGGTTCTGTCACTTCCGGCATCATACGGATTGCCTGAAAATCCTCTGTCATAATATGTCAGAAGATAATCCATACATCTTCCATCTGTTTTCTTTCCATAATACAGATGAAGAAGGAATCCAAAACGGTCTACCTGCATCTGATATGTTGTATTTTTTGTCTGTATTGTAAATGTCCTGTCTGCTTCACAGTAAACAATTCCCATTTCTTTGTCTCCTTTTTATGTCTCAAGTTCTATTTGCATTCCGATTATTTTACAAATAATTCACCACGCCATTCAGAATATGTTTCTGACAGATCAGATAAAAGATCAGGATTGGCAGAAGTGCCAGCAGGTACGAAGCAAATGCCAGATTGTAGTTCGTTCCAAACTGTGTCTGGAAATTAAGCTGTGCAAGCGGCAATGTATTCTTTCCGGTTCCTGACATGATAACCAACGGTGTCATTACATCATTCCATGTTCCGAGTGCTGTCAGAACTGCTACTGTCGCATGCATTGGTTTCATGATCGGAAAAAATTTTCCAATATGTTTTCCATGTACTTGCACCATCCACATGGCTGCTTCTTCCAGTGCCATCGGAATATTTTGTCAGATAACCGGAGTATAAGAGCACATTCATCGGCATATAAATAAACATAAAGAATGATCAACTCCGGCTCTGTTATCAAGTCCCATCTCAGCAGTCTGTTTTACAAGCGGCATCATCAGGATCGCGAATGGAACGAACATACCGCTCACGATATAAAGATAAGAAAATTTATAAAATTTACTTCTCTTATTTCTGGCTATTGCATAACCTAAAAGTGAATGAATCAGAATTGCAAGAACCACTGTTATCACAGTAATCATCACACTGTTTCCCAGTGAATGCCAGAAATCTGTTACCTCACCAAGCTTCCAGCAAAATTATCAAGGCTCAAATGACTTGGCAAGAGACAGGATCCCGGCTATTCCGTCATCTGTCAGGTCTTCTTGAATGCAATTACGATTGTCATATAAAGGAAAAGCAACCAATCAGACCAAGTAAAAATAAAAATCGTTACAGGCCAGTTTATTCTTTTTTATTTTCTTTTTTTCCATTACAGCTGTTCCTCCTTTTTCCTGTGATTGTCATCTGTATTGCAGAAATGATCAACAATCACGATAAAAGAATATAACCGCATTTGCACTCTGGAATCCAAACTGACCGCCACTATACCATTGTTATAAATCAGATAAGAAATGGATTCTATACTTTCTGTGCCGGACCTCCTTTGTCAACGCCATGATCTGATCAAATACCATCAGGAAGTTTTTCACACAGAGAACCATATTTATGCTAAAAATGGAATAATGAGGGGAATGTCAGATGTCTGAACTTATTCCATCCTGTTGCACCGTCAATCGCTCCTGCTTCGTAAACATCCTCCGGAACTGTCTGCAGTCCTGAAATATAAATAATTGTATTCATCGCAATCGACTGCCATGCACAAACGATTACAACTGCGATCCATGCCAGTTTTGTACTAGACGGCATACTGGAAGAAAGGGTCTTGCTTCCAAGCATTTTTCGAAAGCCGGAAGAATGGCTAATGTAAAAAAGTAATTGAAAATGTATCCTACAACCAACGCTCCGAGAACATTTGGAATAAAGTAGGCACCCCTTAAACGCACTCTTTGAATTTAATCTTACTATTCAGTCCAAGTGCAAGGATCAAACTGATTACATTTGTCACAATCGTAGCTACAATTGCAAGTTTAAATGTAAACAGATAGGAACCTCCGACTCTGCTGTCTGTAAAAGATCCTGATAATTTCCCAAAGTCCTACCCAGTCAAAGCTTCCGCAACGCTTTGAAATTCTACGTAAAACTGTAAAATCACACCTTTTGATCCAGTGGCAATGTATTAAAACAGAAAAAACAGTGCCACGATCGGATTGTTATCAGAAGAAAGGTCACATTTTCTTCCACTCATTGATTTCTTTCCCCATGCTTGAATTCCCCTTCCTTAATCTTCGTCCACATGCTCTTTCTCGTAATCTTCCACTTTGCGGATGATATCACGGTTATATCTCTTCAGTCTGTATCAAACTTTGTTAAGAATGCATCCACATCCCCTTTCATAAAGAAATGTCTGAATCTATTGCATCTACTGACATCTCTGAAGGATAGTAATGATCCTGGTAATCTGCCATTCTTCCTTCTTCTATGAAAGATTTCACTCCATCAAGTGTTGAAGCAAGTTCAAAAATCTCCTTCCTTACAAAGAACCGCTTTCTGTTCATCCAGATAACTCTGTACATTTTCATCTTTCAAAAGGAAATTAAGCACTTCATACGCTGCCTCTTTGTTCTCGCAATCTTTCATAACACTGAACTGAAGATCCACCAGAGTTCAGCTTGTTCTCTGATGCATCATTATTAGCCGGCATTACAAAGGAATCGATATCCATATCTGGATTTACTGTCTGAATCTGTGGGATTGCATAACTTCCGATCGTGTACATTGCAGATTCTCCGTTTGCAAATGCTGTACAAGCTCCATTGTAATCATAGGCAAATGGATCTTTTTGGCCCATAGGCAAGCAGTTGCCTGTGTCTTTTCTGCTACTTCTCTATATTCATCTGAAAATGTTGTCTCTCCTTTGTTCACCTGGCTGCAGACATCTGCCGGTGCAAGATCAGCAACGTCGCATTCCACCGGTGCAAGACAAGTCCATGTATCTTTAAATCCAAAATACAATGGCTGGATTCCTTCACTCTGGATCTGTTCACAGAAGGGGCTATAAATTCATCCCAGGTTTCCGGAATTTCCCAGCCATATTCCTCAAACATTGCTCTGTTGTACAGAACTCCTGCTGCATTGCCACATATGGAACAGCATACACGCCATCCTCGGTACAAATTCAAGCGCTTTTTTGTCTATATCCAGGTAAGCCTGTTTAATGAGAGTCCAGGCCTTCATAATCTGAAATATCCATCAACATATCAGAATCAATAAAGTTAGAAATTGACATCTCCACCGATTCCGATAATATCCGGAGCATCTTCTCTGATAAAAACGTGTTTTAAAGTACTGTCATTGCATCATTCGGAGATTCAATCGTCAAATGAATATCGTCATGAGTTGCATTGAATTCTTCTTCAATCTTCTCAAGGTTTTACTGCCTCCGGTTTATACTGCACAAACTCGATTTCTATCTTTCCGCTATTTTCACTCTTCTGTCCGCAGCCTCAAATATCATTGCCAGAAGTCATACAAAGCATCAATCCCATGCAAATGATTCGATTGCTTTTTTTTTGCCACATTTTCCTTTCTCCTTCCTTCACTATACACCTTTCATTTTGACACATTCGGAATATTTCTGTCCTTTTATTCAGGTTTATCTATTTGATAATCAAATTCTAACATATCTTTATGCCACTATAAATATCAGAGTTTTTTAGTTTTTATAGCAAAATGCAATTTTTTTATTCATATATTGAAGTCATCTAGCATTTTGATATATAATGCTATCAGAGGTGATTTATATGAGCGACTTACTTTTTTCTGTATTTCCAAATGAAAATTTTTTTGATCTGGGATTATATCAATATGGATGAAGAACAATGTGCGCACCGGCTCACTCGTTCGGTCCTGCAAGAAATCATTACATTTTCCATTATGTGATTTCCGGAACAGGAACATTTTGCGAATGATGAAAACGAAACACCATCACTTGGCAGGTAAAAAGTGGACAAAGGCTTCATGCTTTTTTCCGGGACAGGTCAATACTTGCTATTGCTGATTCTAAGCTTCCGTGGGAATATACGTGGGTAAATTCGACGGACTCCGTGCCAAGAGATTGTCTCAACCGCCGGACTCAGTCGGATCATCCAGTCTGGCATGCCCGGTTCAGAAAAGATCTCCGCAATGAAATGATGAACGAAATGTTATATATTACCAATTCCGGTTTCTATCCTCCGATTCACCGTTTCATCTAATAATCGGACATCTCTATCTCTACCTGAGACTATTTCGTAGCGTTTCTGCTGCTACAGTGCGCATGTGAAGGCAGAGCAGGAAAGTATCCAGCACTTTTTACATCAAAAGAAGCTCTATCTTATATAGAGCAGAAATTTTCAGAACAATATTACCATTGAAGACATTGCTTCTTTCTGTGGTCTGAACCGGAGTTATTTCGAAAGATTTTCACGATTCCATCGGAAAATCTCCACAGAATCTGATTGGTTCATCGAAGGCTGCAGAACTTCTGAAACTGACCCTTTATCCATTGCAGATATCGGAAATGCCGTATCATCTATGGGGAATGATCCGGGTCCCCGGAATCGTGCGAGTTCGGAAAGGTTACGGAGATGTATCGCACTGAGCGGAGTCTCTCTTGCTGCAGGACCAGTATCCGCTGTTCCTTGATCGTCACATCTGCCGCTCGCAAGATCAGATTGTCTGCATAGCCGCTGTGGATACCTGCCATCATACTACATGGAACGATCAGCCTTCCTAGGCATTGCCTTTCCACCATTCCGTAATGTTGTTTCCGTCGGGATCCCGGCCATAGATATGTTCCTCACTCGGTCCGGATACAAAGTCTGCATGATCGGGTTCTTTTCTGTGTGTTACAGCTGTTACTTTGATCATCCAGCACTGGTCACTTGCCGGTCCTGTGTATCCCGAATTCCGGCATTGCGTATCCGGTATGGCTGTTCTGATCTTCCTGTACTCTTACATTCGAACAATCTCCTTCGATCACATACTCCGCATTGGCGATCGCACGTTCATTTACCGTCAGGCATTTGCAAAAGTCTGACCGGTTCACCCTGAGGGCACCTGCAACTGCAAAGTTCATCATATCCCATCGGTGTTGTTGGCGGCTCAAAGCGAAGAGCCGATCTCAATTGCAGGATCTACTCCGATACTGAGACGAGATTGGCAGACGCTGTCCAAGCTCTTCTGTTCTTTCTGCCATTGCTCCCGATGTGGCTGCACCCGGTAAAGAAGATCGATAATTCATGCCCTGGATGCAGAGTCTGTCGGTCGTCACATCACTTACTCCGGTATCCGGATGCGATGCGTAGCACATTCCAAGCGTAATATACGGACCCGCATCTACCGGCGTATTCGTCGGTGCCGGTACTGAGCCCAATAAAGTCAAAATCCGGATCTGTCGCTTTGTGTACAACTTCCTGACAAAGGTGCTGCTTCTTCTGTCGGCACCGGCGAGATCGAGTTATCCACGCTGTGATATAATTTCTTTCCGAGATCTTTCGGATCACATTCAACAATGCACCGACTCTTGTTCTGCTCACCAAACGCATCGATCGCAACTCTTGCTCCCGGATGTCCTTTTTACGGCATTGTTAAAAATATCATTGCCGGTCCTTCTTTGGTCGGACGCATAACAGTTCCGCCCGCCCCGACATGACGGTATACACCGGAAAGCTGCCATCGGCTCGACTTCCACATCTGTTTCAATCAGCTGTCGGCATATCTTCAGCTTTGACTTTTTTACATTGCACTTCTGAGATCTGTGACTTTTGCTGCCATAAAATAATCCTCCTGTTTTTTCATTCTTTATTGAAATCATTTACTCATACTCTTTATTCCAATTTTAAAGGATTTTCAGATGCAAAATCAATTCTACTTATGCTACCATTGATTTCAAATGAATAATTCACCAGAAATTTTCGCTGTGGAGACCTCAGATATGACATTGATCAGATTCACGGTATTTTATTGCCATCCGCTGAATGCAATACCTATTTTGACGCCGCAGAAGAACTAAATATCTCGCAGTCTGCACTTTCAAAACAGATCGCTAAAACTAGAGAAAGAACTTGGCGTCGCCCTGCTCGACCGAAACGGCCGCAAGGCCTCCCTTACTCGCCGGAGAGACCTTTACCAGGACGCCCTGGCCTTCGCCGGCAGTGGGCGAGATCAAGAACAGACACATGAAGAAGTACCAGATTTGCATCGGGAAATAAAATGAACTCCGAGTCGGAACACCGCCGATCCTGACACAGTACGGACCGGACCGCACATTCGCCGTCTCACCGAATCATCCGGACATTCATCTCATTCCTCTCGATGAAGTCGAAGAAAAATGACTTTAGGACTCGCTATCCAGCCAGTATGACCTGATTATCTGCCGGGAACAGATGATAGCCGATCAGAGCGACATTTCTTCCGTCTATCTGTGGACGATGAACTGGTCACCGTCCTTCCCGTTGGACATCCGCTTGACGGACCCGTATCACTTTCCGCTCTTGCAGACGAGTCATTCATCTGATGAACCGCTACACCTCCGTCTATCAGATCTGTCAGGCACTGTTCGCAAATGTGCCGGTCCACCCACAGATTCTAAGAACCGGACGTGTCGAATCGATCATCAGCGCCGTTGCCATCGGGAGGGCGTAAGCCTCCTTCCATACAGTAACTTTAAACTCTTTCATCATGAGCACGTAAAGACACTGCCGCTTACGCCTCGGTAAAGCTTCCTGTCATGTGCCGGCACGAAAAAGATAAATTCCTCTATCTGTCAGGAATTCATCCGTTTTATGACGGAACATTAAGTTTGTAACCAGATTGCCCAGATCATCAATTTGTTGATTTCACATTTCATAACACTATGATAATTTTGTATGTTTTAGCGTATTTTGTCAGCTATAAACGGTACATATCTCTGGCATTTTTCTCCGTCTGTTCGACTACTTCTTCATACGTATGCCCTTTAATTCGCAATCTTCTCTGCCACATAACGGATATAAGCAGAATTATTGCGTTTTCACGGTTTGGTTCCGGCGCCATGTACGGGCAGTCCGTTTCAAGTACGATTGATGTCAGCGGAATATTTTCCACTACTTCCTTCAACTTCTTCGCATTCTTGAACGTTACCACTCCGCCAACGCCGATGTAAATCCCATCTTGATATATTCTTGTGCCATTTCTTTTGAATAGAATAACAATGGATCACGCCGTAGTCCTTTCTCATGCTCCTTCATAATCTCCATGGTATCTGCCGCTGCCTCCCGGCTGTGGATCAGAACCGGAAGATCCAACTCTCTTGCCAGTTCCAGCTGCCGTATGAACCATCTGCACTTCTCTTGGCTCATTGTCCCAGTAATAATCCAGACCGATCTCGCCTACCGCAACCACTTTCTCCTCTTTAAACAGCTCTTTCCATCTGTGCAAAGGTCTCTTCATTCAGGCTTCCGACCTCATCTGGATGAACTCCCGACTGCCGCATACAAATGGATACTCCTTTGCAGTGCGATAACCTTTCTGCATGAATTGTATGTTGCACTTGACATTATATTTGTGCCAACGCCCTGCTCTTCCATAGAATTCAGCAATTTACTCTGTCCTCATTAAACTGCTCATCGTCATAATGTGCATGTGTATCAAATATCATATATATCCTCCGGGGACGGAGGTTTTTCAAAATAATGTCTTAAATCCTCCGTCCCAAATCAAAATGTCCCCCCAGTATCCCAATATTTATCCATCTTTTCACACGTTATCCCAAGGAATTTCATGGTTATCCCACCCTTATCCTGTTGTTTTCACATACTTATCCACATCATGTGGATAACTTGTGTCTGATACTGTATATAGATGTGATCTCTCCTACCTGGAACTGCATTGCACCAAACTGCTCGAATGTAATCTCTTCTTTTGGCTCAAGATCAATGACTGCTTCTTCTTTCTTTTCTTCTTTTTCGGATGAAGTTCCTCTACTTTTTCAGAACTTCTTCCAGATCCATTCTCTGGAACAGAATTTCCGGTTTTTCTGTCACATGACCATTTCCAAGCTGCTCAAGGATCTTTTTGCTTGTAGATGGCATATATGGCTCAAGAAGTCTTGCACCCTCTGAAATACCCTGGATCAGATTCCATAATACAGTAGACAGACGATCTTTCTTTGACTCATCTTTTCCAAGTACCCATGGTGTAGTCTCATCAATATATTTGTTGCAGCGTTTAAACAGATTGAAGATTTCTGATCGCATCTGCCACACGCAGGTCTTTCATCTTTTCATCTACTGCCTTTGCAGTATTCTCTACGACTGCCTTCAGGTCAGCATCCACTCTTCTGCCACGCCTGTATCTGTCACTGTTCCGCCAAAATACTTATTTGTCATAGGAAATCGTACGGTTTACAAGGTTTCCAAGCGTATTGGCAGATCTGAGTTCAGACGCTCTACCATCAGCTCCCAGGAAATCACTCCATCGTTCTCAAACGGCATCTCATGGGAGTACAAAGTAACGAACCGCATCCACTCCAAAGAAATCAACCAGCTCATCCGCATAAAGCACATTTCCTTTAGACTTGCTCATCTTTCCGTCTCCCTGAAGCAGCCACGGATGTCCAAATACCTGCTTTGGAAGTGGGAAGATCCAGTGCCATCAGGAAGATCGGCCAGTAGATCGTATGGAAACGGATGATATCTTTTCCGATCAGGTGAAGGTCTGCAGGCCAGTTTGTTAAACTGCTCAGTACTATTTCCCTCTGCATCATATCCGATTCCTGTAATATAGTTTGTCAGAGCATCCAGCCATACATACACAACATGCTTTGGATCAAAATCAACCGATTCCCCACTTAAATGATGTTCTTTTGATACACACAGATCCTGCAGTCCCGGGAGAAGTTATTCATCATCTCATTTTTTCGGGATACCGGCTGAATAAACTCCGGATGCGCTTGTTGATAGCTCGATCAGGGAGATTCGTATATTTGCTCATTTTGAAAGAAATATAGCTTCCTTTTTGCCGGCTGCGCGGTTGTCCGCAGTCCGACATTTTCCGTCTACGAGCTGGGACTCTGTAAAGAAAGACTCTGGCCATTTGTGCAGTACATTCCTTCATAATATCCTTTGTAAATGTCTCCTGATCAGTACAGTCTTTTTGAAAAATTTTCTGACCTGTGCTTCATGATCCTCATCTGTCGTACGGATAAATTTATGCATAGGAAGTATTCATCAATCCCAGATCTTCTTTAATCTCTGCCGACTGCATTGTCAACGAACTCCTTTTGGTGTACACCTGCCTCGTCCGCTTTCAGTTCAATCTTTCTGACCAATCCTCCGATTTCTGATTCTATCCTTTTAATTATAGTACATCTTGGCGGATAGTCTATTTTTTCTTTAAAAAATAAGATATTAACAGGTAGTGATATGGAGGTAGAAATGGAATTGGCAGGGAGTTTAAAAGATCAGGGTCATGATAGTGATAGGGATTTGTCTGATATTTCTGGCTGTATTAAGTTTTGTAAAGAAGATCATGGGACAATTCTGATCAGGGAAAAAGTTCCAGCGATGATTTCATTTTTTAAGGAAAATGCGTCGGCAAATGAGATTACAATGCACTATTTATTAGAAATCAAATATGAAGCAAAGAAATCAGAAAGAAGTCTCTATGGGAAAATGAAAAAGATGTATTGAATGAAAAAAACAAAATTTCAGATGAAATTAAAAAATAAAAAGTTTAGAAAAAAGGAATTAACCAGAAAACAACAGAATACATATGAAGTTTGATGGATTATCTGAGCCGGCAGGAAAAGCTTGCAATGTATCCTTATATGAGAGGGTACTTGGAAAATCATCCGGGCAGCAGGTGCAGATTCTTTGACATTGAGTGAATACAGATTAAAAAATGAGCGAATATAAAAAGTTATTTTAAATTGTTGAGAGGACTGAATGCATATTTTGATTCGTTGATCGAGTACAGCAAGGGAGCAGGTAAAAAGAAATTTATTTATTTCAGATGAGTCATTGGAAGAGACTTTTTAAACAGATCAAAAGAGACTGTGACAACACAAAAAGATAATATGTTGGCTGCAACATTTAATAATTTCAGAGGTAAAGGCATAAATGCAGCCAGAAGAAACAATATTGCCGGGAGAATAAAAAATAGTGAAAATGGAAGTAATTCCAGCTTATGAAAGGTTATATTCTCATTTACAGGCATTAAAGGGAAATGGAAAGAATAAAAATGGACTTTATTATTACAAAAATGGAAAAGATTATTATGAAGCATTGGTTGCACAAAAAGACGGTTCCCAAAAACATCGAAGAAAATGATAGAAATCAGTGATCAAACGATAGAAAAATGTCTTCAGAAAACTCATAAAAACTACAAAAAGTATCAAATATCATAAAATAGATATAGAAAATCTAAAAAATATTAAACAGCAAAATTCACAAAAGGTACTTAACAAACTAAGGCAAAAGATGGTAAAATATTATCCAAAGGCACCAAAGTCAGCTGTAAAATAAAATATGTGCACAAACCATGGAAGAATATACCAGTCCGGCGTTCTATATGTTGATTCTTACAAGGAGAATGTAATCTACTAACAAGTCACAGACTGTATCCGACATTGGCACATGAAGGATATCCGGGACATTATACCAGAATGTCTATTATGCGGCAAGGGTGATGATCCCGTGCGCTATCTGCTGGATTATCCTGGATATTCAGGAAGGATATGCAACGTATGTGGAAGGTTTTATTACAGTATGATGGATGCCGGAAGGATGTGCGATATTTATCAGCAGATGAATATGGAGATGTACGAGTACAATCTGGCACTTTGTTCGAGAGTTGATTTTGGAGTTCATTATGAAGGATGGAAGAAGAAAGATGTCAGGGCGTATTTAAGATCATTTGGAATGGAGAAGTCTCAGGCAGATGAATTATTTCAGATGATCATCGAGAATCCTGCAAATTATTTGTCTTATTATATCGGTTATCAGGAGTTTCATGAGCTTTTGACAGATTATAAGAACAAGGCAGGAAAACAATATAACTTGAAAGCGTACCACACAGAGATTTTAGATGCAGGCCCTTGTAGTTTTGACATTTTGAGAAGACGCATCGAAAGCAACCTTATGAATGGAGGAGTAACTATGTCAACAAAAGCTTATTACACACATGAAGAAATCGAAAAGGAAAGCCTGGATTTTCAAAACAAGATCCATTATCGGAAGCAGCATTTATGGAAACAATGTAGAGGTAACAGATTTAAAACAGGCATATGAATTAGCAAAGAATTCTCCTGGAACGATCGTTACAGATATGCTTCGCTGCATATAAACCCGGCTTAGCAATTGGTTTAGATGATAGCTGTCCAAAAGTTCTGTTATTTAACGATGGATCAGTGACTGGACGCCTGCAGCTGCAAGAAGAATTTCCAGCGAACCTGGGTAGATACAAATGATCTGGATCTGAAACTGATGGATGCAATCTATGATACAAGATGGACGACAATGTATCATGCACAGGTGTATATTTGATTAGATCCTGAATTTATGGTAAAGCGTTATCTTAATTCCAGAAGGAGAAGAGAATATCTTATATTCCTGGATGTTAAATTTCCAGTACATGAATCCTAAATACAATGAAATGTACAAAAGTCACAACTAATTGCAGATGAGACAGATATCTATATCTTCCAGATCCACAGGGACACATGAAGAACATCCATTAGATTAACATACTTTAATACAGATAAAACAGCCGCACTTCTTGGTATGAAATACTTTGGAGAACACAAGAAAGGTACTCTGAACCATTGCATGGGCAATCGCAAACAGAAACGGATATGCATCCCAAGCCATGGTGGTCAGAAAGAATTCAAATTAGATAATGGAGAGAAATTCGTAGCATCTTTATTTGGATTATCAGATCAGGAAAATCCACATTAACACATGCAACACATAATGGCAAAGATGAAGAGATTCAGGTTCTGCATGATGATGCATTTATCATTAACACAGAAACAGGTGCATCTATCGCATTAGAGCCGACTTATTTTGACAAGACAGCAGATTATCCGACAGATTGCGAGGATAACAAATTCTTATTGACAGCACAGAACTGTTTTGGCAACAACAAGAGACAGCGAAGGAAAAGTCGTTCTTGTAACAGAAGATATCCGTAAGAAATGGCAAAAGTCGATCAAATCCAAATTATGGTCTCCAAACCGTGTGGATAAGATCGAAGACCCGGTTAATGCAATCTTCTGACTGGCGAAAGACTCCAACAATCCCAACAATCGTTAAGATCAAAGGAGCTTTAGCATCCGTTATGGGAGCAACTCTTGCAACAAAACGAAGCAGTGCCGGAACGTCTGGCACCTGGGTAGATCCAAACCGTCTGATTTGTGGGAACCATACGCAAACCCATTTAGAACATATCCTCTTGTAAATGACTACAAGAAATTTAGAAAACTGTAAAAGAAAGCAAATGTAGACTGCCAAGCATCATCAACACAGGAGATTTCATGGTAGAAGATATCAAACCTGCAACAACAATTTCCGCACCTCGAGCAGGCTCTGTGGTAGGCTGAACTGGAGAATTAAACAGTGGGGACCATTTTACAGATATCGAAGTGCTTGAAATGGAAGGATATGTTTCCAGACTTCAGCGATATGAACTATGTTGAAACACTGAAAGCAAGAATGACAGACAGATTAAACTTCTGTCCTGAAAAAGACGTAGAAGATGGTGGATACAATGCACTGCCAACACAGGCAAAAAGAAGCTTAGCAAAAGTAATTGGAGAAGCACACAATTTAGAAGAAAATTCCAACAATTAAAGGTATAATACTTTAAATCGTTGTTTAGAGGTGAATTGATTGGATAAAAGATCGTTTAAATAATATGGTGGTAGACTTATTCACGAATTTCATATGAAGAAGAGAAAGCCGTGATCACGGATGAGTGGCAACACGCAGATTTTAAGAGCGTTTTTTACAAATCGCTGATCCGCGCCTGTTCCTTTGAAAACGATATAATGACCTTTGTCAATAGTAAATTAACAGAAATCACAACAAATTTTTTATTTTATTGTTTCTGAAGACATCCAGAAAGAGTTCCGATGTATCAGTTCGGCATTGTTGCCAATTCTGATATGCGTGGATTGGTTACCGACAAGGGGTCAATGGTCCGCCGCGAACTCTAGCTGTCTCCCCTGGCGTGGATCACAGATGATACTAGTTCAAAACCTAAACAGAGAGTTTTCTCGTAACCTTGATAGTTGAAACCGGCTTTACATCATCTTAACTCTTTGGGATGCCTTCAGTTGCAACCTTCATAAGGAACAGGCAAGCTCTCTTGCAACGGTCGTTTTTGCAATATTATGGTTTCTTTGCCATACCCTTAGACCATCTTATAATAGCGCCGTCTCAGACGTTCATTTGCTCTGTATAATTGATCACCTGCGGGGTATAACATTGCTGATTCTGTCAACAGTCTGCGTACATGTGTGTTCCCTGCTTTCGTAATGCCAAGTCCGTTTCTGTCATCGCCGCTGGAATGCTGTCCGGGTACAGTCCAGATACCCTACAAACTTTCGTGCGGATGCAAAACGCTGAGAAATCTCCCTTCAACGATCACTTCATTAAAGCAGTGTGTCTGATCCCAGAAAACAGGTTAACTTGCTAACAGATTCTTTATACTCTTCTTTAGATGCCAGTTCTTCAATTCTATGATCCAGACGATTCCAAGTTTATTGTCAGAGTTGTATAAGTCAGCAGATATTCATCCTAGAATCTCTTTGTAAAGCCCTACTGGTTTTAATGATCTCAGCCATTTCACATGTTTTTCTGTCCAGTTACCACTTCCATCATACTGATAACCCACGAGCAAACAGAAAAAAAGGATCTGTTGTTTGATCTTTTTCTAATTCCATTTTTATGATCATCACGCATGCAGATGAATTCTTTTTCGTTCGATTATCTGTTTCCGTTGGAATATGTACCGGACTTTAATTGTGCTGTGCCAAGGATCAGCAATGATCTCCGCATCTTTTGTCTGTTTTGATCCTTCTTTTTATGTTGTTCGAGTATCAGTTGGCAAGGATCACACATTCCACATTGAAACTTTCTAGCTGACGATACAAAAGAATATCCAAGGCATCCTGCTTCGCCAACCAATAATAATGAATCTAGTATCGTCTCCATATATGGTGCGAGAAATTCAAGATATCTTAATACATTCTTGTAACTGGCTTGTGTTCTTTGATAATGAGATGGCCTTTTCATCTTCATATTTGCAAGAACCGACGGTAAAACTTTCCTTATGAACGTCCAACGGTCGCTGATACGCGAATTTTCCTTCGATAACTCGCGTTCCAAGGTATTGAAACCAGTAGTTTTTGACGCTCAAACAATCGACCAAATTCGCTGCGAACCGTTCAAAACGAGGTCTCCTTCTCCTAAAAATTTTGGATACAATGATGTCATAGACTCTTCCGTGTGTAAATGACTCTACTCTTTTTGTTGTGTACACATCTCCTGCGATGTTCTTTGTCTGTGTTTTCTTTGCGAATACAACTGGTACATCAAAAATCTCTGCTGCAACGCAGGCGATTCCGATTCCTGATGCTTCAATTGTAAGGATCTTTATTAATATCTTCACCCTTCAAAACGTTTTCTAAATTCTTTTCCAATTTCACGGAATAATTTTTACATCCATCTGGTGATTTAAAAACGGTCTACTTTCAGGACATTTCCTTCTTTTACGACTCCATCTTTTCGGATTCTCTCTTTTAATAACTCCATTACTTGGCCTCCACGCTCTTTTGTATTTTAAATAATATTTTAACTATTTCTTTTGCCTCGCTTTGCAAGCATTGCTTGCATTTCTTTTGATAATCTGATATCGCAAAGTTCAGTTTCTTCCAATACCTTGAAAAATCTTGTACTTTCTATGTTTTTGAGGATTTTCTTGTTAACACCTCATCTTTTTTTGTAAGCGATAACTCCTGTTTTATACCTTTTGGAAAAACCATACTGGATTCCCCAGTGCATCTTCTGTTTTGACACAGCCAGTTCATGTACCATCTTCCATAAAAGAGGGAAATCCTTTCCGATGGTCTCTTTTCATGCATCTGGCTGGTCTGCTGGCAAAAGGCATAATGGTCTGCATCTTCAACGAGGCATTGATCCCTGGCGCTTTGATCGACCATGAAATACCATGATTTGCTTTCCTGGGCAAAAATGCTGTTTTGATGACTGCTTGCTGGTTCTCTTCCTGAAGCTGTCTTTGGATTTCTTCATGCTGGGTTACAACGACGATCTCCCAGTTTGGATGTTTTCTGCAGATCTCTATCAGATGATCGAGTCCATAGCGGTACATCGGTTTTGTCCCAATATACTTTAACAGTTTGTTCTCTTTTTCCAAAACGGCTGCTGTTTCCGGATGCTCTCTCCGATGGATTTGGCGCAGAATGGACCGGTCGGTTCATAACTGCTTTCAAATTCGACCTGCCAATTTCCCATATCTCTTCTGGATGGTACTTTTTATACTGCATGAATGAGTTATTCAGCATTCTTCCCTTTTCATTATACTGGATATTCTCATAAAAGCGTCATTCCGATTCCCTGTACAAGCCCGCCTTCTGCCTGCACTCTTGCAAGATTCAGGGTTGACAACGGTTCCACATCTACGACAGCCTTAATCCAGGATTTCCACATGACCGGTCTCTTTGTCGAGTTCGTCTCTACTGCCCCTGCCATGAATGGCGGCGGTGATGTCGGAGACGTATTACTTTCTGTCACCTCAAGCGCACAGCCATTACCGCACATGGATTTCGTACCGATATCTTCCAATGATACACTCTTCTGTTCTTTCGGCCATTCTACATGATCACTTGCAAATACCAGTTCTTCCACAGGTGCCTCCAGCATTCCTGATGCAATCTCAAGGATTCTGGCAATCAGCTTCTGGCATGCTTTTTCTACTGCCTTACCTGTTATATACGTAGTACTTGACGCATAAGATCCGAATCATATGGCGACGCATCTGTATCGGCACCAAGTACTTCAATTCTTTCCACCGGACAACCAGACAGTCTGCCGCGATCTGTGCCATAACGGTATCGCAGCCAGTTCCCATGTCTGTACATCCAAGTGCCAGAGTGTAAGAACCATCTTCATTCAGTTGATGTCTGCACCGCCGACATCAACACCTGCAATAGAAGAACCCTGCATCGCCATTGCAACACCAACACCACGAACCTTTCCATTTCCCATATCTCCGGAACGGATATTTGGAATCCCAGTTCATCATTTCTTTTGCTTTGGTAAGGCAGCGATCCATCGCACAGCTCTGTGCATAAGGAACATCCGGATATCCTGGAAGCCAGCTCCGCCCTCGATCGGCATATTCAGTTTCCTTGATCTTTACCGGATCCATTCCCATCTTGTGTGCCAGTTCATTGACCGCAGATTCAACCGCAAAAATACCCTGCGTTGCTCCATATCCACGGTAAGCACCTGCTGACTGGACATTTGTATACACAACATCGAAAGCAAAACGATGTGCTTCTGTATGTCTGTAAAGTCCAATGGATTTATGCCCGCTCAACCTACCGTCGTGGAACTGTGTTCGCCATATGCACCTGTATTTGATAAGGTATAAACGTCCAGTGCACGGATGATACCATTCTCGTCTGCACCGGCACGCACCGTGATCTCCATCTCATGACGCGGAGTAGAACAGATCATGGATTCATAGCGGGAATAAATCATCTTGGACGGACAGTCCTGTCTTCCAGGTTACAAATGCCGGATAAATCTCACTAATCGAAGTCTGCTTCGCACCAAAGCCTCCGCCGATTCTTGGTTTGATAACGCGAACTTTTGATGCAGGAATGTCCAGGGCACGACCTACGATTCTTCTGACATGGAACGGAATCTGTGTCGAAGAAAGCACGATCAGTCTTCCGGTATGATCCAGATAACATGTCAGTTCTGAAGGTCTCCATCATAGTCTGCTGATTTGCTCTGGTATGATATGTATGTTCTACTGTATATTTACATTCACTGAGTCGGCCTTCTCTACATCACCATGCTCTTCTACCGCTGACGCACACAGATTTCTCTTATTATCTCCGCCAAGCGGGATTTTGAGTTTCCAGTCTTCCTCCGGATGTACCAGAATTGGATTATCCTTTGCAGTATGAATATCAAAACCGGTGTCTCCACCTGGTATTTCACACAATTCTTAAGTGCCTTATCAACTGCTGCGCTCCGTCTCACCTGCAACGATCGCAACAGCATCTCCGACAAAACGGACATGACGGTCAAGAATCAGTCTGTCATCCGGACTGATCTCCGGGATATGTCTGTCCTGCAAGCGTAAAACGCTTCTGCGGAACATCCTCATAGGTAAAACACTTCAATTCCCGGAACCTTCATTGCATTCTCTGTCTTTATGGTGTCCACCCATCGCATTTGCATGAGGGCTTCTTAACACCTTGACGATCAGAGAATCCTTCGGAGCCAGATCATCCATGTATACACAGGCTTTCCTGTTACCAGTGCCATCGCATCTGTTTTCTGGACAGGTTGATTTACATATTTCATTTTATGATTCCTCCTTTGTTTTTTATAGTTCAGATAAATTTCAGAATGCTTGCTGTCTGAGAGACAAAACCGGAGCATCTGCACAGATTTCCTGCAAGATATTCCTTGATCTGTTCTTCTCTTGTCGGTTCTTCGGATTCTCACGAACATGGCAATCACATTCATGATGAATCCCGGATTACAGAAGCCGCACTGTTCAGCTCCTTCATTCGCAAGAAATCACCAAACTCCTCATTTCTGAAGTCCTTCTAACGTATCACGATCTTCTTTCCGTCGATCTTGCTGCGAGCATGGAACAGGAAAATACCGGTTTTCATCCATCAGCAAACCTGCACACAGACCGCAGTTGACGTCTCACATCCACGTTTTAACACTGTAACATCCATGATCTCTCAAAATCAATCAGAAGCATCCCTGGATATTTCTTCCTGACTCTCATTCCCATTCAGCCAGAATTTAATTTCATTCATCCTTCATTCCTCCTTTTGTCTCCCATGCTCTTCTTTGATCAGCACCTCAACAACGGCGTTCTGTATTCTTTAGATCCTCGCGCATATTTTCGGATGTTGAAACATGCTCTGCTGCATATCCGGCAAATTTCTTGCCTCTTTCTTCATCTCTTCTTCACTTTTTTTCTGCAAAATTCTCCATATATTTCTCCGGATCCTCTGCGATCACTGCCCTGGCAGATCTTGCGCCGATTACCGTTCGCCTCCATTTCCGATCAGAGATGCACATAAGGTCAATACCGGAAAATCTGTCTTGGTATTTCTCTGACTCATAAACAGACACGAAGAGGCTGTTTCCTGACAATGATGTTTAACAGAATGTCATTGTCTTTTCTTTCTGTTTACAAACTCTGTCAGGGAATTTTTCCTGCATTGTGAAGTTCTACCCAGGTATCCATCCCCAGGAACATGGTCAGTACATCAGAAAACCATAGCGGTACCAGATACTTCCTCCTACTGTCGCACAGTTTCGGAACTGCACGCCAACAATGTGCCGGACACTCTCCCGAATTACCCCCTGTGTATATTCATTCAATCTTTATCTGTTTCAAGCGCTCTCAGAGATGTCATACATCCGATTACAAATTCATCGTCTGTCTCCTGATTCCCTCGTCCAAGTCCGGAGAGGTCAATGGCTGTGGAAATATTTCGGTTCCCATCTTGAGTATACCATTCCTCAAGCACAGGCTGTTTTTTCTGATTCAGCTCATAAGCCTGCTCAAGACTTTCTGCTTTGACATACTCCTTGATCTTTGTAACATTCTATTCATC
>VOFG01004966.1_pt1 | contig 21670 bp, 35 predicted proteins | sample 5384171 | NCBI WGS metagenome assembly VOFG01 (sample SAMN12384726, study PRJNA508395) | human gut metagenome | isolation source: healthy gut F | host: Homo sapiens | reverse complement strand
TTCAGATGAAACTCCAACGTCTCTTAAGCCTTCTTCGTCAGGCTATCGACCAATACCAGATGATTGAACACGGCGACCATATTGCCATTGGTATTTCCGGCGGTAAAGACAGCCTTACTTTACTGTATGGGCTGTCACAACTTCAGAAATTTTATCCCAAACATTTTACCTTATCTGCCATTACTGTAGACATGGGACTTGATACCATGAATTTAGAGCCTGTAAAGACTCTCTGTGCGGATTTTAACGTTCCTTATGAAATTATCTCCACTGAGATTGGAAAAATCCTTTTTGAGGCCCGTAATGAGGCTAATCCATGTTCTCTTTGTGCAAAAATGCGAAAAGGCGCCCTAAACCAGAAAGCTCTGGAACTTGGCTGCAACAAGATTGCCTACGCACACCATAAGGATGATCTGATTGAAACTGCATTAATGTCACTTTTATACGAGGGCGTTTTTATGCATTTCCGCCAGTCACTCATCTTGACCGTACAGATTTAACCGTGATCCGGCCTCTATAAATACCAGCTTCCCGTTTGTAAAAAAAATCCATGTCCTATGGATGGACACACGCACCGGGAATACGTCAAAAATCTGATTCGGACTCTGAATACGGACTCTCCCGGTGTACGGGAACGTTTATTTCACGCAGTCATTAACGGAATTTTGAAGATTGGCCCAAGCTTTCCAAATAATAAAAATCTATGAACGAGGCATACATTAATTATGGCAACAACTTTACCTTATTACGAGCAAAAAGATATTGAAAATATTAAAAAAACTCAGGAAATGATGACGACTCTCCCACCCTTCTGCACTGAATTTTTTCGTGGGATCGAACCAAGAACTTCTACCAGGACTCGTATTGCCTATGCATGCGATCTCTCTGTATTTTCGATTTCCTTAAAAAAAGAAAATCCCGTATTTTTCCAAAATGGAGAGAATGGATCTTACTTTAGATTATTTAGATCAGGATCTCGGTAACAGATTTAGAAGAATATATGGAGTATTTAAAATACCGTTTTAATGAGCATAATCAGGAAATCATTAACAAAGAACGTGGAATAATGCGCAAAATTTCTTCTTTAAAAAGCTTTTACAACTATTTTTCCGTACAGAAAAGCTGAAAACAAATCCTGCTGCCCTGGTCCAGCTTCCAAAACTACATGAAAAAGAGATCATCCGTCTTGATATTGACGAAGTTGCTCTCCTTTTGGATGCTGTGGAACAAGGGGATGGTCTGACGGATAAACAGAAAGCTTTCCACAACCGGACTAAACTGCGCGACCTTGCTCTTCTAACCCTTCTTCTTGGAACCGGCATCCGTGTTTCTGAATGTGTAGGATTAGATTTAAACGATATTGATTTTAAAAATGGCGGAATCCATATCCATCGAAAAGGCGGAAAAGAGGTTACTGTTTATTTTGGCACAGAAGTAGAAACTGCGCTTCAGGATTACCTGGATGAACGAAACAGCATTATCCCTGAGGAAGGCAGTGAAAACGCTCTCTTCCTTTCTCTTCAGAAGAAACGTATGAATGTACGCAGTGTGGAAAACTTAGTTAAAAAAATATGCCAGGATCGTTGCCCCATTAAAAAATCACCCCATAAACTTCCGAAGCACCTACGGAACTAATCTTTACCGTGAAACCGGTGATATTTATCTGGTTGCTGATGTTCTAGGACACTCAGACGTAAATACCACCAAAAGCACTACGCTGCCCTTTGAGGACGAGCGCCGCCACAGCGCCCGTAATGCAGTAAAATTAAAGGGAGAAGATGGAAAATGATTTAGATTAAAAAGCCAACTAATTGAAACTATCCTTGTCAGGCAATTTTTCCGGCATGATCCAGAACTTCATTGCCGGATAACTGAGCACTACCTGTACCACAATATTCACTCCATTAGCCAGCGTAGGAACCAACGCCTGTGGAAGCCCCAGATTTTTGAAAATGCCTGGCTGTAGGCAGGAAGTGCTGCAGATACAATAACCAGTACCACTGCAAGACAGATGTATCTTGGTACGGCTCTTGTAAATGCTGCATTGGGCGGAATACAAAAGTTTTTCTGTACATAGAAATTAACGGTCTGGCAGCTGCTGTTGCTACAAGAAAGCTTAAAAATCCACCCAATCCCAGGTCATTTTCGACCTGAGTATAATGGAAAACGAAAAAAAACAAAATGGGATTTCCTCTAAAGAGGGTAAACAGGAAAGCTGTACAGATGCATTGCTATAAAATTTACAAATGTAGCCACATTAGACAGCACATTAAATAGAATAAATTCCCAGGGCGGCTGGATGTTTGTCGATCCAGCTCTTAATCCTTCTTTTCCCTGATTTCATTCTCTCTTCTCCTTACCTTCCAACTGTTTTCATATTTTTTGTTCTCTTTATTATTACGGAAATATCCTTTAGTACCCTTTTGGTGCCAGAAAGCCACTTTCCATTAACCATATCAACGATTCCTCTTGCCATTTCCATGCTTGCAGCACCACCTGTCATCTTTGCGATTCCGCGAAATGGCATGTTATAGATAAACAATAAGTTTAAATCCGGTTTGCCTTTTCCTTCACTCTTTTTTATTTTATCTGTCAATATGCGGTAAACCAGACGAGCCAGACGGCTTTTGGCATAATACATCTGGCAGATAGCATCATTAATCCCCAGTTCGCCCTTCCATTTTCCATCAGGAACAGGATGTCCCAAAAGAACTTCAAATTCCTCTGCTCCCACATTACTGATCCGTCCGCTGTAATAAGAAGGCAATTTTTCTTTTCATAGGCATTTTTCTTTTGTGGTTCCCGCTACCCATAATTTTCCGGACAACCGATATCTGACACACTGGCTCCTACCATAAGCAGATATTCTCCTTCTTCTATCTCCCATTGTCCTGTTTTTACATTCCAGTAGCGAAAAGTTTTATCGTCAAATGGAATATGCACCCTTTTACTTTCCCCGCTTTTAAAAGACCTTCTGAAAGCCTTTTAATTCCTTCTGCGGGCGGAATACAACGGAGTCCGGAAAGCCGACATAAAGCTGGACAACCTCTGCCCCATCCCGCTCTCCTACATTTGTGACAGTCAATTGTACCCCTTTTTCATCCTCTTCCAAAAGCAGAATAGGCAAACTCTGTATAGGAAAGGCCATATCAAATGGATACCGGAAAAGTACCATACTTGTATCATAATAGCGATAGCCCATAAAGGTCCTTCACGATACTCTGATGTACGCTCAGAAGCAGGATAATACTGAAATGCAGGCGTATCTTCATACCGCAGCAGATAAGTCTCCCGCCAGACGGCCGGAAGGATTTATCTTTCCGGTCAAGATATCAAGTTGCCCCAGCACCTGCCTCTCCCCCAGGTAACTGTGAAGGATTGCCTTTAAATCATACTGCCGGACATCTCAATGGAAGAACCTGCACTTAAAATACCCACAATATTTTCATTTACTTTTTACCAGTTCATTTAACAACCGGAGCTGGTTCTGAGGCAGACTGCATGTGTTCCCGGTCTTTCCCTTCTGATTCACTGACCTCGTCCAGTCCAAAACAGTAAAGGACCACATCTGCTCCGACAGCTGCCTCTAATGCTTCTTTTTCTAAATCTGCATCTGGTTCTCCATTGCGTGTATATCCATGAGCTTTTTCCAATTACCTGAAGATCATACTCATCAATCAGCTGGTCCATGGATTCCACATTAAAAGGATTTACCATAGAAGATCCTGCGCCCTGATAGCGTGGTACAAAAGCGAAATCACCAATGAGCGCGATCCTGGTTCCCGGCTTTAACGGAAGTATATTATCTTCATTCTTTAAAAAAGAACAGCACTTTCTGCAGCTGCTTTTCTGGCTAATGCGTGATGGGCTTTCTCATCAAAACTTGACTTTTTTTCCTCTGCCTTTTTGTTTCAGATCAATACTGCATCTAAAACATGATCCACACAAAGATCTATATCTTTCATGGAAAGACGTCCTTCATTTACAGCTGTAACCAGCTCTCTGGCTGGAGTCAAGCCAGGTGCCGGCATTTCCAGGTCTGACTGACACATCACTCCTTTTACATGATCATTAGAACCGCCCCAGTCTGTAACCACCAGCCCGTCAAAGCCCCATTCCTTTCTTAAAATATCTAGCAGCAGCTTTTTATTCTCATTGGCATATTCCCCATTTACCTCATTGTAGCTGGTCATAATAGCTTTGGCATTGCCTTCTCTGACTGCAATCTCAAAACCTGTCAGATAGATTTCCCGAAGAGAGTCCTCTCATCTACCACTGCATTCATAGCCATGCGCCGTTCTTCCTGGCTGTTTACTGCAAAATGCTTTGGACAGGCATATACGCCCTGACTCTGGATACCCGTATATAAGCAGCTGCCATTTTTTCCTGCCAGATAAGGATCTTTCCGCAAAATACTCAAAATTTCTTCCGCAAAGAGGACTTCTTTTCATGTTAAGCCCTGGACCTAGTAATAATATTTACATTCTGGGAAGCTGCTTCTTCTCCCCCAGTGCTTTGCCAATCTCTTCTCCAAGCTCCGGATCCCAGCTGTTTGCAATAGCTGCTGCTGTCGGAAAACAGGTTGCCTTTAAAGAGGCATTTAAACCCAGATTGATCCCCTGATCCCGCCTGCCTGCGGATCCCATGTGGGCCGTCAGAAAGAAAAACAGACGGTATCTTAAAGCGTGGGATATCCTGTGTCTGCCATACTGTTTTGCCGCTCAAAAAGTGCCGCTTTTTCCTCCAGTGTTAATTTTAAAAGTAATTCTTCATGTTTCATATCATTTCCTCTTTAATGACTGTATATCTTTCATTTCCTGACATTTATTTGCAGCACCTATTATATCAAACTAATTGCCATATGACACTTTTTAAGCAAAAAACAGAAAAAAATCTTCAAAGCGTGGATCTAAAAAGGTATTCCGCAGATCATTTTTCATGATCCCGAATACCTTTTACTTATCTGACAGAAACTACTATCCGATCAGACTCATTAAATGTCCCACAAATGCACCTCCTGGTGTACCAATAATATTACCCAGAAGTGCCATAAGAATACCTACCGGAACTAAAGCACTACTGTATGCGCCTGCAAGTACAGGTGCAGTAACGCAGTTCCACCAACGTTTGCTAAAGATGCAACGGCACAGGTAAAGATATCCATTTTGATCACCTTTTGCAAGAATGACCATAACAGCTACATGGATCAGAAGGATCAGGAAGCCAGCTGCCAGCCATACAGGTGCATTACCCATAGCAGAAATATCTGCTCTGGAAGCGATCAGGGGGCAATCTCAACATAAAGGATGATATTAAATACCTCTTCTGTTCCTTTTAATTTTCCAAATGGGTCATAGCCACCAGCAGTCCAACAGCAGTTACCAGAAGAACAGTCCAGGTTGCACTGTCAAAAACAGGCAGTGCATTTGCAACCATACTTCCTACATCCTTGGAAATAGCAGAAATGAAGAATGATACACCAATTAAAAAGAAGCATGCTCTTCCATGTAAGAGGTTTGGTGTTTGCTTTTTGCCTCCTCTTCCAGAGAAGCGCCAACTTCATTGATCAGACGTACATCTGCTTTGGTCCATGCGTTAAATTCCTTTGAAAAGTTAATGGCCCAGAAGGAACATAACATACATTACCGCACAAACAGAATCAATTACCAGTGAATATGCCATGCTTTCCTCACTTACATCTAAAACCGCCTGTACAGCCAGCATATTTCCACTTCCGCCTAACCAGCTTCCACACAATGCCCCCAGTGCTTTCCAGCTGTCTGGGCCTAACATTTATGGAAAATAGCATAACTTACTATAAAACCAGTACAAATAGAAAGGCTGGCTGCAAAAGAAACCAATCAGCATTTTCGGTCCTAATTTGATGATCTTCTTAAGATCACAGCGCAGCAACATTAAAAACAACATTGCATACAGCAGTGGGTTTTTTTACTGCCTTATAAGTTGCAGCTGTATCTTCCAGGTTCCACATTTTCATAGTACATAAAAGCATCATACCTAAATAGAGCAAAACAATAGGCGGTGCAAACTTAAAAAAATTTCTGTGCGCCTTTTCCCTTCAGGTATACAGGAAGATTGACTAAAATCGCTGCTAGCAGCATCAAAGTGCCAAGATAGATAAACCCGTCATGAATCATTTGTAAACTCCCATTCTGCTGTCATTTTGCGACAGCCTGTTTTTCTCTTAGAAGCAAGTCAAAATAACCGGTTGTAATTTAATTGCCCCTCCTTCTCCTTTTTTATGTTCTGCCGGAATCTCCCTGTTCCTGATTTTGTGAGAAATGACTCCAGGAAAACATTTTATAATACCGATATAAGAACTGGCTAAAAAGGCAAAAAAAGGTCCAGAAGATTTTTCTGGACTTGTAAATTATTTGAATTTTTGTAACTTCCCTACCCCTAACCTCTTCTTTTGACTTTCTCCTTCCTTATTATAAGTTATAATACGCAGAAAGTCAATTTTAACGATTTCTCAACAAGACTTTCTATAGCCTTCTTATAGGGATTTCCCAACAAGATTTACTTTAGAAAAAATCCCCAAACACCTGCGAGAGTCATTCCCATAGTAATAAATTCTGCTGCCGGAAAAGCCAGCCATATACCGGTCATCCCCCAAACTGCAGACATAGTAAAGGCCGAAAGAAGGATCATAACAAATCCACGGGAAACGGAAGCTGTGAATGCCCATTTAACTGACTCCACCGCACTTAATATACCTGTTCCTACTATATTGATACCGGCAAAAAGAAACCAATAAAATACAATTTCAGACCAAATCTGGCCATAGCCGCCAGTTCTTCGTTATGTTCCTGGTTAAAAAATACCAGCAATTGGTTCCGACCACAAATAGATCACTGCATATATACATACAGCCGTAACTGCTGCTGTCCTTAAACTAAGACCTATTACTTTCTCTAAAGCCTTTTATCTGCCTTTCCATAGAAACTGCTAAGCAGAGGCTGGGAACCCTGGGATATACCGTTAAACAGTGCTACTGCCACCAGAGAGATATTGGCTACTACACCATAGGCTGCAACACCGGTATTTCCAGCCAGCCGCAATATGATCAAATTAAAAGCTGTAGTGATCACACCGGAAGATATCTCTCCTACAAAGGCAGAAACTCCCACCTGACAGGAAAAATGAGCCTTTTAACGATGGCATCACCGGCAAAAAAATACGGTACACTTTTTGAACGAAAATGCAGCTGACAGATCAACATACCTACTACTGGTGAAAGAGCTGTTGCAAGGGCTGCTCCCGGCATACCCATACTAAAAGGGAACATAAGAATATAATCGAATACAATATTAAACAGACTGCTAAACAGTGTAGCCATCATAGCGATCATAGGGCTTCCATCATTTTCGTACAAAAGCATTACAAATATGATTCCACATAAATAATGGGGCAAATGTCATAAAAAAATACGGGTATAGCTTTTCCTGTTGCTATAATCTGTTCATCTCCACCCATAAGCCTGATCACCCGATCCAGGGCAGAAAATCCCGGCTGCAATGAATACAAGGCTGATGATCCCGGCCCAGAACAGAGCATGAAAGAAATAGCTTTCTACCTCTGGATTTTTCCTTATTTCTCTCTATCACAAAACGGATAGCAGAACCTACACCGATCATAGCTCCAATGGCGAAGATCAGATTATATACAGGAAGTACCAGATTCAATGCTGTAATACCATCTGCTCCTTACTGCTTTTGATATAAAATAAGTATCTGCGAGAATATACAAAAGGCCTTTTAGCATGCCTAACATATTCTGGGATACATAGCCCAACTACTTTTTGATGTCCTTAACTGCTTCTCCTCTTTTGTTTACACTGAATGGTATTATAGATGTTTTTCTGATTCTGTAAATGACCATGGTATCAACAAACAAAAATACCGCAAAACAGGAAACATTTTACTGCCTGCTTTGCGGTAAATAGATTTATATGGTTATTTACTTTTAAAATAAGATTAAACTGCTGCCAGTGTCTTTCCTAATTCCTTACACTTAGCTAATGCATCATCATCTGGAGTTTTGCACAACACCTTCAAGCCACATGCAACTTCAGCACCTGCTGCTTTCATACGTTCTTCCCAGTCACGCATCCACTGTCCATCACCCCAGCCATAGGAGCCAAACAGACCAACAGTTTTACCTGCTGCAAATCCTTCTACCTCTGCTAAAATGGTTCCATCTCATCTTCTTCCAGAACCTCAGGCTCCATTGCAGGGCATCCTAACGCAAATGCCTTTACATCCTTCTAGGAGTCAACGGGCAGATACAGCAGATACTTCTGCCAGTTTTGCTTTCTTTTCCAGCTTCTTCGATTCCCTGTGCTACTGCCTGTGCCATAGCTTTGTGTTTCCTGTCTGTGACCAGTAAACTACCATGATTTCGTCCATTTATTCTTCCTCCTATATTTGCCATTAATTTGTATGAATGCCAAATCATACACAGCTCCATAATGTTTTTTAACAGTCATTCCTGAAGATACCATGTGGATCACTTTTTTTCTCTTGCCTGATCATATCCAGCAAATAACTTTCCGGCATTCTTCCAAATTGGAATATACTTTCCAGTATCCGATATATAGCGGATTCTGTCCCCAGTTTTCAATAAAACCTATTACATCTTCCGGCGGATATCCGAGAAGCAATCCAATCTCATGAGGGGAAAAAATCACCATTTTCATTCCATATGCTCACGGTAACGTCCTGATACGCTATAAAGGATCTTAGAAAGCACCCACTGCATCCAAAACTCCAGCATCAGCTTCTTAACCTTTTCTGTTCTTAAATAAGCTTCCAGCTTTTTCCCGTACATACAAAAAGAAAGTAATACGGTCAATTTCGCAAAGAACATAACAGGAAACGGCACTGGAACAGAACAGCCCCAATACTGCACTGCGAAAACTCCTGTCTACTGTCAGAAGGTGGATATCTTACGTCCAGTAAGAAGGGCGCACACTGAAGCGATCTGGATTTCAGTTCTGCCTGTTTTAAGCTAAGCATCGATCAAGTGTTTCTTTACTCATAGGATACCTCATTTACTACTGTTAAAATATAGTTAGTGTTAGCTAACTTTATATATATCCTATCAGATAAAACACGAAAAAAAGTAGGGTTACAGGTAACTTTTCTCATTAGAAACATTTCTCAATAAGCGCAGTTTTCCTAAATATGAATTTTTCAATGTGCAGCACCAATATGATGACATTCTAATTCGTTCATTTTCTAAAAATAATTACTTATAATAAACAACCGTAAGGAACTGGCCCTTATGGATCGTATCAGAGCAGAAGGAATTCATTCGTTTTAATTCATTAACGTATTCTTCTGTAGACATATGAAACCCCTTCTTGTACTGACGGGCTATATTCCACAGACTGTCTCCCTCTTTGATCTCCACACTCCGGTAATATGGGCTTACTGTCACGGGTTCCCCTTCTGCCATAGTCGTGAGCATACTCCGTCCTGTGAGAATGGTAACAAAAAAGCAACATGATAAAGCATCCTGTCAAAAACCGTCTTCTTACTAATCTTCTTCTCCTCATAACGTTTCCTCCTCATTCGTCTAAAGCAGATGCGAACATTTGTTTCTTTTTATATTCATACTATATCATCAGAACATATGTTTGTCAATCATTTAGTACGCAAAAACCGAACAAAGGTTTGCATTTTTATCGAACATATGTTACTATAGTATCAGTAAAAGATTATTACAAAAACAGAAGGGGAATTTTATGGCCTAGGATAAACTTACTGCAAAGCAACAGGAAATATTAGAATACATAAAAATTACGATCTTAAAAAAAAGGATATCCGCCAGCTGTGCGGGATATCTGTGAAGCTGTAAAATTGAAATCCACTTCTTCTGTCCATTCTCACCTCTGCTCTGGAAGAAAAAGGATATATCCATCGCGATCCTACTAAGCCAAGAGCTATTGAGATTTTGGACGATACATTCAATTTAACCGGAAGGAAATGGTAAATATCCCAGTTATTGGTACAGTTGCAGCAGGAGAACCGATCCTGGCAGAGGAACACATTGAAAGCTACTTTCCATTCCCGGCAGGATCTCTTCCTAATGCCGAGACCTTTATGCTCCATGTAAAAGGTGAAAGCATGATAAATGCCGGCATCCTTCCAGGAGACCAGCTGATCGTTGAGCAGCGTCCAACTGCTGAAAACGGCGAGATCGTAGTTGCCCTTTTAGATGATTCCGCTACTGTAAAGCGTTTCTTCAAGGAAACAGATCACTACCGCCTGCAGCCTGAAAATGATGCCATGGATCCGATCATTACAGATCATGTTTGAGATTCTTGGAAGGGTCATTGGTCTGATAAGAATGATGTAATGTGCGTGTTCGCAAGTTTAACCTGACTTATAAAACAGTTTTCACCAAAAAAGCCACTGTACAGTTTCTAAAATCTGAAACTATACAGTGGCTTTTCTTCACCATAAAAAATGGCTGCGGAATTGCTCCCACAGCCGTCGTGCCTGAAAATCGTACCTTGGCACCGTGATCTCTCACAGGTTTTTACAGAACATTTTGAAAATCTGCATTATATGCTTTCCAAAGTCGTTTCCATGAACCGGAACACATAACCCGATAACAAATAACCGATAAACGATAACTATGAACCGTAACCGCTCAGTAAGTATTGTTAGAAATATGTCCCTGCACGGAATGAGTGATCAGATATCTACCTCAAACAGCACCGTCTGATTATAACGATCCAGTGCGATCTGCATGTCCATGATCGTATTGGAAATACGGTCATATTCCTGCCGGATCAGTTCCGGATCGTAGTTGATATACTTATACTCAGGCGCTGAACCAGATGAGCTAAATGCACTTGCCATACACTCGCGTTTTTGGCAGTCTCTTGCATATCGTCAAGCACAGCCTTTCTCTTGTTGAGCTGCGCCATCCGGATCAGAATGCTGTCAATGCTCATCTCCTGATCGCCGACCTGCACTTTTGCGGTGGCATTGGTCAGGTTCAATGCGTGTTTAATAGTGACGATTTTCCTGTCTATCTCATCAATTGTATTCGCAACGGCCATGTAATCGTATTCTGGAATGACCGGCTCCTCGTTGACTGCAGCCACGTAAGTACTGGATGCCGCTTCCTTGTTTACCCAGAACGCTTTGTCTTCCTCAAGGCTTCTCAGCATCTTGTTTGCATAAGCCGATGTGATTTTCTGCATAATTTTCGCCTTCCTCTATCCTCATCTTCCATCATTTGTTTCTGATCCGATTGTAAATCATACGGCAACGGATGTCATTCAACCATCGGTTTAAAATCCCCCATAAACGAACAACATCCCCGTCAACGACGAGGATATCTTCAATACTGGTATGCAGTAATCTGCTTAAAATAATGAAGTTGTCGATGCTGGGTAACGATTTACCGGACAGCCATTTGTAAATGGCCTGCGGATTTTCAAACCCGAAAGCTCCCTGGATTTCCCGAATCGTATACCCTTGTTCCAAAAGCAGTCTTCTTATGCGTTCCCCTGTCTCTTCCGGCTGGATTGACAAATACATTGGTTCCATACTTTGCACCTCCATGATTCAGGACCGTGTTTCTTGATAACGTATATATATAACACAGAAAAGACTGGCTCACCAGTACCAATCATAAGAAAAATTGGTTACAATTCAGCCATCAATGTCATTTAGGTAGCGATAAAGTGAGGAACGTTCATAAAAAATAAAGCATTAGTCATATTCCTGTAGCTACAATCCGGTTGAAATCAAGAGATTTTTCCAATGCTTCTTATTCCAAATTTTTCTTTTATCGTTCCAATTTTTCGTGACTTTTTATGAATTGCCAATTTTCCATCTTTCTTATAAAATTTATGTTTGAGATTTTTTGATCAATTCCATGTGATTTCGGATTCAGCTATACTTGTTTGATTTGTAAAAGAAGGGAGACTGCTTTTATGAGTCAATCTGCAAAACAATCTACCATTAAAGATATGACAACTGGAAGCCCGGCTAAATTGATTCTTGGATTCGCCATTCCCATGCTGATGGGGCTTTTGTTTCAGCAATTTTACAGCATGGTCGATACCATTATTGTAGGAAAGTTTCTGGGCGTGGATGCCCTGGCTTCCGTTGGCTCCACAGCTGCTATCAACTTTATGATTAATGGCTTTGTAATCGGTGTATGCACCGGATTCTCCATTCCGGTTGCTCAGCGGTTCGGCGCCCAGGATTATAAGGACATGCGGCGTTTCGTTGCCAATGCCGGATGGCTGGCATCTTTTTCGCTGTGGTTATGACCGTAATCGTCTGTCTGCTGACCCGTCAGATTCTTGTCTGGATGCAGACACCGGACAATATCATCGACGGTGCCTACAGCTATATCTTCTTTGTGTTTGCCGGTATTCCGGCCACGTATCTGTACAATACCTTAGCCGGTATCATCCGTGCACTGGGAGACTCCAGGACACCTGTTTATTTTCTGATTTTATCCAGTCTCTTTAATATCGTACTGGATTTTTTTTCATCGTACAGATAGGAACCGGAACAGCCGGTGCTGCTTATGCTACGGTGATTGCATGGGCTGTTTCAGGCATTCTCTGCCTGATTTATATGAAGAAGAAATTCGATATTTTAAAAAATGCATCGGGAGGAAACACGAATCAGTACCTACCACCTCTATCGTCTCTGCATGATGGGTATTCCGATGGGACTTCAGTACTCCATCACCGCCATCGGCTCGGTTGTCATCCAGACTGCCATCAACTCCTTAGGTTCCATCGCAGTTGCCTCCGTCACCGCAGGTCAGAAGATCGGCATGTTCTTCTGCTGCCCGTTTGACGCACTGGGCGGCACAATGGCAACCTATGCCGGACAGAATGCCGGTGCCGGTAAAACTGACCGTATCCGCCAGGGAGTTCGTTCAGCAACCTTCATTGGAAGCATCTACTCGGTTCTGGCATGCATTGTCCTGACCCTGTTCGGCGGTGTGATCCCACTGCTCTTTGTAGATGCTTCGGAGACAGTTGTAATTCATCAGGCTCACCAGTTTTTAACCTTTAATTCTCTGTTTTATATTCCGCTTACCATCGTCAATGTATGGCGTTTCACGATTCAGGAATGGGCTACAGTCTTCTTGCCATTCTCGCCGGTGTCTGCGAGATGATCGCCCGGCTTTGGTTGGATTTGCACTGGTTCCCATCTTCGGCTATATTATCATATGCTTTGCTTCTCCTCTTGCGTGGCTTATGGCAGACGCCTTTCTGATTCCGGCGCTTTTACTATTGCCTGCGGAACCTGTTGAAAGCACAGGAAAATGCTTGAATAAATGAATCTATAAAGTCAAAAAGCAGGTCTGAAATTGATATTGCTCTATTTCATACCTGCTCTTTTTTATTGTTTCTTTCCTTCCTTTTATTTACCAAACAGACAAACTGGAAGAGTTTCTTGAAGCTCTGTTTAAATTTTCCGAAGTCTTCTGCAATATCTTAATTAATCTTTACATTTCTTACTGTTCTGTTACCTGCCTTACTTTATGCTGGCTTTTTCTGAGATAATATAGCCTGATATGCAGAAACAAATAACTGAAAGGATTTTCTTGCTGAGAAATATGGATACCTCTCCATGGACTATAAGGAACTGTGCCATATAATGCAAAAATAGCATGGATTATGCTAACTATATTGATATTACAAAAACACTGGATATTACGGATTACTATAAGACAGATACCCATTGGCGTCAGGAGAAGCTTCCAGAGACAGCCGCGGTCCTTGCTGAAAGCATGGGTGCTTTATCTCCGGAAACTATACAGAATATGCACTGGATTTACCGCTTTATGGTGTATATTATGGTCAGTCTGCTCTTCCACTGCCGCCGGAAACGCTATATTATCTATCCAATGATGTCTTAGACCAGCTGTATCGTGACAAATCATGAAAGATCGGACAATAGGCGCATCTATAATATGAAAAAAAATCCGGAAAGGATCCTATGAAATCTTTCTTTCCGATCCCTGTTCCCTTATCACCATCGAGAATCCTAACTGCAAATCAAACAGGGAACTTATCATCTTTCGTGATTCCTTTGGCAGCAGTATTGCTCCTCTTCTGGCAGAAGGGTATGCAAAAATTACATTGGTTGATATCCGGTATCTGCGAGCGGATTTACTTGACCGTTTTATAGAATTCAAAAAATCAGGATGTGCTGTTTCTGTACAGTACATCGGTGCTAAATCACAGTGAACTTTTAACCTGAATGTTGGAATCAAAATCCTTTTCCATCATATAAGTGAAAATTCCCCCAGTTCCTTAAGATTGAGTGGTTGGGGAATCCTTTTTCAAATATATCTCATAATAGTCTTATGAATATCTTACAGAAAAAATTTTACAAACCATTATGAAGACATAAAATACACATCTCCATCCTTAACACTGAAATAACAGAAAACCTCTCACAAGTGGAATTTTCTCTGATCTTTTGGATTCCCGGAAAATGAAGAATGGTTTTTATACACGGGCAGACTTGTGTACAACCACTCGGTCAATTAAAATAAGGGAGTCTGATGCACAAATCAGGCCCATATCTTCTGTTAAAGATTTCCATGACAGCGGTATAAATGTTGGGGTTGTTTTTCGTACTTCAAGCAGCACACCCTTGCTATGACATAATTCTTCGATACTTTCAAGGCTTCGAAATGTCATTGCAAAAGTCTGTTTTCGTTTATAATCTCAAACAGCGTTCTGCGGTATTGTTTGTGGTTGGCACCCTCATGTCATGCAGGAAAAGAAGATGCTCTGTTTTATATTCCTGCATCCGGCGATATAAGTTGTAGCCTTCGCGGTAATACGGGCTTGGCTCATTACGTTTGTATTCTTCTTTGGCTTTGTCCAGGATTTCCTGATACTCTGTCTCAAAGCCAGCTACTGTTTGAGCGTCTAACGATGCTTCACCGGTATGTTCTTTCCGGTAATGTATCATTCGTTGGAGCAGTTCTCTCATTCGCCGGTTCCAGGTAAGGGATGACTCATTTTCCATGCTGTCTTTCAGATACCGTTCTACATGCGCAAGGCATTCCTGATGAGCGCTTCCATAACGGTAAAAAAGTAATTTCATGATCGTGTACCAGAATCCCCGGAAATCTTCTGTTACAGTTCCCTTTACGCCTTCATGCCCCTTTTTCTCACGGGCAAAGTAAAGTACCTTTTCCTCATCTGAAGATGCGCAGACAAATACATAGGCGCTTTCTCCGTTTACGCGGGCATTTTGTACAGTCTGTATGCAGAACCGGGCAGGACAGCAGGTCTGCAAAGATTTTTTCCGTTCTGTTTCTGTTTTGGAAGAAAACTCACGGCAGAGTTTATTGATCATTCCTCTGAAATTTTTTCAGCTTTCCACCTGTCAAATCAGAGAGAAAGCGCTGGCTTTTTATCAATGGAAACTGCACAGTCTGTATTTAACAGAAATAAAAAGTGACTTGATGCTGCCATCATAGTTCACATCATCAACCACTCCTGCGGGAAAAGCTGCATGGACTTTTTCTCCGTCTTGAGTTACGATATACATCTGCCTGATATTCCGTTACATGAAGAATCATTTCAATGGAAACAAGCTGTTTGGTTATGATCTTCTTTGTTTTTTGAAATCCGGATCCTCTGCCACAATTTTGGGCGCAGGCAGATGTACAGTCTGAGTTGCTTCCTGCTTTTTCCTTCCATGATGGGCGTGCCCCGGCTGCGCTCCGGTTTTCTTCCAGTGCGTTCACGATTGTTGGATATTTTTCGACGGTTTCTTGATTGTGATGACGGAATGGAGGAATTTTCATAATCACGGTTCAACTGTGCCAGAAGTTTCTTATTCTGTCCCTCTGTTTTTCCAGCTGATCCTTTAGCTCACTGTTTTCACGGCGCAGTCCAGCGACCTCAGACAATGCCTGATCACGGCGTTGTTCTGCGGCAAAGCGCATTCTTTTTAGCCTTTTTTTAATGCATGCTCCAGATCTTTCATCTGTGCATTCAGTTCCTTAAGTGCATCTTCATATGCCTCTTCGCACCATTTCCAGGCTTTTCTTACATCTTTGCGAAGATTTTCAATCGTTTGTTTCAGACGTTTTATCTGTCGTCGGTACTCATCAAGTACTTTTGATGTTCCATTTGAATCTGTTGGAATCGTTCTCCTGACTCACGATCGGCTACTTTTTTCTCAATATTCGGTTTTCACACTGCAACGCTCCAATATATTCAAACGGCTTTCCCATTATGATTGCTCCAATGCTTTAATGATTTTATCCTGGTTTTCAATCAACTGTTTCAGAAGACGGATCTGTTCTTCCTGGGGCTTTAATTGTTTTTAAAAGTTCTTTATTTTCTTTTTCGTACTGTTCGCAGACACCCTTTTGAAGTTTCAGTAACTGCTCGATTTTTTACAGACATGTCATTCATGCTCATCCCTCTTTTCATGGAATGATTATAGCAGAAGATCTGAATTTATGCGAATTTGCAGGAGATGATCATTCGTCATTTTTTCATGTGAATAACTCTAAAAAATGGTCAGATAAGAAGCTGGCGTGGAGAAACCATCCACAAAAATCGATGAATTCAACACGCCTCAAAAAGAGAATTTATAGATACTGTTGATAACTTAAGCAATAAAACATGTAGCCGGAAGCGATATCCGCAGAATTTCTTCCGGCTAAAATAGTTTTGATGAAAAGAAAATGATTTTCGTCACTTTCCACAATGAAATGAACTACCCGTGTATAGTAACGAAGAATGAATGTCTGATAGAGTTGGTGTGATTTTTTTACACCGGCCTCTATTTTTTTATGGTAGAATAATAGATAATTCAGAAGATTTCAGTGAGGTGTATCATGCTTTTGTGGTCAATACAGCATAAACATGCATATGAAAAAACGGAACAAACCGAGTGCTCAGGGCAGACAAAAATTTCATTGCGACGGATTGGTTTGAAAATTTTATCTGTGGATGGCAGAGCAAATGAAAAGCGTATAGGTGAACCACCAGAAGGCGTTATATTCCCCGTGGGGCCTGGTACCAATGGGAAGGCATGCGGAAACGACCGATATGTGTGCATGGACGTAATTGGGGGAGAAAAAGGTACACCTGTTGTTTTACTGACGATTGAGGTCCCGGACAACCTAGTTTTGCTTTCTGATTTTGATTACTGGCACTGTGTCCTAAACGATGGCGAAATTATTTTTCCTATTGACGATTCAGCGGTATATTCTGAAGAAGAAAAACGGAAAAGCTGGGAAAATATTTTTGATATCAGCTGCTCTTTTGAAGGTGAAGTACATCCCCATCTTAGTACCCAGGCAACCATGTGGGAAATAAAAAGAAAAATGGGTGAAAAAGCTGAATATTTTGTAGCACGATAAATCAGAATTTGATGGAGGAACGATTATGAATAAAAAGAAAAAATAACCATATTGGTATGCACTTTTTTATGGTGTTTAGTTTAGGGCTTGTGGAAAACAAAAAGAAGATGCAACTGTCGTAACACAGCAGGAAAGCAGCCTACAGATTGAAAGTATGGATGAGGAGACGACATCAGAAGAATCCACCACTTTTAATAACGATGAAGAAGATGATATAGAGCTAAAAGCTACAATTGAAATAGATTTCACCTATGATTACACAGAAGATATCAAAGCGGATGTTGCCTATGTGGCATCAAATTCATCTTCTCTTCAGGAGGAATTAAAGAATATCGATACAATTACCCAAAAATACACCTTTGCTGGCAGAGTCTGCACAGACTCAAGGGAGAGATGAATGTGGCATCTCAATGGCTTTATATGATTTGGGGATACGGAACTGAATAATCTTTGGAGCAGATTCAGTAGCTTGGCAAATCAGGATACTAAAGAAATGGTTCTTGAAGAACAGAGAAACTGGATTGCTATGAAAGAAGAAGTAACATTAATGAGCCTTGGTTCTCAGGAGGAAAATGGCAGTATGTATCCTATGCTTGTAAATTCCCTTTGGGAAGAAAAAACCAAGAACAGGGCTTATTTCATTGCAAATGAGCTGGCACAGATTGAGGGAGAATCTTTGCCATGCCGGAAGCATCTACAAAGTACGGTTTGTTTGTCGATAACCAGGGAACCGATGCCGTGTACAGTTCACTAATCACTCAACAAAGCTGGGAGGGAGAAGATGAGGCGATCATTTCTGTCTATAGGCTGCGAAATAGAAGGAAGTTTTATTGATAATGGAAATGGAAACCTTGATTTCACATCGGATGACGGCAGCATTAAGGGAACTATCCAAATCAACGGATGGAATGGAGCAACTTTTGAAGTCACGGAAACAATAGGAGCAGTTCCATTCTCTGTAGGGGAGAAATTTGAGTTTTCTTTCGCATTTTAGTCTAAAAGATGGTGATTTAAAATTATGCGAAAGTAGCCATCCCGATGACTTGTCCAATTTGTAGAAAATGGAAACTTCCAGTTTGTAATACCCGCATTTTTGAACATATCACTGTAGTAATTTGCTAGTTCAACGCTATTTGTATGATAGATTATCCGATCGAAAGCAGAGTTGTACTTTTGAGCCTGATTTAGCATCTTTCGTTGTTCAGCCAAAGCCCACGGTTTGGTACCATTAGGGCTTAGAGGATTTCGAAGCGAAGCTGCCCAATCATCAACATACTTTTGCTTCTATTGCAGTGTTTTTTCCACCAATTTGCACTACATTATCAGCAACACCATCAACCCACTGCACATCTACAAAGAGCCTCGTACTGACGTTGTCTAAAAAGGCACATCACCATAAAGATCTGTACTGCTGTTTCATAGCTTTGCCCATAATCAAGGGCAGCTTTTCGTCATCATAGCCAGGATACCCGCAGAAATATTGAAGATATGGGTTCTCCTGGATCTGGAGCGCGGTTTCCTCGTCAGAATAGCCATATTCCGCCTGAATGATGCAGGCTCCCAAGGCCAGACGCAGCGGCTTGGCCACATTGCCTTTCCGGTTGGTGAATAGGGCGGCGTAGCGCTTCTCGATCTCCAGTCAGGGGGATCGTCTGGGCTTTTCTTTACCCAACGGTTGCTTTCCTTCAGATTCATATCCACCGGCTGTTTGAAATCCGCCAAGCTGATCTGGCCATTGCTGTAACGATACATAGTTGCCCTCCAGGTGCAAGATTTTTGCTGGATTTTTGCCAGTTCCCTTGCTCCTATTATACCACGGATTGGCTTCTATGGATTGAAATATAAGGCTTTTTCTATTATTCAGTGCACATTAAATACGCGGAACCCCTTCGCCATAATCCGGTTTGGGTAACGGCGCATGACAAACGCGCGCGGACACGCAAAATGAGGGCGAAAGGGACCGCCCCGCTTTTCCTTCTTGACAGCGATGGATCAGCCTTCACCGGTGCCCGGGATATGGAGATCCTCAGCGGCCAGATCCTCCTTGGCGTCCGCGAAGGACAGCAGCGTTACAAACGTCAGCAGCAAAAGCAATCGCTTTTTCATGATGTTCTCTCCCTTCTCGGTTTCAACCGGAGCGTTTGTTCCCACAAGGTCTTGTCGAGGAAGGGCGGTCCGGCAGTGGTCTTGCCCACGATCAGTTAAGCTTTTGCCCTGTTTTCCGTGCTCCGGCTTAAATCCGGACCCTTTTCTGTCGATAATAAGGATATGAAAAACATTTTTCTGTCGATAATAAGGATATGAAAAAACATTTAGACAGGAGGTTCCGCAATGAAAATTCAAGATGCGAAGAAGGCATACGCCGCGCAGATGGATACGCTGTGGACACGGAAACGCGCCCCCTGTCGCAGGCGCTCAAAATTGCCAGCAGGGCGGCGCGCCCAATGTGGATCGTGTGGAGATCTCCCGTGAGCTGTCCGCCGTGGACGCGCAATACAACGAGGCCCAGGGCGTGATGGAGAGCATCATCGAGCGGGAGACTGCCATCCACAACGCCGAGGTTGCAAAGCAGCAGGGCAATGCTCTGTCGAAGGCCGCAGAGGAAATGGGCAAGATGCTGGAGATCTACCACCGCATCGCCTCCGGCGGCCAAGTCCCTCCGGAGGATGAACAGCGGCTGATGGAATACAACCACGAGCTTTACATGGCGGCTAAGACCGCGGCCATGCTGCAAGAGGGAGACGGCGAGAAGTACGACTCCCTCTTTGAGGACGAGGAGGAAAAACGGCGAAGAAAAGACCGCCAGCGAGATCGCGGGCGAGGCGGAGGCGGGGACGCCGGTCTCGACATCGCCTCGGAGTGATGGCTATACCGCTCCTCCGTTTCTTTTTTAGGACAGCAAAAAGGGCACAAAACCGCCCTTTACGGTTTTGTGATGTGGTATAAAAAAAAGTTGACACCTCATTCTCAAGGATTTGAGATATAATCAAGAGGATAAGGAGAGTGGACAAAATGGCAGGAAACAGACAATATGACCATGAATACAAAGTACAGGCGGTGAAACTCGCTAAAGAAATCGGACAAGCTAAGGCAGCTAAAGAACTGGGAGTGCCAAGGAATACCCTGTATGGATGGGTACATGCGAACCGTCTTGGCAATCTTGATCTTGGAGCTGGCTCACAGACTCCACAAAGTGCCATGACAGCAATTAATGAAGAACTTTTAAGGCTCCGTCAACAGGTAAAGGAACTGGAGAAGGAAATCAGACTTTTAAAGAAAGAAAACGACTTTCTTGAGGAAGCCAGTGCTTTTTTTTCGCCGCGAGCCGTCTGAAGTCAGCAAAAACGAAAGAATGAAGTTTATTGCATTAAAAACAAAAAAGACGGCAGCTCCAAAGGAAATATTACCTTTTTCTGCAGGTTCTCCATGTCAGCAGACAGGATATTACCAGTATCTTGTCATGAAAGACCGCCCATGGAAATATCAGCCACTGGCAGATGCCATGAAAGATATACTTGCAGAAGATATCTAATGATACGTATGGCCGTACCCGCATGTATCAGGCATTGACGATGAAACAGCCGAAAAATGTGGATATTCCCAGTGAACGCACTGTTTACCGTGTCATGGAAGAGATTGGGATCAGTCATCATCCCAGACGCAAACCGAACGGGATCACGAAAGCGGACAGGGAAGCCAGAAAAATCAGAGGATCTGTTAAAGCGTGATTTCCACGCAGAAGAACCGCTGACAAAATGTGTTACAGATATGACAGAGATCAAAGGCTGTGATGGGAAACTGTATGTTTCAGCCATTTTGACTGCTTTGATTCCAGCGCATCGGTTTGGCAATGGATACAAATATGAAAGCCTCTTTATGTAAAGAGACACTGGAAAATGCTGCTAAAGGTATCCGAGTATCCGTGGAGCCATTATCCATTCAGACAGGGGAAGCCAGTATACCAGCCAGCTTTACCGGGAAGCGATACAGAAATATGGCATACAACAAAGTATGAACAGCGCAGGTGGCAGGTGCCACGATAATGCCCGGTGTGAGAGCATGTGGGCAAGAATGAAAACAGAACTGCTATATGATCGTTATGATACAGAGAAATGACTACGGATGAACTTAAGACAATCATCTGGAGATATTTCACCAGTTACTGGAATAACAGGAGGATCTGCTCCACTAATAGAGGTCTTCCCCCAACGATCAAAAGACAACAATATTACGCTTCCCTGAAGGAAGCAGCATA
>VOFG01004257.1_pt1 | contig 21671 bp, 41 predicted proteins | sample 5384171 | NCBI WGS metagenome assembly VOFG01 (sample SAMN12384726, study PRJNA508395) | human gut metagenome | isolation source: healthy gut F | host: Homo sapiens | reverse complement strand
TACCGCGATCTGCTGACGAATCTGTATAACCGCAACTATTACATTCGCCTGCTGGAAAAATCCCGGGCAGATGCTTTAAAAAATATCGGAGTGGTTTATATTGATCTAAATGGCTTAAAGCAGATCAACGATGAGCAGGGGCATGAAGCAGGCGATTCTTTATCCGTCGGGCAGCCCAGCAGATCGTGGCAGTTTTCCCGGAGCATACCTACCGGATTGGCGGGATGAATTTGTGGTGATTTATCCAGACATTCTGCAGCAGCAGTTTGAATTCCTGATAAACCAGCTTCGCCTGAATGCCAGACAGCATCATGTCAGTATTTCCTGCGGTTCGGTCTGGAGAACAGAATGCATGGCTCTGGATGAGATGCTGAAGGAAGCCGACGAAAAATGTATGAGGACAAAAAGAAATTTTATGAAAAAAGAGAACATGACCGAGACGCGATATCCGAGAGAAGCGAGTATATGTAAAGAACAGGTTATCCGGACCACCGGACGCAATAACTGCGGCGGACGCTGTGTGATCTGCGTACACATGAAGGACGGAAAGATCGATCATCTGAGCACGGAGCACCCCTGCGATGCACCCGAGGAAGAGATTCCGCTCACAGCCTGCGTGCGGGGTCTGAATTACCATAAGACCTTTCTGGGCGAAGACCGTCTGCGTTATCCTATGAAGCGGGTGGGAAAGCGCGGCGAAGGAAAGTTTACGCGCATCAGCTGGGAGGAGGCGGTGGATACCATCGCTTCCGAATGGATCCGCATCCGCGATACCTACGGTGTTGGGTCTCGTTATGTAAATTATGCAACAGGCATCAGTGCCTTAAACCGCGGAAACAACATGGCTAAGCGCCTGCTGAATTTAGATGGCGGATTTCTGGATTATTACAATTCCTACAGCACCGCCTGCATCCGTCAGGCAACGGACATTATGTATGGCACGAACCAGACCGGTCATGATCCGAAGACTGGTTAAACAGCAATCTGATTATCCTCTGGGGCACAACCCGGAAGAAACCAAGTTTGACAGTGTCACCATGAACGTGCTTTTTGCGCGCAAAAAGAAGGGCATTTCCATCATTGTCATCGATCCGAGAAGGAATGACACGGCAGTGCGTCTGGATGCGGAGTGGATTCCGGTCCGTCCTGCTACCGACAGTGCGCTCATGGACGCCATGGCGTGGGTCATTGTGGAGGAAGGGCTGCAGGATCAGGACTTTCTGGACCGCTGCTGTATCGGCTTTGACAAGGCGCATATGCCGGAGGGCGTGGATCCATCGGAATGCTATCTTTCCTATTTGTATGGAGAGAAGGATGGCGTATCCAAAAACACCGGAATGGGCAGAAGGCATCACCGGAGTACCGGCGGACACCATCCGCAGCCTGGCAAGGCGTTACGCCAAGGCAAAGCCCGCGGCACTTATTCAGGGCTATGGCCCCCAGCGCAATGCCAACGGAGAACAGAGCACCTGGGGTGGCATTCTGCTTGCCTGCATGACGGGAAATGTTGAATTTCCGGCGGCTGGGCCAGCGGAGTCGCAGACTGGAAAACCACAAATTACCGTCCTGGCCCGAAGCTGGTGAATCATTACAATCGCCAGATCCCGGTTTATCTGTGGACGGATGCTGTGCTGCATGACCGCACCATGAACCAGTTAGACGGCGTGCAGTGGATTGACGGCTCGGAAGAACCGGTCACACTGGAAAGCGATATCAAGATGATCCTCAACCTGGCAGGCAACTGCCTCATCAATCAGCACGGAGACATCAACCGGACGGCAGAAAGCCTGCGGGATGAGAGTAAATGCGAGTTTATTGTGGTCAGTGACCTGTTCATGACGGCCAGTGCGAAGTTCGCCGATATCCTGCTTCCGGGCATTTCCATGTTCGAGTGCGAGAATATCACCATGCCCTGGCTGTACACTGATTTTCTGGGCTTCAACAACAAGGTGATGGAGCCGCTTTACGAAGGGCGGTTTGAGTATGACTGGCTTTCCGAGGTGGCAGACCGCCTGGGATTAAAAGAGCAGTTTACCTGCGGGCGTACCGCATCAGAGTGGCTGGAAATATTTATATGAAGAGTTAAGAAAAAACGGAAACGGAACTGCCGGATTATGAGATTTTTAAGAAGCAGGCTCTGTTTCGCTATCAGAAGCAGCCAATTCGGCCTGCTTTCAAAGAAAAATGCAGCAATCCGAAACGCATCCGTTTCCGACAAAGAGCGGAAAGATTGAGATTTTTTCTGAGAAGGTTTACCGGACCGAGTTTAAAGAATTCATGCCGGCCATCCCGCGGTATGTACCGCCGGTGGAGGGACCACAGGATCCTCTTGCAGAAAAGTATCCGCTGCCGCTGACCGGCTGGCATACCAAACGGCGCTGCCACAGCATCCACGACAACAACCAGGCTATGCATAAAATGGATCCCCAGACTCTGTGGATGAACCCGGCAGATGCCGCAGACCGGAACTTAAAAAGACGGGGATCTGGCGGAGGTATTTAACGACCGCGGGCGGATCCGCATGCCGGTGCGCGTCACAGACCGGATCATGCCGGGCGTGACTGCCATCTCCCAGGGTGCCTGGTATCGGCCAGACAAAAAAACGGAACCGACACTGCCGGTTCCATTAACGTGCTGACATCCCAGCACCGACCCCTTACGCGCGGGGCAACGGGCAGCATACCAATCTCGTGGAGGTGACCCGATATGGTCTATGAACTGACAGTTCAGTCCGTAAAACTGAAATCAACCCTGTTCACGCCGCCGTCCAGGCTGATCAATACCTGTGAAGCTACCTGTGCCATTGGCATGCTCTACAAAAAAAGCAGGCCAGCCCATGCCGCAGGTGAAAGCAGGGAGACAACCTGGGAAAACTCATCGAGAGCATTCCACAGCAGGTCTACGACGCGGAAGGCGGCAACCTGTCCGAAATCGTCCGCAACTACACCTGGTTTGACAGCGATGAAGTGACGGAAGACGCGGCTATTACGCTGCGGATGGGGTACGAAGCCATATAAAAATTGGGGGACGGAACGAATAAGGTCCGGAAATGCAAGAATTCAATTTCCCGCACGCCCGACCTTCATTAGTTCCGTTCCCTAATTGCTATTTACCGGAATTTCCGTCGTACTACCTCCCGCAATCAGATCCGCGGTCCCTTCTACGCCAAGCAAAGATGAATCAATCATCAGGTGCTTGTGCATCGGGTCAGCCGGGAAGTATCCGGCATAGCGTTTGTGGTAGGCGCTTCGGGCCTTATCGACCTTCATGATGGTGCGCTTGGCATCTTCCTCAGACATTTCCAGCGTGTGCACGCAGTTTTCCAGGCGTGCCTTGTAAGCGAGCGTAAAATGAAGATGTTCAGCACATTTGGTTCATTCTGCAGCAGAAAATCGGAGCAGCGCCCTACAATGATGCAGCTGGATTTTCGTGTCAGATCCAGGATGATATCCTTCTGCACATCAAAAATCATATCCTGAATGTACTGTTTGTCTGTACCAAGCGGGAACATGTGGGCGAAGAAATGGTTGTGGAGGTTTCTCCGCGTCGCTGATCTGGGACACCGGCAGGTTTAACTGCTTCGCAACCTCATCCACGATATCCCGGTCATAATATTCAACCCCAAGCTTCTGGGAGAGGGCGTGGGCAATGGGGCGGCCCAGGCTTCCGAACTCCCCTGGTAATGGTGATGGTGTATTTATCCATGAATCTTCCTCCTTAAGCGGTCACAATGGTTTTCTGGTATCCTCTGACGACGCAGCTGAGCGTAAAGCAGATTACAAAGTAACAGATGCCTTCGAAGGCCAGCAGCATAATCATGCCGCGGACATCATAGATGCTGCCATGACAATGGCGCAGTTGCGCATGAACTCGGCTACATCCACCATCTTTAAGAAGGAAGTATCCTTGATGATGGTAATGACCTGGCTGAGCAGTGCCGGGATGACTTTCTTGTAGGTCTGCGGAAGGATGATATACCACAGTGTCTGCAGGAAGGAAAAGCCCTGGGACTGGGCTGCCTCAAACTGTCCCTTCGATGGAGTTTAAGCCGCCGCGGAAGATCTCGGCCATAACAGCGAGGTAAACAGGGAGATAGCAAACACAGAAACCGCAATTTTATTTCCCTTGATGGTGAAATAAATCCAGAGGATCCACAGCAGGTTCGGCGTGCAGCGGAAAAACTCCGTGTATACAGCAACCAGGGCGGAAGCCCACTGGAATGGTCCGTTCGCGTAGGTGCGGATCAGGCCAGGATCGTGCCGAAGAACATGCTGATGATGGTGGCCAGCACTGCGATGGCTACGGACATGGCCAGGCCCTTTAGCATGAAGGTGACATTGGCAAAGGTAAAAATCTGATCAAACAATGCTCACATAAGCCTTCCTCCTCAATCACGATTTTTTCGGTGCCGAAGACGCATAGAGCGGATCTCCAGATAACGTCCAAGGCGGGCCAGCGGGAAGCAGATGATAAAATACAGCAGCGCGCTGGTGAACAGGCCTGGGCAAAGTATCCGCGGTCAGCACCCCAGGAATCGGTGTAGTACATCAGGTCCATTCCGGCTACCATGGCCCAGGGATAGAGGTGTTCTTCACCAGATTCAGTGCCTGATTTGCCAGAGGCGGCATGATGATGCGGATTGTCTGGGGAAGAATGATATAGTACATGGTCTCCAGATACGAAAAACCCTGGGAAGCTGCGGCCTCGGACTGCCCTTTTGGTACAGCCTCGATACCGGTACGGATCACCTCTGCTATGTAAGTCCGTGGTATACGCCGACTCCGATAACGCCAAGAACAAACTTGGGGATACGGAAGCCGGAAATGGAAAAGAGGAGTGGAAGCACCGAGTAGTAAAACAGGATCTGCAGTGCCAGTGGTGTGTTTTGTAAAAATTCCACGTAAATGCGGGCAAGAATTTTTGCGGGTTTGAATTTCATTGTAGAAAATGTACCGAACACAATTCCCAGGACCAAGGCGACCAGAAGGCCGACGATGGAAATCTTCAGAGTCATGATAAATCCCGGCACATAATACTCAGGGGCGCCTTCAAAAGGGCGGCCCATCGTTTCCTTCTAAAAGACCTTTGATCATAATACCCATCATCCTTTACTGTTTCATAGTTTGATAAAATCAGAGAACGCGCCAGTGACGCGTTCTCGATATCATTTTCCGGATTATTTTACTGTAAGTTCCACTGATCCTGCAGTGCTTTCATGGAACCGTCGGAAAGCATGGAAGTTACTTTCTTGTCTACCAGTTCAGCAAGACCGGTGTTCTCTTTTTGCGGATGCAACACCGTATTCCTGCTCACTGAAGCGGTCATCCAGAATATGGTTGGAATCATTTACATAACCGGAAAGGATCGCGCGATCTACAGAGAAGCAGTCAATCTGCTTGGTAGCCAGAGCCTGAGCCAGTGCCGGGTAACCGTCAAATTCCTGGAACTCCGGATTTATGTTGAGGCCTTTTTCTTCCACATAGGTTTTGAAGCCATCCTTGGTGGTGGAGGACTGGGCTACCCCGATGATCTTGCCGTCCAGATCTTCAATGGACTCGATGCCGGAATCGTTGTTTACCAGAAGGCCAACGGCGTCGGTGTAGTACGGAGTGGGAGAAGTTGTAGGTTTCTTTTCTCTCATCGGTAATGGTAAAGGTTGCGATAACCAGGTCAATCTCGCCGTTCTCCAGAAGCGGTCCTCTGGTCTTGGCGGTAACGCCCTGGAACTCAACCAGTTTCTTGTCTTTGGCTTCCTCCGGAGTGCATCCGAAGATTTCACCGGCAATGTTGTACGCCAGATCATCTTCAAAGCCTTCGTATTCACCGGTTGCGGTGTTCTGCAGGAGAAGTTCGGAACATCGGATTTGCATCCTACTTTTAAAACGCCGCGGTCAACAATTTTCTGTACGTCTGCGCTGACATCGCCAGAAGCAGCAGCCTCTGTGGAACCAGCTTCGGAAGCTGCGGCAGTGGTTTCCTCTGCTTTTTGCGGTAGTGGCAGCAGCAGTGGTCTCAGAGGATGAGGAACCACATCCGCCTAACAGTGCGGCCATCATAGCGGCCATGGTCATAGCAGTTACTTTTTTTTCATGCTCTTTTTTTCATAATTGTTTCCTCCTCATAGAAAAAATTAATGTAAAATCTTGCTTAAGAACGCTTTGGTGCGCTCATGCTCCGGGGCGGTGAAGAAATGCTCCGGTGTCCTTCCTCAACAATATATCCACCGTCCATGAAGATCACCCGGTCAGCGACCTGTCTGGCAAATCCCATTTCATGAGTGACACAGATCATGGTGATATTTTCCCTTGGCCAGCTCGACCATAACATTTAAAACCTCCTGGACCATTTCCGGATCCAGTGCTGAGGTAGGTTCATCAAAAAAGAATCAGCGGCTGATTCGTGCAGAGTGCTCTGGCAATGGCTACACGCTGCTGCTGCCCGCCGGAGAGCTGTACCGGATAATTACCGGCCTTGGCCTTTAATCCAACCCGGTCCAGACATTTTAACGCAGTGGCTTTGGCTTCTTCCTTTGGAACGTGCTGCAGCTTGATGGGAGCCAGTGTCAGGTTTTCCATGCCAATGTTCATTCCGGAGAGCCTGCTCCAGAAGGAAAAGGATCACGTAGAGGGCTTTGCACCGGAGGTCGCATGGGTCACACAGGGCGGACTTGAGACACTTCAGGAGAGACTTGCAGTAAGACCTACATCAGAGACACTTTTCTGCGAGCTTTTCAGCAAAACAGTACAGTCACACAGAGACCTTCCAAAGGTATATAACCAGTGGTGCTCAGTAGTGCGCTGGGAGAAGACAACACGTCCATTCCTCCGTTCATCAGAGTTCTTATGGCAGGAGGGACATACTGTTCATGCAACAGCTGAGGAGGCAGAGGCACGTACAGTACAGATGTTAAACATCTATGCGGATTTCTGTGAGAAATATCTTGCAATCCCTATGGTAAAGGGAAGAAAGACAGACAAGGAGAAGTTCGCCGGAGCAGAGGCTACATACACAATAGAGGCACTCATGCATGACGGAAAAGCACTCCAGTCAGGAACCTCACACAACTTTGGTGACGGCTTCCCTAAGGCCTTCGGCATCCAGTACACAGACAAGGACAATAAATTGCAGTACTGTCATGAGACATCGGAGATCGGACCAAGATGGTGCAAAGAAGACACCGCTGCAACCTCCGCTGCATGCCGTTCGCACAGGAGCACCTGTCTGACAAGTTGCGTATGCTGTGGAAAACCGGCTAAGAAGATGGTTTACTGGGGCAGAGCATACTAAAAATTTGATATTGCAATAGAAAAATGGTTCTGGAAGACGCCGGATGTGGTGGTTTCCAGAACCATTTTTGTTGAAATATTTGTAACTGTTCAGTAGGTCTGCGCACTCACTGCGCTGACCGTATGAAAACATGGGCTTGCTGGCAAAAATCTCATCGACGAAGTCGATTTTAAATGGATTTTTGCCCGTATCTGTGAAGGTACTGAACAGTTACAAATATTTTGTATTATGTCCAAAATTCACGGACCAGTTCGATGAAGTATTTTGCTGCTTCACTTAAGTATCCGTTCTTGCGGTAGTTGGACACAATATCCCAGGACGGATGGGAAGCAAACGCGAAACAGCTGATCCCTTCTGGCAGTCTGCGCACATAGTATTCTGGAACCACGCCGCAGCAGAGGTTTGCCTCAATCATGGATAATACCGTGTTGTTGCTGGCAGTTTCAAACAGCACGTTTGGGGTGAAGCCGGACTTGCGGAAAATCTCATCGGTGATGGCCCGGATCGTGGATTCCTTGTACATCAGGACAAACGGCTCGTACTGAAACAGGGCCAGGTTGGCAATGGGATATGGCACGGCTGGCTGCTGATTGGTGGCGTGATGTGGACCTGGTGCAACTGTTTGTGCGGCCGTCAGCTGTTCCACAGCCGGATGAATGCTGGGCACCAGGAGAAAAATCTCCTCCTCACCAAGCTTTATGTACTCACTGTCGGTTCTCTGGCGTTCGGAAAGTGTCTGAAAACCAATATCCAGGTTACCCTGGGATATCATCTGCTGCTGGCGGTGTACGCTCAGTTCATGGGGTTCCACGACAACATTCGGGTAGGACTGGTGAAAGGCCGGGTAGACATGGGTAAACATTTCACTGCCGCGCCCAGGCGTAAAGCCGATGGAGAGGCGGCCTTTTTGCATCGGTCATGTCGTTGATCAGATTGTAGGTACGCTGCTTGATCCGCAGGATCTCCCGCGTTGTCTAAATAGACCTGACCAATTTCGGTGGGGCGCATATCTACCTTGCTGCGGTGGAAGAGTGGCGCACCCAGCTCCTTTTCCAGCCGCAAAAGCTGCTGGTTTAAGGCAACTGGGTCACGAACAGCTTCTCCGCCGCGCGGGTAATGCGCTGTGCTCATCATCAATTTTTACGATGTATTCAATTTGTTTTAAATCCATAAAAATGCCTCCGATATGACATGCAGGCCGGGCAGCCGGTACCTTGTCCTGTTACGCATGCTTCTGTTTCTCCCATTCATTGTAAAGCTCTTTCCAGGCATCGGCAAAGCGTCTGGACACTGCGGTTGGATTGCGGCGCAGGATGGATGGGCGGATCGCGGTTTTTTTTTGCTGTTTAAGAGACGGGTAGTTTCGTTCATCTTTGCGTTCAGTGTGCTGATGCGTGCAGCCAGGGCAGCAGCTTTGTGTGCAGCGGCAGCTTTCGGCCAGTTCCTCCTGCGGGCAGCCACAGTTTCTCTGTGGGCTTCCACAGCCTCGACCAGTTCCTCCTTCCGTGCCTCAATTGCTTCTTTGTGAATCTCAGCCGCAGTAGCCAGCATTTCCCTGTGAGCCGCAGCGGTTTCCGCGAGACGATCTTTTGAATCGCAGCCGTCTCGGCCAGTTTTTCTTTTTCCGGCGGCAACGGCATCTTCCAGTGCTTCTTTGCGGGCAGCCACCATTTCTTTGTGTGCTTCGACACTCTCAGCCACGGTTTCACGCAGCTCTGCCTTAGCGGTTTCAATATTCTGCGCGGTCTCAGCTTTTAAGAGTGCAAGCTGCACCTGCATATCTTCCAGCTCGGCCCGCAGCTTTGCAACATTCTCCAGGGCCTTGGCCAGGGTTGAGCGCTTCCTTCGTGGACTGGATGGTATCCATGACAAAGCATCCGCTGATTACGCCCAGCAGGCACCATTCCAGTGCCGGCGGCAGGTTCAGCACAAAACGTTCGATGGGTTTGTGGATGACTTCCGTCATAAAGATGGTTAAAAATCCCCAGGCAATGGAGGAGGTCAGGCAGATGTAACCGTGGAGGTTAAACCTCTGATCACTGTAATCCCAGTAGCGGACCTTGAACAGCCGTTCCATCACGTAGCCGGTCACATATTCCAGCAGGGGTGGCAGCCACCACGCCGGAGCAGTAAACGAGAAACAGATTGTTTTTGACTGGCAGGGATACCCACAGCATCATGACTGCGCCGGTGCCATAAAGGGGGCAGCATGGGGAGCCGCAGAAAAACCACGGTTGACAAAATGGTGCTGTTTTAAGGAAACATAGGTGATTCAAAGATCCAGCCGCAGAAACAGTAAATATAGAAGAAAGTAAGCCAGTGATACCAGGGGCGTAAGTTACATGATCAAAGTCCTCTTGCTGTATTCAATATTTTCCCGTAACTGTGAAGGTACTGAACAGTTACAATTTTTCCTCAGTTTAGCATATCCGAAAAAACCTTCAATACACATTGAATGCCTTTTGTTCACTAAAGAAAACATGGACAAATGATATTTGCCTGTGCTACAATCAACAAAAATGTAGTTACACAAAATTGTAGCTGTATAAAACGTATTCACTGAAAAGGGAGAAAGGAAAGAAAGCTATGAACTTAACATATCAGAGCACAAGAGGCGGCGAGCGGACTGACTGCATCTCAGGCTATTTTAAAAGGACTGGCTGACGACGGCGGCCTGTTCATGCCGACTTCAATCCCGAAGCTGGATGTAACGATGGAAGAGCTGGCAGGCATGACCTACCAGGAAAACGGCTTACCGCGTTATGAAGCAGTTCTTAACAGACTTCACCGAGGAGGAGCTGCGCTACTGCATCGACCACGCTTACGACAGCAAGTTTGACACCGAGGAGATTGCTCCGCTTGTCAAGGCGGACGGCGCTTATTATCTGGAGCTGTTCACGGAAGCACCATTGCCTTCAAAGACATGGCACTGTCCATTCTTCCGTACCTGATGACCACATCCGCAAAGAAGAATCATGTGGAGAATGAAATCGTCATCCTGACTGCAACCTCCGGAGATACCGGAAAGGCCGCTATGGCTGGTTTTGCGGATGTACCGGGAACCCGTATCATTGTGTTCTATCCGAAGGGCGGCGTCAGCAAGGTTCAGGAGCTGCAGATGGTAACCCAGAAGGGCGCAAACACTGCGGTTGTTTCCATTCATGGCAACTTTGACGATGCCCAGACCGGCGTAAAGAAAATCTTCGGTGACAAAGAGTTTGCTGCAAAACTGGCTGCAAAGGGCTTCCAGCTCTCTTCCGCAAACTCCATCAATATCGGCCGTCTCGTTCCGCAGGTTGTTTACTATGTATACGCTTACGCAAAGCTGGTTCAGAATGGCGAGGTCCAGAACGGCGATCTCATCAACGTGACGGTTCCGACCGGAAACTTCGGAAACATTCTGGCTGCCTACCTGGCAAAACAGATGGGCGTGCCGATCAAGACCCTCATCTGCGCATCCAACGACAATAAGGTCCTGTATGACTTTTTCAAGACCGGCACCTACGACCGCAAGAGAGAGTTTATCCTGACCAATTCCCCGTCCATGGACATCCTCGTTTCCAGCAACTTAGAGCGCCTGATTTATTTAAGCACCGGATGTGACGCGGAAGCAAATAAAAACTCATGGAAGATTTAAGCACCAAGGGGCGCATACACCGTTACCGACTCCATGAAAGCCTTCATGAAGGATTTTGTGGGCGGTTACGCAACCGAGGCTGAGAATGCTGCCGGCATTAAACATCTGGCAGATGAGACTGGATACATCATTGATACGCATACTGGCGTAGCTTCCTGCGTATATAAAAAGTATGTGGCAGAGACCGGAGACAAGACACCGACCGTCATTGCGTCCACCGCAAGCCCATACAAGTTCTCCCACAGCGTTATGGCAGCTGTAACCGGCAAAGAGGCAGAGACCGATGAATTCGCTTCCATCGACGCCCTGTGCAAGGCATCCGGCGTAGCCATCCCGCGCGCAGTCGAGGAGATCCGCAATGCTGAGATCCGTCACACCAGAGAGTGCGACGCAGCCGACATGGAGAAGAACGTGGCAGAAATCCTGGGCCTGTAAGGATTGTCAGAATTGTAGAAACAACTGACGCCGGAATTTTGTTATCCGCTTCACAAAAACTGTTTTTTATAATATAATAAAGACAGTTGTAACCCGCAGCCTGTATTTGGGACAGGCCGTAGGGCAAAATATAGAAAAACGGAGGTTTTGAACATGTTAGTATCTGCAACAGAAATGCTGAAAAAGGCAGTAGAAGGACACTATGCAGTAGGTCAGTTCAACATCAACAACCTGGAATGGACCAAGGCCATCCTGGCAACCGCACAGGAGTTAAATTCCCCGGTTATCCTGGGCGTATCTGAGGGCGCAGGCAAGTATATGACCGGATTTAAGACCGTTTCCGCTATGGTAAAAGCCATGATCGAAGAAATGAACATTACCGTTCCGGTAGCACTGCATCTTAGACCACGGCACCTATGACGGCTGCTATAAGTGCATTAAGGCAGGTTTCTCATCCATCATGTTCGATGGTTCTCACTATGCCATCGAGGAGAACATAGAGAAAACCAAAGAATTAGTAAAGTCTTGCTCACGCTAAGGGCCTTTCCATCGAGGCTGAGGTTGGTTCCATCGGCGGCGAGGAAGACGGCGTGATCGGTATGGGCGAATGTGCAGATCCGAACGAGTGCAAGGCGATTGCTGACCTGGGTGTAGATATGTCCTGGCAGCAGGCATTGGCAATATCCACGGAAAATACCCGGCAAACTGGAAAGGTTTAAGCTTTGAGACACTTGCAGCTGTTCAAAGAGGCTGTAGGCGATATGCCGCTGGTTCTTCACGGTGGCACCGGAATTCCGGCTGACATGATAAAGAAGGCTATTTCCCTCGGCGTTTCAAAGATTAACGTTAACACCGAGTGCCAGCTAGCTTTCGCAGCTGCCACCCGCAAGTACATTGAGGCAGGCAAGGACCTTGAGGGCAAGGGCTTCGATCCGCGTAAACTTCTTGCACCGGGCGCAGAAGCAATCAAGGCTACCGTAAAAGAAAAAATGGAACTTTTCGGTTCTGTTGGAAAAGCCTGAAATTTAACACTTTGAAAAAAATGGGAAAATGCAAAAAAACACTTGCTTTTTTCCAACCTGATGGTTTATTTTAATTAGGGAACGATGGTGTTCTTCCACAAAGGAAGGGAGCACCATTTTTTTGTAAAAAAATGATAAAGCTTAAGAAAATTAAGTAGATAAAAAAATAGTTAGAAGCAGGGTGAGGAGACCGGGAACGGCAATTCTAATGAGAGGAAGGAAAAGTCTATGAGCGAAGTTATGAATGTAGCTGAGATTTTTGGCAAGAACGTCTTCAACGAAACCGTTATGAGAGAACGCTTACCAAAGAGTGTTTTCAAGAAAATGAAAAAGACCATCGAAGATGGCGCTGAGCTGGATCCGTCCATTGCAGATGTGGTTGCACACGCAATGAAGGACTGGGCAATCGAGAGAGGGGCAACCCATTATACCCACTGGTTCCAGCCGCTGACCGGCGTAACCGCAGAAAAGCATGATTCCTTCATTTCTGCGCCGGATGCAGAAGGCAAGGTCATCATGGAGTTCTCCGGCAAAGAGCTCATCAAAGGCGAGCCGGATGCATCTTCCTTCCCGTCAGGCGGCCTGCGTGCTACCTTTCGAGGCAAGAGGCTATACCGCATGGGACTGCACCTCTCCGGCATTCTTAAGAGAAGATGCCTGCGGCGTAACCTCTTTGCATTCCGACCGCGTTCTGTTCCTACACTGGCGAGGCACTGGACCAGAAGACTCCCCTTCTGCGTTCCATGGAGGCCATTGATGAGCAGGTCCTTAAGAATCTTAAGACTCTTCGGCAACACCACTTCCCAAGCGTGTGATTCCGTCCGTTGGACCGGAGCAGGAGTATTTCATCGTAGACCGTCAGAAGTATCTTACAGAGAAAAGACCTGATCTATACCGGTCGTACCCTGTTCGGCGCTATGCCTCCGAAGGGCCAGGAGCTGGATGACCACTACTACGGCGCCATCCGTGAGCGCATCGGTGCTTATATGAAGGCAGTCAACGAGGAACTCTGGAAACTGGGCGTTACCTCCAAGACCCAGCACAATGAGGTTGCTCCGGCACAGCACGAGCTGGCTCCGATCTACGATCAGGCAACCTGGCAGTAGACCACAACCAGATGGTTATGGGAAACCTTAAAGAAGGTTGCAGGACGTCACGGCCTTACCTGCCTGCTTCATGAGAAGCCTTTTGCAGGCGTGAACGGTTCCGGTAAGCACAACAACTGGTCCCTCACCTCCGATGATGGCATAAACCTGTTAAACCCGGGCGACACCCCCGCACGAAACATCCAGTTCCTTCTGGTTCTGGCCTGCATCTTAAAGGCAGTGGATACCACGCAGACCTGCTTCGCGAATCTGCAGCCGACATCGGTAACGATCACCGTCTGGGCGCAAACGAGGCACCGCCAGCCATCATTTCCGTATTCCTGGGCGAGCAGCTGGAGGATGTTATCGATCAGCTGTGCAGCACCGGTGAGGCAACCCATTCCAAGAGCGGCGGCACCATCTTCAAGACCGGCGTTGCAACCCTTCCGGATTTCGTCAAGGATGCAACCGACCGCAACCGTACTTCACCGTTTGCGTTTACCGGTAACAAATTTCGAGTTCCGTATGGTTGGTTCTTCGGATTCCATCGCTCCGTGCAAACGTAGTCCTGAATACCATCGTGGCAGAGGCCTTCAAAGAGGCAGCAGATGAGCTGGAGAAGGCAGATGACTTCGATACCGCAGTTCATGACATGATCAAGAAGCTGTTCCGCGACCACAAGCGCATCATCTTCAACGGCAACGGTTACTCCGATGCGTGGGTAGAAGAGGCTGGCAGACGCGGTCTTCCGAACATCCGCTCCATGGTAGAGGCAATTCCGGCTCTCACTACCGACAAGGCAGTAAAACTTTACGAGTCCTTTGGCGTATTCACCAAGGCAGAGCTGGAGTCCCGTGCTGAGGTTGAGTACGAGGCATATGGCAAGATGATCAACATCGAAGCAAAGAACCATGATCGATATGGCAGGCAAGCAGATCATCCCTGCAGTTATCAAGTACACCACCCAGTTAGCTGGTTCTCTTGGCGCAGTCAAGGCTGCATGCCCGGAGGCAGACACCAGTGTACAGGCTGAACTGCTCACCGAGACCTCCGCACTGCTTTCCGATATGAAGGTAGCTTTGGCTGCCCTGATCGATATCACCGAGGAAGCAGCAGGTGTGGAAGGCGCAGAAACTCAGGCGCATGTTTACCACGAGAAAGTGGTTCCGGCTATGGCAGCACTCCGCGCACCGGCTGATAAGCTGGAGATGATCGTGGACAAAAGATCTGTGGCCATTCCCGAGCTACGGCGATCTGATGTTCGAGGTATAAACGTTATTACATAACAGAAAATTCAGACAGGCTTCCGCATTTTCGCGGGGGGCCTGTTTCTTTATTTAATCGTAAGAATCAATTTTCGAGAATTGGTTGAATAATCTGCCTGTTATTGCTAAATGAAAAACATAAGAGACCGCCTTGGGAAAGAACGCGTTCACAGACTGACTGAACGAAAGAAACAAAAGCAGCGGCGCAACGATACGAAGGGAGCTTTTATATATGAAGAAAACGGGTTGGCAGTATTTGCCCTGGCGGCAGTCATGAGCCTGGGCTGCGGTGGGTGTCACCGCTTTCGCGGCAACAGGCTGGGCACAGGAGGGCAATAACTGGGTATACTACAATAACAATGGAAGCAAGGTAACCAACGCATGGCGTCAGGCGCAGGACGGAACCTGGCGTTATCTGGAAAGCAGCGGTGCCATGGCAGCTGACAAATGGGTCGATAACGACGACTATTATGTAGATTCCAGCGGTATCATGATCACCAACAAGTGGCTGCAGGTGGCAAACAGCCGCAAAGCATCCGGGTATGACTGGTATTATTTTGGAACCAACGGCAAGTGCCTCAAAGAAAAATGGGCGCAGATTGATGGCCAGTACCGTTATTTCGGTGATACCGGAGCCATGGAGACTGGTTGGATCCTCGATAACATGTACTACTGCGACGATTCCGGTGTCATGGTAACCGGCTGGAAGAAGCTGACTCCGCCGGAGGAATATCAGGATGAAGATACGCAATACCGGTCCGTTTGAGACCGCCAGTGACGGTCAGTATTGGTATTATTTTGGCACAAATGGGAAAAAGGTAGTTCGAATGAGAACGGAACCAATGTAAAACAGAAAAAGATTAACGGAACCTACTACTGTCTGCGGGAAGACGGAGCGGTTCAGACTGGCTGGGTCTGTGTTACCGGCGACGAATCGGACAGCAAGTCACTGTACAAGTTCAGAAACCATCATGGGATGGAAACGACCGTGTGCACGAAATGTCGCATGACACACACGGAGATGTGTACAGTCGCCGCTTGTCGTACTGATAGTGAGTACGAATAGGAGGAGACTTTTTTATGGCAAATCAGGTAATGAGAATCACTTTAAAGGCTTACGATCATCAGTTAGTAGATGCATCAGCAGCAAAAAATCATCGATACTGTTAAAAAGAACGGAGCAACTGTTAGCGGACCAGTTCCGCTTCCGACTAAGAAGGAAGTTGTTACAATCTTAAGAGCTGTTCACAAATATAAAGATTCCAGAGAGCAGTTCGAGCAGAGAACACATAAGAGACTGATTGATATCATTGCTCCGACCCAGAAGACAGTTGATGCTCTGTCCAGACTGGAAATGCCGGCTGGTGTTCATATCGACATCAAAATGAAGAATAAATAATTAAAAAGTCCGGGATCTTTTAAATGTCCCTTGGGCATTTCAAACTTACGATCCCACTCCGGGTCAACTATATGATTGCCTAGAAAATGGTAATCCGCTATAGATAGGAGGAAGAAAGAAATGAAGAAAGCTATTTTAGCTACTAAAGTCGGAATGACTCAGATCTTCAATGAAGACGGCCAGTTAATTCCGGTAACAGTTTTACAGGCTGGTCCTTGTGTCGTAACTCAGGTTAAGACAGAAGAAAATGACGGATACGCTGCAGTTCAGGTTGGATTCGGCGACATCAGAGAAAGCCTTGTTAACAAACCGGAAAAGGACACTTTGACAAAGCTGGCGTTGCAGTAAAGAGATTCGTTAAAGAGTTCAGATTTGATAACGCTGCTGAATATGCAGTAGGACAGGAAATTAAAGCTGATATCTTTGCAGACGGCGATCACATTGATGCAACAGCTGTTTCCAAAGGTAAAGGCTTCCAGGGAGCAATCAAGAGACATGGTCAGTCCAGAGGACCTATGGCTCACGGTTCCAAATATCACCGCCACGCAGGTTCCAATGGTGCTTGTTCTGATCCGAGCAAGGTATTCAAAGGAAAACACATGGCAGGTCATATGGGAAATGTAGCAGGTTACTGTTCAGAACCTTGAGATTGTACGCGTAGATACAGAGAATAACTTACTGTTAGTCAAAGGTGCTGTACCAGGACCGAAGAAATCTTTGGTTACCATCAAAGAGACAGTAAAGTCGGTAAATAATTCGTTGAAAGGAGGAACACACAGAATGGCAAACGTAACAGTTTTTAATATGGAAGGCAATGAAGTTGGAACAATGGAGCTGAACGATGCAGTATTCGGTGTTGAGATCAATGAGCATCTTGTTCATCTGGCAGTTGTTCGTCAGCTTGCAGACAAACGTCAGGGTACACAGAAAGCAAAAACTCGTTCTGAGGTATCAGGTGGCGGAAGAAAACCTTGGAGACAGAAAGGAACAGGTCATGCAAGACAGGGTTCCATCCGTGCACCACAGTGGACTGGCGGCGGTGTAATTTTCGCACCAACACCGAGAGATTATGAAGTATCAAAATGAACAAAAAAGAAAGAAGAGCAGCTCTGAAATCTGCTCTGACTTCTAAAGTTCAGGACAATAAATTCGTAGTTGTTGATGAACTGAAATTTGCTGAGATAAGACAAAAGAAATGCAGAAGGTTCTTACAAACCTGAAAGCAGAGAAAGCTCTGGTAATCATCAGAGGAAGATGACAAGAACGTAATCCTTTCCGCAAGAAACATCGCTGAACGTACAGACTGCATCTGTTAATACCATCAATGTATTCGACATGCTGAAATACAACACCATCATCGCAACCAAAACGCTGTTGCATCCATCGAGGAGGTATACGCATAATGGCAGATATTAAGTATTACGATGTAATCAAAAGACCGGTTATCACAGAAAAATCCATGAACGCCATGGGAGAAAAGAAATACACATTCCTTGTACATCCGGAAGCAAACAAGTCACAGATCAAAGAGGCTGTTGAGAAAATGTTCGAAGGAACAAAAGTAAAGAGCGTAAATACCATGAACATGGATGGTAAAGAAAAACGCCGTGGAATGGTAGTTGGAAAAACTGCTAAGTCCAGCAAAAAAAGCTATCGTAGCCCTGACAGAAGAGAGCAAAGATATCGAGATCTTCGAAGGTCTTTAATTATTGATAAGCCGTTGTTCGAAATATGCACAAACAAAAGCGATACGAAATGAAAGGAGAACAAAGTAATGGGAATCAAAAGCTTTAACCCATATACCCCGTCTAGAAGACACATGACTTCCTCCGATTTCAACGAAATCACGAAGACACACCGGAGAAATCTCTGGTAGTGTCTTTAAAGAAAACGCTGGACGCAACAACCAGGGTAAGATCACTGTCAGACACCACGGAGGCGGAAGCAGAAGAAAATACAGAGTCATCGACTTCAAGAGAAGCAAAAGACGAAGTTCCGGCAAACGTTGAATTGGTATTGAGTACGATCCGAACAGAACAGCTAACATCGCTCTGATCTGCTATGCAGACGGCGAGAAGGCATACATCCTGGCTCCAGAAGGTACTGACAGTTGGCATGACAGTTATGAACGGTGCTGAAGCCGAGAGGTTCGAGTTGGTAACTGCCTGCCGCTGGAGATTCCGGTTGGTACTAGGTTCACAACATTGAGCTTCATCCTGGGCAAAGGCGGACAGATGGTTCGTTCTGCTGGAAACGGCGCTCAGTTAATGGCTAAAGAAGGCAAATACGCAACACTGCGTCTGCCATCTGGTGAAATGAGAATGGTTCCGATAAACTGCCGCGCTACTATCGGTGTAGTCGGCAACGGAGACCACAACCTGATTAATATCGGTAAGGCCGGTAGTAAACGTAACATGGGTATTCGTCCGACTGTCCGCGGTTCTGTTATGAACCCGAACGACCATCCACACGGTGGTGGTGAAGGAAAGACTGGTATCGGTCGTCCAGGTCCTTCTACTCCGTGGGGGCAAGCCTGCTCTGGGCTGAAGACCAGAAAGAAAAACAAGCAGTCTAACAAGCTCATTGTAAGAAGACGTGACGGCAAGACCATTAAATAATTAAGGAGGATACAAAACCTATGGCACGTTCATTAAAAAAGGACCATTTGCAGATGCACACTTACTGAAAAAAGTTGATGCAATGAACGCAGCAGGACAGCATACAGGTAATCAAGACCTGGTCACGCCGTTCCACTATCTTCCCACAGATGGTTGGTCATACAATCGCTGTCCACGACGGAAGAAGGCACGTGCCGGTATACATCACCGAGGATATGGTAGGTCACAAGCTCGGAGAGTTCGTTGCTACCAGAACTTACAGAGGCCACGGAAAAGACGAGAAAAAGCAGGACGTAAGTAAGTATTTACGCTTGAAAGGAGGTTTCTACCAATGGCTAAAGGACATAGAAGTCCAGATTAAAAGAGAAAGAAATGCTAATAAAGATACCAGACCGTCTGCAAAGTTATCTTACGCAAGAATATCCGTTCAGAAAGCATGCTTCGTATTAGATGCCATCAGAGGCAAAGATGTGCAGACAGCGCTTGGTATTGTAACATACAATCCTAGATATGCTTCCAGCGTTATCAAAAAAACTACTGGAATCTGCAATTGCAAACGCTGAGAACAACAACGGAATGAATCGCAGAAACCTGTACGTTGCAGAGTGCTTTGCTAACAAGGGACCGACAATGAAGAGAGTAAAACCGAGAGCACAGGGTCGCGCTTACAGAATCGAAAAGAGAACAAGCCATATCACAATCGTGCTTGATGAAAGATAAGGAGGAGGCAATTATGGGACAGAAAGTTAACCCACATGGCCTTAGAGTCGGTGTTATCAAGGATTGGGATTCAAAGTGGTATGCGGAAGCTGATTTTGCAGATAACCTGGTAGAAGATCACAAAATCAGAACCTTCCTTAAGAAGAAACTGTACAGCGCAGGTGTTTCCAAGATCGAGATCGAGCGCGCTTCTGACAGAGTAAAATCATCATCTTCACCGCTAAACCGGGCGTTGTTATCGGTAAGGGCGGAGCAGAGATCGAAAAAGTCAAAAGCGAAACTTCAGAAATGACAGACAAAAAAGTATTTATCGACATCAAAGAAAGTTAAGAGACCGGACCGTGAGGCTCAGCTCGTTGCAGAGAACATTGCTCTTCAGCTGGAGAATCGTATCTCCTTCAGACGTGCTATGAAATCTACAATGGGCGTTCCATGAAATCTGGCGCTAAAGGGAATCAAGACCGCTGTTCCGGACGTCTTGGCGGAGCTGATATGGCTCGTACAGAGTTCTACAGCGATGGAACTATCCCGCTTCAGACATTAAGAGCAGATATTGACTATGGTTTCGCTGAGGCAGATACTACTTACGGCAAAGTTGGCGTTAAGGCTTGGGTCTACAATGGCGAAGTACTTCCTACAAGAGGAACCAAGGAAGGGAGCGATAAATAATGTTAATGCCAAAAAGAGTAAACGTCGTAAACAATTCCGTGGCTCCATGAGAGGAAAAGCCCTTAGAGGTAATCAGATCAATTATGGTGAATTCGGACTTGTTGCAACCGAACCGTGTTGGATCCGTTCCAACCAGATCGAAGCAGCACGTATCGCCATGACTCGTTACATCAAACGTGGTGGTCAAGTTTGGATTCAAATTTTCCCGGACAAACCGATTACTGCTCAGCCTGCTGAAACTCGAATGGGTAATGGTAAAGGTAACCTAGAATATTGGGTAGCAGTAGTTAAACCAGGACGTGTAATGTTTGAAGTTGCTGGAGTTCCGGAGGAGACCGCGCGTGAAGCATTACGTCTTGCTATGCACAAGTTACCATGCAAATGTAAGATTGCTGCTAAAGAAGCTTTAGAAGGCGGTGATAACAGTGAAAATTAATAAGTTGTAGAAGATTTAAAAGCTAAGACAGCTGCAGAGTTAAATGAAGAATTAGTTGCAGCAAAGAAGGAGCTCTTCAATCTGAGATTCCAGAACGCCACAAATCAGCTGGATAACACAAGCAGAATCAAAGAGGTTCGCAAGAACATCGCTAGAATTCAGACTGTTATTACAGAGAAATCTAAACTGGCTTAAGGTTTGAAAGGAGAACATGACCGTGGAAAGAAATTTAAGAAAAACCCGCGTAGGTAAAGTCGTAAGCGACAAGATGGACAAGACCATCGTTGTTGCAATCGAGGACCACATCAAAAACATCCTTTATACGGCAAGATCGTAAAAAAGACCGTTAAGTTAAAAGCTCATGACGAGAACAACGAGTGCGGCAAGGGTGATACCGTTAAAGGTTATGGAAACCAGACCGCTGTCCAAGGACAAGAGATGGAGACTGGTTGAGATTATCGAGAAGGCTAAATAAGTTATCCAGGAAGGAGTATCAGGCATGATTCTGCAGGAAACCAGACTGAAGGTTGCTGATAATACTGGTGCAAAAAGAGTTACTTTGCATCCGTGTTATGGGCGGATCTACTAGAAGATATGCGAATATTGGTGATATAATCGTTGCCAGCGTTAAAGATGCAACACCAGGCGGTGTTGTAAAGAAAGGCGACGTTGTTAAGGCCGTTGTTGTACGTTCCGTTAAGGGCGCACGCCGTAAAGACGGTTCCTATATCAAGTTCGATGAGAACGCAGCAGTAATTATCAAAGATGACAAGACTCCAAAAGGAACTCGTATCTTTGGACCAGTTGCAAGAGAGTTACGTGAGAAGCAGTTCATGAAGATCGTATCTCTGGCTCCGGAAGTACTGTAAGGAGGTGTCAGCTGTGCATAAAATTAAAAAAGGACGACCTGGTAAAGGTTATCACAGGTAAAGACAAAGACAAAACCGGAAAAGTCCTGAGCGTTAAGGGCGGTAAAGTTCTGGTTGAGGGCTGCAACATGGTTACCAAGCACTCCAAACCGAACGCAGCCAACCCGCAGGGCGGCATCGTAAATCAGGAAGCAGCAATGGATATTTCCAACGTTATGCTGGTTGTTGA
>VOFG01001680.1_pt1 | contig 21699 bp, 32 predicted proteins | sample 5384171 | NCBI WGS metagenome assembly VOFG01 (sample SAMN12384726, study PRJNA508395) | human gut metagenome | isolation source: healthy gut F | host: Homo sapiens | reverse complement strand
TATGCTTATCTTTTTTGACAAACATTACCGTCGTTCGAATCGTTGGTTGGCACCTTTTATCCAAATGGCCGTTGTTGTCCGGGGGTATTGGATTGTGTATGCACCAGAAAGAGCGTTTGTTCGGATGGATAGGAAGAGGACGAGACCGCGAGGCTGACAAATCATATTTGTTTTTGGGACGTCCGGAAGCTGTAGAGTCGCTATGCAGATTGGGGCTTGAAAATAACTTGAAAATAGATTTTGTGGTAGCGGATGAATCGAATAAGCCGGACGGCCATCTTGATCCGTCTCTTTCGGTGAAGACCTATGATTATGTCATATATGATACCGGGGCATATAGTTATGAGAAAATGCTGTACCTGTTGTCTCTCGGGGCGGAACATACCCGGATACGGATAGCGACTTACTCTATGGAGACATCTAAGTTGATAACGATGAATAACGTATATTGAAAAACGAAATACGATGATGTTTGCAGCAGATAATATACGGTTGCGTGCACTTGAACCGAAGATTTGGAGTGGTTATATAGTGTTGAAAATGATGAAGAGTTGTGGCAATGGGGAAGTTCGAATGTTCCTTATTCCCGTTATACCTTAAAAACATATATAGCAGAGTCACGCCACGACATTTATGCCGATGGACAGTTGCGTTTGGTTATAGAGACGGAGGATGAGCATTTGGTTTTAGGCTGTGTGGATTTGATGGATTTTTCTCCTCGGCATTTACGTGCGGAGATAGGAATCTTGTTATTTCCAGAGTATAGGGGGCGGGGAGTTGCAAACCAAGGTATTGGGGATGCTTGTTTCTTATGCTCGCGAACATTTGTATATGCACCAGCTTTATGCTATAGTTTCCCAAAAAGAATATGAAGGCACAACATTTGTTTGAGCGGTTCGGTTTCAAACGTATCCCTATTGGCGGATTGGTTAAGGGACAAAGAAGAAGATTACGTATCAGCCTATATCTATAGTTTCCGGTTGTAGTTTTGTATCGGAAGAAGTTTTAGTTTCAAAAAAAAACAGGTTGGGTTTTTGAAAAAGTACGGAAGTAATTTGGCTATTTAAGATAAAGTCTTTACCTTTGCACTCACAATCAGGAAATCGCCTGATTCTTCTTTTTAAAGGTGCGTTAGTTCAGTTGGTTAGACTACATGCCTGTCACGCATGGGGTCACGGGTTCGAGTCCCGTACGCACCGCAACAAAATTGAAAATCAATAGTTTACAAAGGCAATATCCAATTTTACACCCAGCAATGTGAAGTTGGGTATTTTTACTTTGATATTTTAGTGAATAGATAAATGGCAAAAAACTAAGATAAGAAACGAATATTTCTTTTCTCTTTTTCTGCCGTAGTATTAACTTAAAAAATGATTAAACAAGAAACAGATAGAATGAAAGAAACCTGAAAGCGCTTTTGCAATAGGCATAGGCTTTCCATATTTAAGTAAATAATTAATTTAATTAATAACGGAAAAGCGTTTCTGTTCATACGTATAAAAGATATTGAGCTTTAGCTCTTGTTCTCTAATCTCGAATACCGCCAATATTCACTCACGAGGACAAGCTCAGAAGGTTCACGTTCATAGGGCGTGAACCATTCATGCTTGTTTGTGAGTAAGGTAACTTGGCGGTAACCTGAGATTAAAATAAGCGTTGAATGGTTCCGCCTTTTAATTTAGTTAGTAACGTGAAATCAATTATTAAATTATTATCAATTTTGGCTATACTTATAGCCAGTATGTTTTCTGTATCCTCTTGCACAGAGGATTGGGAAGATGCTTATTTAGCAATAGACCAAAATAATTTTAGTATATCCAGTAGCGGAGAAACTAAAACAATTTCTATTCAAACTAATTCAGATTGGAGAGTAGTTACAAAAAATGCTTCTTGGGTAACTTTTGATAAAACATCGGGAACTGGCAATAGTGAATTACAAATTTCTGTTGGTCGGAATCGCTCAAATAAAAGGACTACTATAGTTACAGTTTGTGCAGGTACAGAATCTGCAGAAATAGAAATTGAACAAGCTGCATCAACCACTGGAACGTTATCGGTAACAACCGGAGCATGTACAATTAAGAGAGAAAAAAGTGGGTCTAAGTACAAATATACCATTACAGCAGGGTATAATGTTCAGGGTGGACATTTGGCTTCTGAAGTTGGTATTATGTTTGGAAATTCACCAAGTAAAACTACTGGAACAATAACCGATGGTCTCCATAAAGCAACTGCATATGTAACTACCTCAAACTCAAATTATACTGTAACATATAGAGCGTATGCAGTCAAAAAGTCAAACGGAGCAAAAAGTATATGGAACTACTAAAACTAAAAGGTATAAATAGTGGTATGAAAAAAATATTCTCTTTTTATGTTTATTCTTTATTTGTTGTAGCTTGTCTGCACAGTAGATACAAGAGACTATATATTTCCGCAATGGAAGTGTAATCAAAGGTAATATTGTGGAGCAAAATCCTAATGGCTCTGTTAAGATACAAATAGCAGACGGAAGTCTATTAGTTTATCAGATGTCCGAAGTTGAAAGGATTACTAAAGAAATAAAACAATCTTCTAAGAAAGAAGGGCGTCATAGAGGGCTTGATTTTAGCGTTGACGCAGGATATCATATTGCAACTAAAGGTGGTGGTGGGAGTATTTCTGCCGAAATTGGAATAGGCAAACGTTTCAATAAGAATTTTTATTGGGGGATAGGTACCGGAGCTTTCATTCCTACAATTGACCGTTACCCTTCAATTCCCTTGACTTCCGATTTTAAAGTATATTTCCCTTTAAAATCTACATCTTTGACTCTCGGGGATTATTCGTGCTGGATATGTTTTTAATACCTCTGGTGATATTACCGTTGGAAGTGGCAAGTACCAAACAACAGTTGAAGTCCCGAATAATATTATGATACAAATCATGCCAACTTTGGAAATTCCTTTATCTAAACAGGTAGATTTTAATTTGGGAGTAGGATATACTCATTTTGTCCCAACAAAAGGAAGTGGTAGTAGCGGTGCTTTTAGTATGAGAACTGGATTTAGTTTTCATAAGTCGCCTATTCGTAAGCCTAAAAAGCCAACTCGTGATAGAGGCATGCAAGTAACGTTGGAAGGTGGTAAAGTCAATTTTGGAAGTGATGAATATGACGGTGGAACGGGTGCACTTAGTGTTCACTTATAAATTTAATCCTCATATAAATTTAGGTATAGGATTTGGGGAGATTTTGTTAGTTCTTATGCAGAAGATGGTGTAAAATCTCTCAAGATAAGAGATGACGGTAATGTTTATCACTATAACTCCGACCTTGATGTTAGTATCTCTGCTGTAAAAATATTCGCCAGAGGCTCGTATAGGCTGACGGATAGACGCTTTTCTCCGTTTGTAGCATGTGATGCAGGTGTACGTATCTACTCTATCAATGATTTGTATGGTTATGATACAGCAGATGATAATAGTACGATAGAGTATGTATTAGGAAAACCGTCAAGTATGGGGTTCTTTGCTGCCCCTGCGATTGGATTGTCTTTACGTACAACAAATAATTCATATTTGGAATTAAAAGCTGGTTATTCTTTCGCTCCGGGCATATCAGGAAAGAAAGGCGAGGCAGAGTATGATACCAATAGCTTTCATTTTATCCACGCGGCATCTTGTAAACCTTTGAATATGTCTGCTCCATTCATTTCTTTAGGCTTTACTCACACATTTAAATGGGGTGAGAAATGGGGTAAGTAATGGTCGTTTGATACATTATTTCATAGCTCGTTGAAATAAGCTATCTGTAAACAAAATAAAAGTGTAATTCTATTTAGTGGATGAATTACACTTTTATTTTTTTCTACACGGGAATTACATTCTTAACCCTTTTTAGGTCTATTGTCCTCTTTTTGAGTGCGGCTTACACCTACTTTTCTTTGAGTTTCCGGAACTTCATCTTAAACTAACTATTTTAATAGTTTATTAATTAACAAACCTTTCAACGGCTCGCCGTTTATCTTCTGGCAATTGATAAAATGTCTGATTCACAATTAGTTCATTCTGATTTATAGATGTAATATGTGGCTTTAAAATAGTTATATCCTCAAACATCACACCATACTTTAGAAGCCAGATTTCTTGATTATCATTAGTACCATATTTTATATAATTAGCAGCCGTTAAAGCTCTATCATCACCATTTTGAAGAAAATACTTGTAAAAAAGCAGCATATCAAATATCAGACAACTTAAATCCAATAAATTTGTCAAGGTAATCATAAGTATCATAGATTATGGTATCATAATCTACATCACGAGCCAATATCCCCCGGTCAACGAGAGGTAAAGAATGGCAATTTTTATTCGGGATTTCTGATACCTAGCTGTGAATTTAGCTTCTAAACGATTCTCGACATTTCTACGTTTATATAGAGCTCGTTCTTTCGCTCGACTAACATATTGATATCTCAATTGGCACATATTCTTAAATGTTTTGGCTTCAACTCGCCACACTAAAATACGAATAGCAGTATGCAAAACACCCTTTCTCCTTGCGATAATTCTCTTTTTACATAGTGGGCATAAAAACTATCAAATAGTGATACTAATTTGCTCCAACGATCGCCATTAGTAATTGTATTTGAAGATATAAATTTTTGATTCACAAATAAATAATCTAATAATTGCCTTATTATTTGATTACTTTCATCGTCACTAAGGATTTCAAGTTTACTTTGAGGCAAATTGAAAAGAATCATCATAGGTGCCTTCATTTAATTCTTGTTTTATTTCATTCAAATCAATATCATCTATGTGTTCAACATCCAGCATTGAGGTTGATTTTAGGGTAATGGGAGTAGTCATTAATTGTCTAAAACGCGACATTGCAGAAGTTCTAATAACGATAGATCCATAATCAAAATTTGGATCGACAGATGAACGTCCAGCACGACCTATAAGATTTTTTCACACCAAAGTGGGTCGCTGGATTCAAGCCTGTCAATGAATACTATATCAAAAGGCATATTGATTCCTTGTTCAAGAGTAGAAGTCGCAAAACAAATTTTACAAAATCCTTTACGAGTGAACTCTTCTACTAATAAACGAGCCTCAAGTGGCATAGAACCATGGTGTACTACTATGCCATATGACAATAAATCTATAAATAACGAGTAATAGTTTTGATTCTTAGTTGTTTTTCCACCAGTATATTTCTGTATTTTCTCTATTAAAATCAGGGCATTTTCATCTGAAATTTTTTCGCATTTGGAGATATACTCATTAAATTCATCATGGAACCCACGAGATAGTATTTTAGATTTTGATACATAAAATAGTATAGAGCCTCCCGATTCTATACATCTCATAATTGGATCAAACGAGCATTCTTCCTTACGATTTCCCATTACAGCTTTATCTATTCCAAAATGATAAAACTTAGAGTCATTGTATGCCAAATACAATTGTCCTACATTTTGTTGCCGATAGTTTTTGCTAGATGATTGTCTTTCTGTTAATTTATTACGAGCAATTTGGGATTCCGGATTGCACACAAATGGTTGTGCAAATATCAATTTTGCCTTTGGAAATTTTACATTACATCTACGAACTATACTATCAAAAAACATACCTCTTTGATTATCTTCATTGCTTAATTGAGCCTCATCAAATAGAAATAAACCGACTTTGAATATGTTTGAAAATTTAAATATTTCTCTACAACGCTCTGGTGTTACGATAAAAACATTCTTGTTAGCATGCGCTGTATTTATATGTTCTATAAATGTTAATATATTGACACTTTTTCAGGGATTAATTCACATAGTCTTGCATAATATTCATTAATAAGTGCTCTTGATGGAACAATAACAACCACATCCGAATCACATTCTTTGATTAGATTCATTATGACAAATGATTTTCCTGTACTTGTTGGTGCGGAAAAACTAAATATTTGGTTATTAGAAATACCATTTGCTATATCTACCTGAATAGGAGTATAGCCAAATCGCCGTTCTCTGTCAGGAATTTATAGAGATTGGTGCGAATGAAATATCTTTTTGTCTTTTCATATCCAGGCATATATTTCTGCAATTCAGGAAGCAATTGTTCGTAACTCTCGTATCGCCGACAAACCACATTAGGCAAGAAATGAAGCAGGAACCAAAATTCTGTACAAGGATTCGTTTCTACAAACATCACCTTCCCTGCATATTTTTTCTTACCATACTCCTTCTTTGCTTTCTGATATAGCTGCATTTCAGATGGATACTGCAACAGTCTGTCCATATCAAACAAGCATACAATATAATCATATTGCTTTTTCAAATAGGATTCGACCAGCTTCAGCATATGCTTGATGTCGCTATGCTGAGGAAAATCTGGTGCGACCTTGAAAGGATAGCGACATGCAATCCTCAAAGAATCAAAATAGAACCACTCCGTTTCCCCTTCGCCTATGATGGCAATACTTTTCGTCACAGTCCTTTTCATGTCATTCTTCGTTTAGGTCAATATATTGACTGCCAAGGAACGGCAACTTTACTAATTTCCCTTGCTTGTAGGCATTATAAGGGGAGAGATTTTTATGCAATCCTAAAGAAGAGAGGCGTACGATTTGGGTCTCGCCCAATTCATCCTTATCCGTAAACCATATTGTGTCGCGGCGAATGAAATCCTCGTTAAGCAGATTGATGTCATGTGTTGTCAAGAGCATCTGAGATGGCCTATTGCTGTTTGCTAAAAACACTTTTAAGAAATAAGCCAACAGTTCGTAATGGATGCTTGTCTCTACTTCATCAATAGGTACAAACCGATTTGTCTTTAACAAGAAATTCAGAATCACGGCCATGCCCAAAAATCTCATTGTACCATTGGATTCATATTCTTCGGACAAATCATATACTTTCTCGCCAGCCTTATGTTTGAAGGTCAGTTCCGCATTTGTAATTTTACCCCTTCTTAGCATTTCGGCTTTGGCCTCTTTGTCAATAGGCGCATTTTGGATGAGTTGTTCCAATTCAGGGGTAATCAACGCTTCTTCTTCATGCAACACCACATCTTCTATATTGAAATCGGACGCTTTCAAGAAATTTAAAATGAACTTCTTCAAATCTCCAGTTTCGTCTTTATCCAATCGTGATTTGACATACCCAGAAAGCAACATGCCGGGAGCCAATACATCCTTTACATGGTTGGCAAAGTAATCGTACACATCATTCAATTTGGTCCGTTCTACGTTGCTTTTGCCAAACGCGGCAAGCACACTGCAATTATTGATTGTATTCCCGGAAATTATTTCTTGGCTCTTCCGTGACATTTTCAGATTTGAACCAAATTCTATGATTGTGGAATCTGTCGTAGCATCATAGCTACGATTATATAACTTGGTAGGGCGAATGGAATCATAAACAACCAACGTCTCGGAATGGATATGCTTTGCATCCAATTCAAAGCTAAGAACATACTTAGATTGGTTGATGTAGAATACCATTGATATCTTCGTTGTTTCATTCCTTGAAGTATCGTCTAACATAAAAGGAACAACTCCCGTTTTCTCATTCCGGTCTTTAGGCATTCTCAAAACCAACATTCTGAAGAACTCGATGGCATTTAATATATTAGTTTTACCGGAAGCGTTGGCACCATAGATGATACCTACCTTCAGCAATCTGACTCCCTCTTTAACCTCATACGAATATTCCGTCTTAAAATAAAAGAGACCGGACTCAAAAGTATATTTTGAGCCGGTCTCTTCCTCCAGCATCATTCAGGAACATTGAATGAAGTCAGGGACTCCTCAATCCACCATTGGAAATTCAATGGTTTCACTAACTTCGTTCCAGTTTTCGATTGTGAAGTCCCCGGTACTACCCCAGATAAAATATCTCCTATCACGATGTTAAGGGTCAGACGCGTGTTTGCTGATAAAGTTGAATTCAGGTTACGTGACAGTTTGTGTACGCTGCCATCTTTCAACGTGATGAGTAATTCCAGCGGAGGAGTTTCTGAGGATGGGAATACCATTACAGTGGCATTACTCATTTCCGTTCCGTCTTCCGAACGTTTCAGGTCAAATTTAATCGTCTTTGTCATGTCGGATGCTTCTGCTGTATAGAAGTTGATTTGGTTTGCGATATTTCCGATACGTACCTGCATGTTAGTAATGTTCGAACTGAAGATACCATTGTTTTTCTTCTTGACAATGACTTTCATACCAGCGATGACACGTTTAAGCGATGCTTTTAAGTCTTCTTCTCCTACTTTAGCTTCTTTCACAGCATATACGAGGTCATATACAGGGCGGTAAGTCCCGTCATTGTTGCTCCATAAACTGAAGTAAAGAGAGGATAAGTCTACGCCAATACTGAATCCTGGTGTATGGATAGCCGGAGTGTCATAAATAGGTTCCTCATATTTAGGCGTACCCCAATATACCATATAGTATGTATTCATAGGCAAGTGGAGTTCCCGATTATGTTCACCTTCAAGGATATGCCCGTCTATGATATGGTAGTAGCCATAGAATGGTGTAAGATTGCCATTGACATAGTTTCCGAAATAGGTAGAAGTTCCTGAAATACAGGGTAAATTTCGATGACGCCAGTCAGCGGGCTTTGATTAAAGGGATTCATCAGCGACCGTGGCACTGATTCTTGGGGTTATCATCCTGGTTTCATTGAGAATTTTGTTGTGGTCATCGGATGAACATGATGCAGCCAGAACAAGGAGGCTTAATGCTCCCATCATAACATAATTTTTCATAACCATGTTTTTTAGAGTGAATAAATAAAGATTGGAAACAGAGGAAATTTGGGGATTAGATTTAAATACGCTTCATAAAAGAGGAGTATACCAATAATAGAGCGGTAAAAGCGAATTATGGCCTTATGGAAAATAATCGGTTGTAAAAAACTTATTTCTTTAATCTTACTTTGTAAAGATAGGTATTTAAGTGGTATAATCCAAGTTAAAAACAGCCAATCTATATTTCTAAAACGTAATGAAGCTATTTTATACCTTGAGCAAAACAGAAAAACTTGCATTCTAATTATATTCTAATTTCGTCTAAGTCCTTTATAATGCCTTTCACCTGTTATTCCGGTTGGAAGGCTCTATTTTTGCACAAAAAATTGAAAAGAAGCATGAAGAGATTACTGATTATCGGCCTGGCTTTTACTGTCTGTGATGCTTTGTATGCCGAGGAAGACATGACGGGGCTTTCGTTGCGGGAAGCGGAAAAGTGCTTTCTGGAACATAATGTGCAGTTGACGGCTCAGAGATATAATGTAGACCGGGCACAGGCACAAGTGGTGCAAGCCCGTTTGTTCGACAATCCGGTCATTTCGTTGAGCAGAATGTATATAACCGCTTGAACGGGAAATATTTTGATGTGGGCAAGGAGGGAGAAGCTGCGATAGAGATAGAACAGGAGATTCCGATAGCGAGGCAGCGTAGTAAACGTATCAAGTTGGAGGAAATCAACCGTGAAGCGGCCGGATACCGTTTTGAAGAAGTGTTGCGCACCTTGCGGAGCGAATTGTACCGGAGTTTTGTGGATACGTATTACCAGTCACGTTCCGTCAGGGTGTACGACCGTGAAATAACCTCGGTAGGCAAGCTCTTGCAAGCGGTAAGGGAGCAGGAGGGAAAAGGCAACATGTCCCGGATGGAAGTGTCGCGTCTGGAACTGTTTCTTTTGTCTTTGCGGAAAGAACGGCAGGACGCGGAACAGCAATTAGTGGAGATGAGGGGGGCGGTTGAATTTGTTGCTGGGTGCTTCGGCCGGACACGACCGGGAACTGGTATTGGACGAGAGCATATTGGAAAAGGTAGACCTGTCCGCTGTTTCGTTTGCCGATTTGGGCACGATGTTGGATTCGCGTCCGGACGTGCGTGCGGCCCGTGCCGAAGTGCGTGCGGCAGAAGCGAATGTGAAACTGCAACGGGCTATGGCGGCTCCCGAATTTTCGGTGAGAGGGATGTACGACCGTGCCGGAAACTTCATCAACGACTATTTTGCCATTGGTATCACATGCTCCGTGCCGATTTTCAACCGTAACCAAGGAGAAATCAAATCGGCCAAGCTGGAATTGCTGCAACAGGGCAAGGAGGAGGAGTGTGCCGTGGATAAGGCGGAAACGGAACTTTATTCGGCCTGCCATCAATTACAGAAGGCCGTAGAGCTTTACCGGGCATTCGACGGCCGGGTGGAACAGGATTTCGAGCAACTTATGGAGGGCGTCAACGAAAACTTTTACGAGCGCAACATCAATATGCTGGAGTTTATCGATTATTATCAGAGTTATAAAGAAGCTTGCCTGCAATGCTATGCGTTGCGGCGGGATGTGTTCGGGGCAATGGAGAACCTGAACACGGTTGTAGGACGTACGATATTTAAATTTTGAAAAGCATGAACCATATATTTTTCTTAATAAGTTTAGGAGTGTTGGCAGGGGCTTGTTCCCGTTCTGCACAGGTGGCCGGTACGGAGGAGCCGGGGAATGTTCCTCACAGACAGTTTGAAACGTGTGGTGTCTGTCGATACGGTCCGTTACCGGCCGGTGGCGGATGAATTGACGTTGACTGGCCGGGTGGCTTTCAATCCGGAAAAGGTGGCGCAGGTTTATCCTATATTCGGAGGGACGGTCGTGGAAGTACGGGCCGAAATCGGGGATTACGTGCGCCGGGGGAGACGTGTTGGCCGTCATCCGTGCGGCGAAGTGGCCGAGTATGAGAAACAACGCAAAGAATCGCAACATCGGTTGGCTCTTGCCCGCCGTAACCTGCATTCCGTGCAGGATATGGCGGCATCCGGAATGGCTTCTGAAAAGGATGTCATGCAGGCCCACCAGGGAAGTAAACAAGCCGAAGCAGAGGCGGAGACTGGCGGAAGCTTTTTTACCATATGTCGGGCGGGCCAATTATCAGGTCAAGGCCCGCTTTCCGGGTTCGTGGTGGAGAAACATGTCAATCCCGAAGAACAGTTACGCTCGGACGACGGTGAGGAAATGTTCACGATTTCCGGATTGGAAAACGTATGGGTGATGGCAGACGTGTATGAAAGCGACATCAGTAAGGAGGCGAAGGCGATTCGGTGCGTATCACCACGTTGGCCTATCCGGAGGATGTCATTGCCGGGAAGATAGACAAGGTATATAATATGTTGGACGAGGAGAGCAAGACCATGAGCGTGCGGGTGAAATCTGGACAATCGCGATTATAAGCTGAAGCCGGGCATGTTTACCCAGGTCCGAGTCTGCGGACGGGGACGGGCAAGGAACGGCTGTGTGTCCCTTCGCATGCCTTTGGTCTTCGAGAATGGCCGCTATTATGTGGTTACGGTGGCATCGGACGACCGTTTGGCGGTGGTAAAGAAGTGGAGGTGTACCTGCACTCGGATGAGGTCTGCTACCTATCCTCCGGGTTGACGGCGGGCGAGCGCGTCCTGAACCGTAACGTGTTGTTGGTTTATAATGCATTGAATGCAGGTTAGTCGGGAGGAAGGAGTATGCACAAGTTCATAGATAACATCGTGGCTTTTTCGCTGAAGAACAAGTTCTTCATATTTTTCTGTACCACCGTGGCCGTGATAGCGGGGATTGTGTCATTCAAGTATACCCCTTATCGATGCGTTCCCGGACGTGACCAATACCAAGGTGACGGTGATTACCCAATGGCCGGGGGCGGAGTGCAGAGGAGGTGGAGAAATTCATCACGATTCCTATTGAAATCGCCATGAATTCGGTACAAAACAAAACGGATATACGTTCCACCACGCTTTTCGGGCTTTCGGTCCTCCATGTGATGTTTGAAGATGACGTGGATGATTTCGTGGCACGCCAACAAGTGTATAACCTGTTGAATGATGCAGACTTGCCGGACGGCGTGACACCGGAGGTACAACCGCTTTACGGTCCGACGGGGAGATTTTCCGTTATACGTTGCGCAGCGAGAAGCGGGGCGTACGTGAATTGAAAGACTTTGCAGGATTGGGTGATAGAGCGTAACTTGCGGGCCGTCTCCGGTGTGGCAGACATCGTGAGCTTCGGTGGCGAGGTGAAAACATTCGAAGTAAGCGTCAATCCCCATCAACTGAAAAACTATGGGATTACGTCTTTGGAGCTGTATCAGGCGATAGCCAAATAGCAATATCAATGTGGGCGGCGATGTCATTACGAAAAGTTCGCAAGCGTATGTCGTGCGGGGTATCGGGTTGATTAACGACATGGAAGAACTGCGTAACATCGTGGTGAAAAATATCCACGGCACCCCTGTGTTGGTCAAGCCATCTGGCCGAGGTGCATGAGGCATGCCTGCCCCGTTTGGGACAAGTGGGGCGTATGGCCGAAGACGATGTCGTGCAGGGTATCGTCATCATGAGGAAAGGAGAGAATCCGGGCCGAAGTCATCGATGCGCTGAAAGCCAAGATAGAGTATATTAATAAGGAGGTCTTGCCGGAAGACGTGCAGATCGTGACGTTCTACGACCGGGAAAACCAGGTGAATCTGGCCGTCCATACCGTGTCGCGCAATCTGGTCGAAGGCATCTTGTTGGTGACATTCATCGTGTCGATATTCATGGCCGATTGGCGTACGACGGTGGTAGTGGCTGTGGTGATACCTTTGGCCCTACTGTTTGCTTTTATTTGTTTGCGGGTCATGGGCATGTCGGCCAACCTGCTCTCCATGGGGGCCATAGACTTCGGTATTATTATCGACGGGGCGGTCGTCATGGTGGAAGGGATATTCGTGGCACTCGACCGGAAAGCCAAAGAAGTGGGGATGCCCACTTTCAACCTGATGTCGAAAATGGGGCTTATCCGGCAGACGGCCAAAGAGAAAGCCCGCGCCGTGTTTTTCTCAAACTCATTATTATCACTGCGCTGATACCTATCTTCTCCTTCCAGAAAGTGGAAGGGAAGACGTTCTCCCCGTTGGCATACACTTTGGGATTCGCTTTGTTGGGAGCTTTGTTGTTCACGTTGACCTTGGTTCCGGTCATGTCGTCCATGTTGCTGAAACGGAACGTGCGCGAGAAGAACAACTTCTTTGTGCGTTTCATCAACGGGAAATCCGTGGCCTTTTTCGACAAATGCCATGCCCATCGGAAAATATCCGTCGGCATTGCCGGTATCGTGGCCGTGGGCGGTCTGTGGATGTTTACTTTGTTGGGGACGGAATTCCTGCCCCAGTTGAATGAAGGATCCATTTATATCCGTGCCACTCTGCCACAGAGCATTTCGCTGAACGAGTCGGTACAACTGGCCAACAAGATGCGGGCCAGACTGGCCGCTTATCCCGAAGTGAAACAGGTGCTTTCCCAAACCGGGCGGCCGAACGACGGTACGGATGCGACGGGATTCTATAATATCGAGTTCCACGTGGACATTTATCCCGAAAAAGAGTGGGAGAGCGGATTGGACAAGATGCAACTGATCGAGAAGATGCAGGAAGATCTTTCGATGTATCCGGGCATAGACTTCAATTTCTCCCAACCCATTACGGATAATGTGGAAGAGGCGGCTTCGGGGGTGAAAGGCTCCATTGCCGTGAAGGTATTCGGGAAGGATTTGTACCGTTCGGAAAAGATTGCCATGGAAATCGACAAGATTCTCGGTACGGTCGAAGGAATTGAGGACTTGGGAGTGATTCGGAACATCGGGCAACCGGAGTTGCGTATAGAATTGGACGAGGGACGTCTGGCACGTTACGGGTGTCCAAAGAGGATGTGCAGGCCATTATCGAAATGGCCATCGGCGGAAAGTCGGCTTCGTTGTTGTACGAAGATGAACGCAAGTTCAACATCATGGTACGTTATAAACCGGAATTCAGGCAGGACGAGGAAGAAATCGGGAAAATACTTGTGCCGACAATGGATGGGGCGATGATACCCATCAAGGAATTGGCGGAAATAAGGACCATTACCGGCCCGTTGTTGATTTTCCGCGACAATCATGCACGCTTTTGTGCCGTGAAGTTCTCGGTGCGTGGCCGGATATGGGAACGGCCGTGGCCGAAGCACAGGAGAAGGTGAATGCCTCCGTCCGTTTGCCCGAAGGGTACAGTTTGAAATGGACCGGGGATTTCGAGAATCAGCAGCGGGCCACGAAACGTTTGTCGCAAGTGGTTCCGGTAAGTATCGCCATCATTTTTGTCATCCTGTTCATTTTGTTCTCCAATGCTCGGGATGCCGGTCTGGTACTGTTGAATGTACCTTTGCGGCTGCAGGAGGTATTGTGGCATTGTGGGCTACTGGGTTTAACTTTTCGATTTCGGCCGGTATCGGTTTCATCGCCTTGTTCGGTATCTGTATCCAGAACGGCGTGATTATGATTTCGGATATCAAGCATAACCTGAAAGAACGGTTGGCGTTGTCGTGTGCCGTGAAAAGAAAGTGTGCGTTCCCGTGTCCGTCCGGTGATCATGACGGCTGCGATGGCCGCCATCGGTCTGATTCCGGCAGCCGTAAGCCATGGCATCGGTTCGGAGTCGCAACGCCCGTTGGCCATAGTCATCATCGGCGGTCTGGTGGGAGCTACTTTCTTTGCCCTGTTCGTATTTCCTTTGATTGTAGAGTTTGTCTATGGTAAAATGTTGTATGATAAAAACGGAAATCTGAAGCAAAGGAGTTTGTGACATGCAAAATCCGTATATTTGCAGATGAAATCCCATGGATGCGAAGATTATGGCAAAAATACTATTGGCGGAAGACGAACAGAACATCGCTTCGTTTATCAGGCGGGGCTTGCAGGAGTTCGGGCATGAAGTACAAGTGGAACATGACGGAGGCACGGCATGGTCTATGTTGCAGGAAGGAGTGTTCGCTTTGCTTGTGTTGGATGTCATTATGCCGAAGATGGACGGGCTTGAGGTTTGTCGGCAGTTCCGTTTGAAGGAAGGGTACCATACGCCGGTCATCATGCTGACGGCGTTGGGTACGACCGAGGATATTGTAAAGGGGCTGGATGCCGGGGCGGACGACTATCTGGTGAAACCGTTCAGTTTCCAAGAACTGGAAGCACGTATCAAGGCTTTGTTGAGGCGGGGAAAAGAACGTCCGGACAGGCAACTTTGGTGCCACGACCTCGTGTTGGATTGCGACACCCGCCGTGCACGGCGAGGGGATACGGTGATAGAACTCACCGTCAAGGAATACCGTCTGTTGGAATACTTCATGACCCATCAAGGGTGGCGCTTTCCCGTCTGGTACTCTTGAAAGACGTGTGGGACAAGAACGTCGATACGTATACCAATGTGGTGGATGTTTATGTGAACTACCTCCGGAACAAGATAGACCGTGATTTTGAGGTCAAGCTTATCCGTACGATTGTCGGGATGGGGTATATCATGGGGGTACAGTAAAGCCGGGAAGGAGGAAGGATGAAGATCGGGTCGAAGATAGCTTTGTTTTATACCGTAATAACCGTCGGTGCCATCGCGCTGATTGTATTGGTGTTCTATCTCTTTACATTGAGATATATAAATAAGGTGTATGATTCGTATCTTTCGGAAAAGGCTTATCTGACGGCTCAAAAGTATTGGGAAAAGGATGAGGTGGACGAATCCCGTTACCGGGAAATACAGCAAAGTATGACGAACTCCTGCCACAGGCTTATGAAATCTTACTGAATGCCGACAGTGTGACGGCCGTGGCAGACACTTTGGCGAAGTACCTCGACCGCCATCAGCAGGCTCGGCTTTTCAAAAATGAACCGGTAACGTTTGTTTATGGGCGTTTACGGGGCGCGGCTCTTTATTATCCGGACAATGAAGGAAACTTTGTCGTTCTGGTGATGGCTTCCAACCATTATGGGCAGGACATACAGAAACATATATTGATGTTGGCGTTTCTCCTGTTGGCGTTGAGTTGCGGCTTGGTCTTCCTCATCGGAAAGGTGTATGCCAACCGGATTCTCCTTCCTTTGCAACATTTACTGAAAGATTTGAAGCGTATACGTGTCAACAATCTGAATGTCCGGTTGGAGACCTTCGGGAATAAGGATGAATGGGATGAGCTCATTCGTGCGTTGAACGAGATGTTGGACCACTTGGACACGGCTTTTCAGGCCGAGAAGGCTTTTATCAGCAACGCTTCGCATGAATTGAACAATCCGTTGACCGCAATTCAGGGGAGTGTGAAATCTGTTTGCTGAAACGACGTCCGGCAGAGGAATACGAAGAGGCGTTGCGGCGCATCGCAGATGAGAGCCGACGTATCAGTATGCTGATAAAACATTTGCTGTTTCTTTCGCGGCATGACGAGGATATTCTGTGCCGGGGGACAGAGACGGTTGAACTGGCCGTTTTGTTGCAGGATTTGTGTCGGCAGTATGAACGGGTGCGGTTTGATGTTACGGGAATTGGAGCCGGGAGCGAACTGCGGGCCGATTCTCATCTCCTTCGAGTGGCTTTCCGGAACATTATAGATAATGCCTGCAAGTATTCCCAGGAGGATGTGGAGGTCCGGATGGTACGTATGGAGGACAGGGGTGAAGGTGGAAGTTCTGGACCATGGTATAGGTATTCCGGAAGACGACATCAGATATATTTTTAATTCGTTTTATCGTGCCGGTAATGTTCGTGAGTACCATGGACAGGGCATCGGACTGAGCTTGTCGATGCGGATTCTGAAGGTATACGGTGGCCGGATTTCCATCGATTCGTGCCAAGGACAGTATACGAAAGTGACGGTAATTTTAAGTCTTCGCCAAAGACGAAGTAGACTTTTGTATCGGGATATGTTCGTCACTATTTTCTTGAATGTTTCTTTCAAAAACGCAAAAAGAGACTGTTTTTTTGCAGTTTTTTCCGATAATGTTTCATTTTAAAAAGTATAGATTACATAACCGAAAATGAATCTCGGGTAAAATCTGTTACTTTGCAGCGTGGTGATATAATGAAAAACTATTTGCAATATAATAAAGAAACATTATGGATAAGATTTTTAGGGAAAGTGCCGATGGGCGAGAAGATTGGTTATTCGTTGGGAGATGCCGCAGCCAATCTCGTTTTTTTCAGATGATGATGATTTATCAGTTGAAGTTCTACACCGACGTGTTCGGACTTGAAGGGGCGATAGCGGGTACCGTGCTTCTGATTGCGCGGATAGTGGATGCTTTTGTCGACCCGGCTGCCGGTATCTTGTCGGACAAGACACAAACGAAGTGGGGGAAGTTCCGGCCTTGGGTCATTTGGACAGCTCTCCCGTTCATGGTCTTTTATGTGTTGGCTTTCTACAATCCGGGGATAGAGAATAAGGCGTTGGTCGCAGTGTATGCCGGTATTTCATACGTGGTGCTTATGTCGCTTTATTCTTTTTAATAATACGCCTTACAGTTCGTTGGGTGGTGTGATGACGGGAGATATGAAGGAGCGTACGAGCATTACTTCTATTCGTTTTGTAGCTGCTACCGTGGCTCAGTTCGTGGTGCAAGGGCTTACGCTTCCTTTGGTTCATAAATTCGGGCGCGGTTCGGGGGCAGACGATGCGCAGGGATGGCTTTCTACCATTACGATTTTTGCGGTAGTGGGATTTGTATTTTTGGTTGTGGCCGGTTTTTCGGCTAAAGAGCGTATTGCACCTCCAGTCTCTCAGAAAATGGATGTCAAGAATGACATTAAGGGGTTGTTTGCCGATGTGTCATGGCGTTCCATGTTTATTCTGACGTTGTTTGTGTTCATCACTTTGGCCATGTGGGGGTCTGCCATGTGTTATTATTTCCAACATTATGTAGACCCGCAGGCGTTGGGGGCTTTTCTCGACCGGCTTGGATTGGTGAAGGAAGAAGGTGCCGCATTGGGGACGGGAATGCAAATACTGGATTCTTTCAGTTTGTTGGCTACCCGGGGAGCTGACGGAGTCATTTCCCCTGCCGAATCGTATTCCATCGGTCTCTCCGTGTTCAATATGGCCGGTGCGCTTGTCCAACTGATAGGAGTGATTACACTTTCCGAATTCCTGGCGAATCGTTATGGAAAGAAATCGACGTTTATGGTTTGTTTAGGTCTCACAGCTTTGTTTACGGCAGCTTTTATGCTTCCATCTAAGGATGATGTGGGCTTGATTTTTACTTTGGGCATCTTAAAGAGTCTGGCGTATGCGCCTACGGTACCATTGCTTTGGGCTATGATAGCCGATGTGGCCGAGCACATGGAATATGTGAACCACCGTCGTGCCACGGGGTTGTGTTTTTCCGGGGTGGTCTTTGCTTTGAAAGCCGGTTTAGGCATTGGCGGGGCGATAGCCGGTGGCATCTTATCGGTATTCGGTTACGTCAACGACGTGACGATAGCTCAGTCGTCGGCTTCTTTGTTTGGTATCCGGATGGCCTCCAGTATTGTGCCCGGTATATGTTTCGGTATTGGGGTAGTAGCTCTTTTCTTCTATCCTATTTCAAAAGCGTTGAATGAAAAGATGCAGATGGAGTTAGCCCGAAGAAGAGAAGATGAATTTGGTAATAATTAAAATAAAAAAGATAGAAGATGGGATTATTCAAAAGAAGTATGTTTTTAGGGATGGCTGCTATTGCCATTTTGGACGGTTTTGCACAGGCAGAAAATACTCTACGTGGAGCGTTTGCCGATAAGTTCCTGATAGGAACCGCACTTAATGTCCGCCAAGTAGAAAGTAAAGACAAAGCCTTGCAGGCATTGGTGCGTGACCAGTTCAGTGCCGTGGTGGCAGAGAATTGCATGAAGGCTGAAGTGGTGCAGCCTAAGGAAGGGTCTTTAAGTTCGAAGATGGCGACCGTTTATGCGATTTGGCAGAGAAAAATGGTCAAGTCGTTACCGGGCATTGCCTGATATGGCATTCTCAGGCACCAAAATGGTTTTTCAAGGACAAGGAAGGAAAGACGGTAAGTCGGGATGTTTTGATTCAACGTATGAAGGACCATATATATAAGGTCGTGGGGCATTACAAAGGCCGTGTCAAGGGTTGGGACGTGGTCAACGAAGCAATCGAAGGAAACGGTGAATTCCGGAAATCTCCTTTTATAAGATCATAGGACCTGACTTTATCCGTTTGGCTTTTCAGTTTGCCCATGAGGCAGACCCTGATGTGGAGCTTTATTACAACGATTACGGTATGGACTCTCTCGCAAACGTGAGGCTGTGGTGCGTCTGGTCAAAGACTTGAAGGCTCATGGTTGCCGTATTGATGCGGCAGGCATGCAATCACATTTAGGTCTTAATACGTCGCTTGGCGAATATGAAAAAGTATGGAAGCTTTTTATCGGTGCCGGGGTAAAAGTATTGGTAACGGAAATGGAACTTAGCGTATTGCCTTGGCCAAAAGGAAATTACGGAGCCGCAATAGAGACTAATTTTGCTTATAAGGATGAGATGGATCCCTATAAGGACGGACTTCCGGAAGAAAAGGCTAAGGAACAAAATGATTTTTATATTAAGTTATTCGATATTTATCTGCGTCACAGCAAGGACATCGGCCGCGTCACATTTTTGGGGAGTCTCCGACGGTGGCTCTTGGAAAAACAATTTTCCTATACATGGGCGTACGGACTATCCGTTGGCTTTCGACCGGGATTTGAAGCCTAAGCCGTTTGTGAAGACCGTCATAGAAATGGCGAAGTCCGGACGTTATGACAAATAGTCTGAAAAGAGGAGAGTGTATATATAATATAACTAAAAACTATTCACAATATGAAGAAGAGATATTTGATTCCGGGAGATTATATGGCAGACCCGTCGGTACATGTGTTTGAAGGTAAAGTATATATTTATCCGTCTCACGATTGGGAGAGCGGTATTCCCGAAGATGATTGGGGGAGCACATTTTGATATGCGCGACTATCATGTTTTCTCGTTGGAAGATGTGATGGAAGGAGATGTGACAGACCATGGTAGGGTTCTTGACAAGACGGATGTGCCTTGGGTAAAGCGTCAGATGTGGGATTGCGACTGTTGTGAAAAAGGACGGAAAGTATTATCTTTATTTCCCGGCCAAAGACCATACGGACATCTTCCGTCTGGGAGTGGCTGTCAGTGACACGCCTTACGGCCCGTTTGTGCCGGAACCGGATCCTATCAGGGGAAGTTATTCCATGGATCCGGCCGTATTTAAGATGATGACGGTCAGGTATATGTTTATTTCGGTGGACTGATGGGCGGTCAACTTCAGCGTTATAAGGATAATAGTGCTTTGAATGTGCGGAATTTCCGGCTGACGATGAACCGGCCATACCTTCGTGTGGCACGTTTGACGGAAAGATATGAAGCAGTTTGCCGAAGAGCCGCGTCCCGTGGTAATTTTGGACGAGAACGGAAAACCGCTGACAGCAGGCGACCATGACCGTCGTTTTTTCGAAGCTTCATGGATGCATAAATACAATGGAAAGTACTATTTCTCTTATTCCACGGGAGATACGCATTTTTTGTGTTATGCCATCGGTGATAACCCATACGGCCCGTTTGTTTACCAAGGAGTAATTTACTCCTGTGGTAGGATGGACCACCCATCACTGTATTGTGGAGTACAAGGAAAATGGTATTTGTTCCATCATGATTCGGTGCCGTCGGGAGGACGTACGTGGTTGCGTAGCCTGAAAGTCTGTGAATTGCATTATGATGCAGAAGGAAAGATCGAGACGATAGAAGGAAAGGATGATTAACGGTTATGATAGGATGAAAAACTGGTTGTGGATTATAGGCTTGTTTTTCGTACTTTCGCTCCATGCAGAGGATGGCCATCGGCTATGGCTCCGCATGGGCGAAATGCGATACCGGCTGACGTGCGTCTGGCGGAAGGTATGGGACGGACGGCTATTTTGGATATTGCGTCTCGTGAATTGAAAGACTTTTGGAAAGGAGGGACGTGTGCTTCTTTGTGTATCTAAAGGTGGGGCTACGAGGGATGGTTTTACGATTCGTAAGAAAGGACAGGACATGGAACTTTCTTCGGCATCCGACCGCGGCGTGCTTTATGCAGCCTATGATTTGCTACGCAGGCAGCAGACCGGAGATTTACTGTCGGATGGTGCGGTTGTGGCAGAAATGCCTTCTTACGACATTCGTATCCTAAACCATTGGGACAATCCCGATGGGACGGTAGAGAGAGGTTATGCCGGGCGTTCGATATGGAAGTGGGACGAATTGCCCGAAACGGTTTCCCCATTGTACGAGGAATATGCGCGTGCCAATGCTTCCATCGGTATCAATGCCGTAGTACTCAATAATGTGAATGCCAAACCGCAGATGCTTTCCACTGGAATGCTTCGTAAAGTAGCGGTTATTGCCGATGTGCTGCGCCCATATGGCATAAGGACTTATTTGTCGGTGAACTTTGCTTCCCCGAAAGCCCTTGGAGAGTTGCCTACGGCTGACCCTTTGGACGCGGATGTACAGCGGTGGTGGAAGAAGAAGACTAAGGAAATTTACCGCTTGATTCCCGATTTCGGCGGTTTTTCTGGTCAAGGCGAACAGCGAAGGGGCCTGGCCCACAAGATTACGGGCGGACGCATGCCGATGGAGCCAATATGTTGGCCGACATACTCGCTCCTCACGGAGGTGTAGTAATGTGGCGGGCATTTGTTTATCAGGCGTCAAGTCCCGACCGGGCATGTCAGGCATACGAGGAGTTTATGCCTTTCGATGGGCAATTCCGTGAAAACGTGATTGTACAGGTGAAAAATGGTCCGATAGACTTTCAACCTCGTGAACCTTTTCAGTCCCTTGTTCGGTGCCATGCAACAC
>VOFG01001751.1_pt1 | contig 21703 bp, 27 predicted proteins | sample 5384171 | NCBI WGS metagenome assembly VOFG01 (sample SAMN12384726, study PRJNA508395) | human gut metagenome | isolation source: healthy gut F | host: Homo sapiens | reverse complement strand
CGCCAACAAGAAAATACCAGCGAAACCTTTGAGAAAGAAGAGTACCCTTGCAAAACCGGGCCTCAGAGAGCTGCCGATGGTGTGAGTGCAGCGGAACGGCGTAAGGGGAATGGCCTTTTGAGGGCGGTCTGAACGCATTCGATGGATGCAAGTAGGAGCCGACGGGTGCCCACCCGTTATCCACCGGGATGCGTATGATGGTGCGCAGAGCGAGCGGACGCGTAAGCGTCAATTTGGGTGGTATCGCAGGAGTACAGCTCTTGTCCCATAGTGGGATAAGGGGCTGTTTTTTTATACTCCAAATTCAGCCGTTGGCAGCCGCTCCTCCATCCGCCACCCGAAAATACCATGGCAAAATGCCAAAAATGGAGGAAATCACCATGAAAAACCTGAACCTGAAAAAATTGCAGCAGCCATCCTGACCGTCCGTTCTGCTGACCACGACGGCCTGCGCCGCCAGACAGAACCGCCGAAGACACCTGCGGCCGAACCCCAGCCACGCAGCAGACAACTGTGCCGGACGCCGAACAGCAGACCTTCCGCATCGGCATCTGCAACTATGTAGACGATGCTTCCCTCAACCAGATCGTTGAGAACATCCAGACACGCCTTGCCGAGATCGGCGAGGAGACCGGCGTGCAGTTTGCGGTCGACTATGATAACTGCAACGCGGACGCCACCGTGATGGAGCAGATCATCGCAAACTTCCAGAGTAGCGGCGCGGATCTTCTCGTCGGCGTCGCTACCCCCGTCGCCATGCGCATGCAGACGGCCACGGAAGACAGCCGGACGCCCGTTGTTTTGCCGCTGTTTCCGACCCGGTTGGCGCAGGACTCGTGCAGTCGCTGGAAGCACCGGGCAGCAACGTGACCGGAACATCGGACTATCTGGATACTGCAGCCGTCATGAATCTGATCTTCGCGGCCAACCCGGATGCATCAAAGATCGGCCTTTTGTATGACGCGGGACAGGATTCCTCGACGGCTGCCATTGCCAGCGCCAAGGCATATCTGGACGAAAACGGGCATCGCATACGTCGAGCACACCGGCAGCACAGCCGACGAAGTCATGCTGGCCGCGCAGGCCATGGTCGCAGACGGTGTTGACGCCGTATTTACCCCGACCGATAACTCCATCATGAAAGCCGAGCTCGCCATTTACGAGACGTTCATCGATGCGGGCATCCCGCAGTACACCGGCGCCGACTCCTTCGCGCTGAACGGCGCGTTCCTCGGCTACGGCGTTGACTATGCGAACCTTGGCCGGGAGACGGCGGACATGATCGCGGACATTCTGCTGAACGGCGCCAATCCTGCGGCTACGCTGGTCACGGACCTTTGACAACGGCACCGCCACCATCAACACGGAAACCTGCGCGGCGCTTGGCATTGATTTTGACGCGGTCAGCAAGGCGTTCGAGCCGTACTGCACCAAGATTACCACGCTGACGACGGCGGAGAGTTTCTCGTAATCGTGGGCGACGAACAGACAAATCGCCCGGAGCCGGATATGACGACCGGCTTCGGGCGCTTAAAAAAGAAAGAAAGAGGAAAACCACCATGGATCTATCGAGTGTTTTCGGTCTCATACAGACGGCGCTGGAGCTGGGGCTGATCTGCTCCGTGACCGTATTGGCGCTGTATCTGAGCTATTCGATGCTGAACGTCTGTGATCTTTCCACGGACGGCTGCTTCACGCTGGGAGCGGTGACCGGCGCAGTCACAGCCATGGCGGGCCATCCGATACTGGCCATTTTTGCGGCAATGGCCGCGGGACTGCTGTCCGGGCTGATCGTTTCCGTTTTGCAGACGCGCATGGGCATCAACAGTCTGTTGCCGGGATTATCGTAAATACGGCGCTGTACTCCATCAACATTGCCATTATGGGCGGCGCGTCGCTGCTGAGTCTCAACAAAACGCAGACGGTGTTCTCTCTCATGAAATCCGCGCTGGCCGGCACTCCGCTCGCTGGGCAGTATAAGCTTCTGACCGCTCTGCTGCAGCGGCGCTGATCGTATTGTTTTGACGCTGTTCCTCCGCACCCGCATGGGGCCTTGCGATCCGCGCGACCGGCAATAATCCCGACATGGTGCGCTCGTCGTCCATCAACCCGGCCATGACCACTACGGTCGGCCTGTGTATCGCGGGCAGCTTTCACGGCTTTGTCCGGCTGTCCTGCTCGCGCAGTATCAAAAGGCGGCGGATATCAACATCGGGCAGGGTATGGTGACCATTGCGCTGGCCTCGCTCCTGATCGGCAGCACGATCCTCGGCCGCGGCGGGATCTTCCTGCGCGCGGTGGGTGCGGTTTTGGGCGCGATAATTTTCCGGCTGGTCTATACCGTCGCGCTGCGGCTGGATATGCCGGCATTCATGCTGAAGCTCGTTTCGGCTGTCATCGTCGTGCTCGCAATTTCCGTTCCCTACCTCAGAACGCAGCTGCCGGTCATCCGGCGCCGGATGCAGAGAAAGGCGGACTGAGACGCATGCTGGAGCTGAAGAGTATCTCCAAAACTTTCAATCCCGGAACGGTCAACGAGAAACGCGCTCTGCACGATCTGTCGCTCAGCGTGCCGGACGGAGCCTTCATCACCATTATCGGCGCGAACGGCGCCGGAAAATCCACGCTGTTCGGCGCCATCAGCGGAGCTTCTGACGGACAGCGGAGAGATCCTGCTCGACGGCCAAAACGTGACGCTCTGGCCGGAGTACCGGCGCTCCAAAGTCATCGGCCGTCTGTTTCAGGATCCGATGCGCGGCAGCGCGCCGGGCATGACGATCGAAGAAAATCTGGCGCTTGCCGCCGGGCGCGGCGGCTGGCTGGGGCAGATCCGCCGCCGTGACCGCGAATATTTCCGCGAACAGCTGCGTGAGCTGGAATATGGGGCTGGAAGACCGGCCTGCGGCAGCCGGTGGGGCTTCTGTCCGGCGGCCAGCGGCAGGCGCTGACGCTTCTGATGGCGACGATTGCCAAGCCGAAGCTCCTGCTGCTCGATGAGCACACCGCGGCACTCGATCCTGCCGCAGCAGAGAAAAATTCTGGCCATGACCACGCGCATCGCGGCTGAACAGAAGCTGACCTGCCTGATGGTGACGCATAATATGCGCGCCGCGCTCGCTCTCGGTAATCGGACGCTGATGATGAACGGAGGCCAGATCATTCTGGACGTCAGCGGTGAAGAGCGCGCGCATATGGATGTGGACGACCTGCTCAAACGCTTCAGATCTGGCACCGGTGAAGCGCTGGACAACGACCGCATCCTGCTTTCCTGAACCCCGCGGCAGCTGAGGTTCTGCCGTATACTATTTTTTTCGATTATCCCTCTGTGCGAAAGATTCTCCGGACGAAACGCCTGTAGTCTGCCGTCAATATCAGATGCAGGACAAAGCCGCGAAGCGGGCAGTCTTGGAACTTTGCGAGGGGGTTGTACGAAAAAAGTGCGTAGGAATCGAAGGAATATCAGCAGGTGCAGAGGTGGGTGAAGCAGCTCCGCGTTTACAGAGAAAAGCAGCGTGCAAGCCTGAAAACTTGCACGCTGCCTTCTGAAAAATCTATGCTTTACTGCACCCGAGATCCAGCCAGAATCAGGCTGACGATCATCTGCCAAAAGTCGTGTTCCTCCGCGCTGCAGTACCGGCTGTCTGGGATTTCGTGAAAGGATACGATGCGGTTTTCTTCATCCAGCCATGCCTCAAAGACCATTGTTATCTCCGACACTGATTTCCTGTGTTTGGCGTGAATAGGAAAGTGTCAACGCTGTATGATCTCCATTTCCCGGTGTCATTGTGACGATCAGCGTTTGACCGTCCTCTGACAAGTCCTTTGTCCAGAACGAATCCTGATCCAGATAGCTCAGGTCGGCATTCATGCCGCTGAAATAATCGACAAATGCAGAATAATAGCGCGGCCACTGGAAAATATCGCCGGGCAGGTCGCTCCGTTTGCTGTCCTCCAACTCAAATTCCCAGACCCCATCTTCGTATTCCGGCACCCAGTGTCCGCAATCCAGCCTTGCGTGAACTCTTGACCAGATGCTGTCATTCATCGGATAGGTATCTTCAACGCTGTCGGGGCGTGCATTCCAGCCGCGACCAATATTTTGTTTCGTATTCGTTTCGCTGCCGGAAAGTGTAATGTTCTGAACTTCTTTCAGCCTACCGGGGATCACATGCAGGAATGGCGTATTCGGCTCGATGGAAACAGTTTCTTCGCTTCCGTCGTCAAGCGTAAGCTCAAGCATATCGAATGCCGGATCGCTGCCTTTTGTAAAACCGTAGACAGCGGCAAATGTGTCTGTACGCATCGCGCAGACCATATCTTCAAGCGAGGGATCCCAGCCATACGATTCATTCCACGCATAGAGAACGTATGCGCCGTCATTCTGCTCCAAGGCGAATACCTGGTAGCCGGTAACTGAGGGATTTTCACTGCCAACGAGCAGCAGAATATTGTTGTTGCCGTCGAAATCAAAGGTCTGCGTGTCCAATACAGTGTACTGCGCAGAAAGATATGTGTTGACCCATGCGGCAGCTTCTTCTGGAAGATCAAGTGTATTGCTGTTGCTTGCCTGGATACCATACCACGTCCAAGTCATGCCGCCATCGTGCGTTTGAAGTGTCGTGGTGCGGTCGTTTCCATCCTTATCAAGCAGTATGATCGGATAGCTGCCGTCATTGCCGGAAAACGTTGGGGTTTGCGGCTGCATATTGTACTGCGCATATTCTGCCGGGATATCCAGTTCCAACCGCGCCCATGTTTTGCCGCCGTCCAGCGTCCGCGCGATTTCGGGGCCGTTGTCAAAGAAGCAGCGGTAGCTGATAAAGCCGACCGTTTCAGACGCAAAACCAGCGCCGATGACCGTGCCGGTATAAAGCGCGTTTGGGTCAGAAATTTCCCACGTTTCGCCACTGTCCTGAGAAGTACGGACGTTCGCCGCACCTGTTCCGGCTGCGGGCGGCAGCGCGGCGACACACCAACGGAACGTGCCGATTTCACCGTAGTAGAATGTGATGGAATCCAGATAGCCAAAGGGAAAGGCTTCACTTTTCCTGTCACAGCCGGGGAGCGCAGCAATCAGATCATAAGGAATCTTTGCAAGCGGCTCTTTGCTGTCTGTGCTTTCGTACAGTTCAATCCACGGCGTTTGCGAATCGGCAACATACCCAATCAGCTCAACCGTATTCATGACAGGCAGCGAAGAATCCACCTCTTGCGGTGTTGCTTCTGAGCTGGAATTGGCTGAATGATCCGGCGTTGTGATTTCATTCGCTTTCTGCTGTGTCAGCTCTGCAAACGAGCAGCCCATGAGAGCCAAAAGTATAGCTGATACGATTAGCAAAGGAACGATGCTTCGCTTCATTTGAGACCTCCAAATAATTTAAATGATCAATTATTTACCTGAATTCAGTCCCATGTGAAATCAAAATAGGATGCTGATTCGCTGGAAATATCTTTTGATTTTAAATCTTCTATCGATTTCGGACGCAGTTTTCCAATCGGGCCGGATTTACTGAACAACCAGACGGTGAAGATCGTTACGATCACGCTACATAGAATAACCGCCGCATATTTCAGCCACGCTCGTGTGCGCCGCTTTTCCGGAATGACCGCTTCCCGTGACGCCACTTCCGGCGGAGCGGAAACGGTCTTCGCAGCAGGCACCTCAACGTTTTCTGTGTTCAAAAGCCGGTCGATGGACACACCGTAAAGTTCGCCCAGCGCAAGCAGCTTTTCTGTCGACGGCTTCGACTGCCCGCTTTCCCAGCGCGACACCGCTTGCCGGGAAACGTTCAGCTTTGCGGCAACATCTGCCTGCGTTAGCCCTGCCGCCTTTCGCGCCTGTGTCAGTTTTTCACAAAGTGTCATATCTTTCTCTCCTGATTTTATGGGATACCGCGATTTTTGTAAACCAAAAATCGATTGCTTTTTGCGCAAATATTGGTTGCTTTGCAGATTTTTTGATAGTCCAAGCAAAATTCAATTTACATAATACCATTATAAAGCAGACTGCAAAGAAGTCAAGGCTGAAGATGGAAGCTGGACTGCGCAAAAACTGCGCCGCAGTAAACAAAGAATACGGGAAAAAGCACCTACGCGGACTGCTTCAGGGCAGCGCAGCTCCATGCAAGGCGGACGTTCCAATGGTATGCCCTCCGACAGCGAAATGCACAAATCGGAAAGGCAAAATTCTGCGCAAATAGAGATTGTGCTGCATGGCTATTTTCAAAAAAGTCGCTATAATACAAATAAGAACGCCGATCTCCATTCACCTGCCGAAAACGGAGGGGTATAATCAAACTGCGAATGAAACTTCGCAGAGATTACGAAGCAGGAGGAAAAACAATGAAAAAGAGTGTTGCAAAATGGATCGCATTGCTGCTTTCCGTCGTTATGATCGTGATGTGCGCGGCAGGGTGCAGCAAGACCCAGACGCAGGAGCCTGCGTCGGATAATACCGCCGACGCACCTGCGCAGACAGCCGATACGCCGGCGCAGGCTGACGAACCGGAACAGGCAGACGCACCCGAGCAGGCCGAACCGGTCACCATCACGTTCTGGCATACCTACGGCGACAGCGAGGAAGCGCAGTTTCTGAACGTCGTCATGCCGCTCTGGGAAACGCTTCATCCCGAGATCAAGGTCGAGGCCGTCCGTCAGGACAGCAGCCAGTACCACCAGATGATCGTGACCTCCTTCGGCACCGGCATGAGCCCGGACGTGGCCCGTGTGGACATTGCCAATATTGCGGCCTATGCCAAGCAGGGCGGTCTGACCGCGCTGAGTGATTACCCGGACTTCGCAGAGCTTTCCGCATCGTATCTGGACGCACCGCTTTCGACCAACCTCTATCAGGGCAAATATTACGGCCTGCCGCTGGATACCAACTGCAAGGCGGCCGTTGTCAACACCAACGTGCTCAAGGAGCTGGGACTTGACGAGATCCCGGCTACCATGGAGGAGTTCATTGAGGCCGCCAAGACCCGCGGCACCTACTCCCTGAATGTTTCCGGCGTCGGCGACTGGGATATGTACCCGTACTTCTGGCTGTTCGGCGGCGTGCTGACCGACGACGGCTTTACCAAGGCCAGCGGCTATCTGGACAGCGACGCCAGCATCGCAGCTATGCAGAAGATCGTGGAGCTGCATGACGAGAAGGTGTTTACCATCCGCGACGTGGACGGCTCCGTGGACGCATGGGACGGCATCAACAGCGAATACGCCATGTTCTTTGAAGGCCCGTGGTATTTCGGCTCCTATGAGGACAGCCTTTCCAAGGCCATCACCGCAGCGACGATTCCCACCTATGAAGGCCGCAGCGCGTCCGTGGTCGGCGGCGAGGATATCGCCGTGTTTACCACCAGTGCACACCCGGAAGCAGCCTATGAGTTTGCCAAGTTCATGACCTCCGAGGATGTGCAGCTTGCCATGCTTGAGGCTGGTCAGCTGCCGATCCTCAAGTCGCTGGTAAGCAGTGAGGCCGTGCAGAGCAACCCCGTCTGGTCTGTTTATATGCAGCAGATGGAATCGGCCAAGGCTCGCATTCCGTCTCCCAACAACTCCGCGATCCAGGAGATCTGGAGCGAAACGGTGACCAGCATCTTCGTTGATGGCGCGGATGTGGCGCAGGCGCTTCACGATGCAGCGGCCCGGATCGACGAGCAGCTCAGCTAAACCGCGTCTTACAGCAGGCCGCAGGACCCAACGGTTCTGCGGCCTTTTTGAGAAAGGAGGGGTATCCCTATGGTTTCTGCCGAAAAAAGCCGGCCTGCGGGCCGGGCGGCCCGGTGCAGTCCGCAAGGGTGTGCGCGGCTGGCTCACGGCGCTGCCGTTTATCCTGCCGGGGCTGATTCTGGTGGCGGTGTTCGTGCTCTATCCGCTGCTGTTTACGATCCGTATCGCGCTGTCCAATTATCAGATCGTGCAGGGAAACATCACGTTTATCGGTCTTGAGAATTTCAAAAGGTTTTGTCCGGCGGCTCCCGGTTCTGGTATGCCTATCGGAACAACTTCCTTTACGCGCTCGTGACCGTCCCGTTTATCCTGCTGGGAGGCATGCTGTTCGCGTATCTGATCAATAATCTCAAACGCAGACAGGGCATCTTCCGCGTGGGCTTTTATCTGCCGGTCATCACCTCGTGGGTCATCGTCAGCCTGGTGTTCCAGTATATGTTCAATAACTCCAACCGCGGGCTGATCAACTACATCCTCGTGGATGTGCTGCATGTGCTGGACGACTATGTGCCGTGGCTGCTGCGGGAGTGGTCCGGCAATGCGGCCATCTGGCTTATGGGCATCTGGAAAAACGTCGGCTGGGCCATGCTGATCTATCTGGCGGCGCTTCAGAGCATCCCAAAGGAGCGCTATGAGGCAGCGGAGCTGGACGGCGCGGGACTCTGGGCAAGATTCCGGTATATCACCATGCCGAGTCTGCGGCCCACGACCTTCTATGTCATGGTAAACATGATTATCGGCTCGTTCAACGTCTTTATCCAGGTCATGATGCTGACCGGCGGTAATCCGAACGGCAAAACGTCCACGCTGCAGTATCTGCTGTATGACAAGGCGTTCAATCAGTTCGCCTTCGGCGAGGCTTCCGCCATCGGCATGATCTCCGCCGTGACCATCGTGATCCTGACGGTGATTCTGAACCGGACGCTGAAGCTGAACAGCACAGAACAGGAGGGATAGGCTTGAAACGTATCAAAAGACAAACGGGGCTCGGAACTTTTGGGTCAGATCCTGTTGTGGGCGCTGCTGCTCGGTGCGCTGCTGGTCTTCTCTGTTCCGTTTTTTTCATGATCAGCAATTCCTTTGAGGAATTCAGCTATGTGCTGCCATATCCGCCCAGACTGCTTCCGACCAGACTGGACTTTTCCGCGTATAAGCATATTCTGGAGCTGGAGATCTTTCCGACGGCGGTCTGGAACAGCGTCGTCAATACCTGTGTAACGGTCGTTCTTTCCGTATTCATCTCCACGCTCTCAGCCTACGGCTTCGCCCGCATCCGGTTTCCGGGCCGGGACAAACTCTTTGGAATTTATCTGTTTACGTTGATGATGCCGGGCTTTCTGAACATCATTCCGCAGTTCCTGATTTTGAAGGGCATTCAGCGTCCGGGCCTGACAAACGGCCTGATCGGGACGCGGGCCGGTCTGATCCTGGTGTATGTGGCGACCAACGTCTGCTGGCATACGTTTTTTCTGCGGAATTTCTTCCGAAGCCTGCCGGATTCTCTGTCCGAATCGGTCATTATCGACGGCGGCGGACACGGCACGATCTTTTTCAAAATCATGCTGCCCCTTTCCAAACCGGCGATCGGGACTATGACGATTTTCGCGTTTCAGGGCTTCTGGGAGGAGTATTTTACCGCCAAAGTACTCGTCGGCGCGGATGAGAAAATGATGACGCTCCCGCTGCTGCTGCAGCGGCTCAACGGGCAGTACGCCACGCGCTGGGAGTGGGTCTTTGCCGCGTCGATCCTCGCGCTGATACCGGTCGTCGCGCTGTTTATTCTGTTCCAGCGAAAAATGGTCGTCGGCGGCCTGACACAGGGGCGGTAAAGGGATGAAGCTGACCTGTGAATTTGACCGCGCGCAGTATCTGACAGGGCAGGAGATACGGCTGTACTTGCCGGAGGGGGAGTGAACGCGCCGCGCGTATGCGTATACCGGCTGGAAGCGCCTGTTGACTGCTCCGTGCGCCAAAGCGGACGGTCGCTGATCCTGCCGCCGCTGCCGATTGGCAGCTACGGAGTCGCCGTCGAAGCCGGCTCTGCGCAGTGGGAGGGTGCGTTCGACGTTGTGGAGGATTCCCGTCAGGTGACACGGTACGCTTTTTATCGGATTTTACCTCTGCGGACACTGAAACGCAGGATGTGGACTGGCTCCGGCGGCTGCATTTAACGCCGTACAGTTTTATGACTGGATGTACCGCCACGACATGCTGCTGCCGCCGCAGGAGCGGTATCTCGATCCCATGGGCTGGAAACCGACCTTGCGGCGATCCGCGCGAAGATCGCCGCCTGCAAGGCAGCCGGGATTCGGCCTATTGCCTACGGCGCTGTCTATGCCGCTGCAAAGGAGCTGTTTGCAGCGCACCCGGAATGGGCCATGTATACCATGGACGGGCAGGCGATGACCTTTGCCGGGTGGCTCTATTACATGAACATCGCGCCAAGCTGCGGCTGGTCGGGGCATATTCTGGCAGAATTCCGAAAGGCCGTCGCCTTTGGCTTTTCCGGGATCCATATGGACACCTACGGCTTTCCCAAGCAGGTCTGGGATGCGGAGCGGCGTCCGGTCGAGCTGACCGACGCGCTTCCGAAGCTGATCGACCGGGCGGCGGAGGCAGTTCGGAAGGAAGACTCTGCCGCAGGCGTGATTTTTAACGCCGTCAACAACTGGCCGATGGAGGCGGTAGCCGGAACGAAACAGGATGCAGTCTACATTGAGGTCTGGCCGCCGAACGACCGCTATTGCGATCTGTATACGCTGATCCGGGAAGCGCGGCTGTGCTCCGGAAAGCAGGTGGTGCTCGCAGCCTACCTGCATCCGTTCCAGCAGGCGGACACGGACGGCGCGGAACGGGCGTTCCGCCTGTCCTGGGCCGCGATCAGCGCTGCCGGCGGCACACAGCTGGTGTTGGGCGAAAATAAAGCCGCCCTGCAGGACAGCTACTATGCCAACTATGCTGCCCTCCGTCCGTCCTTCTTGCTCGTGGTGCAGCGGTACTGCGACTTTCTGGTGCGCTATGCCGCACTTTTTGTATCTGGATGCCGGCATGGACATCGGCCGCACCGCGGCCGGTGGGATCAATGAGGATATTCAGTTCGAAGCGGAGGACTGTGTTTTTCCACGGACGCGCAGGCGGGTACCGTCTGGAGCATGATCCGGGAAAGCGGGAGCCGCCTGAACATCCAGCTTGTCAACCTGCGCGGGAACAACGCGCGGTGGAACGAGGCAAAGGCCGCGCCGCAGGCCGCGGAGAACATCCGGATCCAGGTGCGGCTCGACCGGCCGGTCGCCGGTGCGTTTGCCGCTTCGCCGGACGGCGAAAGTCTGTGCGCGGAGCGTCTGCCGCTGACCTGCCGGCAGACACCGCAGGGCCGGATCTATACGGCTGAACTTGCGCGGTTGGACTATTGGGCTGCAGTCTGGTTTACGATGGGGAAGAAGTATGCTGATATCCTATAATGCAGATCTGCTCCCGAAGGTGCGGATGCTGGGACAGATCCGGTATAACGAGCCGTGGCTCCATTTTTCCCGCTGCATCAACGAATGGGTCCTGTATGTGATCCGGGACGGGAATCTGTATTTGCAGGAGGACGGCGTCCGTTATCATCTGAGCGCGGGAGATTTCTTCCTGCTGGAGCCGGGCCTTCCGCATGAGGGCTATCAGAAGGCCGTCTGCGACTATTATTACGCGCATTTTACGCATCCGGACATGCACCGGGCCGCAGACGACCGGCAGGCGATGGCGCTGCTGGCAGAAAAGCGGCGCCAAAGTCTGGTCGGCTATAATCTGGACGCCTGCGACCCCACGGCTCCGGAAACCTGCCTGCCGAAGCAGTTCCATCTGACCGGCGGGGAATTCAAATCCCAGCTGCACGCGGCAGTAGAATGCTATGACAGCCGGGAGGACGACTATAAGCGCCGGGCGTCTGCCCTGCTGCACAGCTTTCTGCTCCAGACGGCGCACGAGCATCTGCTTGCAAGAAACAGCGCACAGGGACGGAAGATCCGAAAGTCCGACGTGATCGCGGAGCAGCTTCTGCGCTATCTGAATCAGAACTATACTAAACATCTGACCAGCCGGGAGACTGAGGAACTGTTCGAGGGAAACTTCGATTATCTGAACCGGGTGTTTTCCTCCCTGACCGGCTCGCCGGTGTTTGCCTATCTCAGCATTTTGCGGATCAACAACGCAAAGCAGCTGATCTCCACGACCGATCTGCCGTTTTCGGAGATCGCGTATCTGGTCGGGATTGAAGATCGGTACTATTTTTCCAAGCTGTTTCGGAAAATGACCGGCATGAGTCCGACGGAATACTACAAGGAGGTCAGAAGCTGATACGATGCAGGGGCGAAAAGAAGAAAATGCAATGTGTGCGGCATGGTGGAAGGAACGGGTATTTTACCAGATCTATCCGCGCAGCTTTCAGGATTCCAACGGCGACGGGATCGGGGATATCCCCGGAATGATTGCCCGGCTGGATTATCTGAAATGGCTGGGCGTCGGCGCGGTCTGGCTGTGCCCGGTGTATGATTCTCCGAATGCGGACATGGGATATGATATTCGTGATTACGAAAAAATCATGTCCGAATTTGGGACAATGGAGGATTTTGATACGCTTCTGCGGGAAATGCACAAGCAGGACATCAAGCTGGTGATGGATCTTGCTGTGAATCACTCCTCCGATGAACACCCATGGTTCGTGGAATCGCGAAAGAGCTTGGACAATCCCTGCCGGGACTACTATATCTGGCGCGACGGCAAAAACGGAAAGGAGCCGAACAACTGGTCGTCCTTCTTTACGCCGTCGGCATGGAGCTACGATGAGAAAACCGGCCAATGGTACCTGCATCTGTTCAGTGAAAAGCAGCCGGATCTGAACTGGGAGAATCCAAAGCTCCGGGAGGCGGTCTATGCCATGATGAATCGCTGGTTTGACCGCGGCGTAGACGGCTTTCGGATGGACGTGATCAGTTTAATTGCAAAAGCGCCCGGTCTGCCGGACGGGCAGGGGGACGGGTATGTGTTCTCACCGGAGCAGTTCGCATTCCAGCCGAAGCTGCACGAGTATCTGCGGGAAATGCGCCGCCGCTGCTTTGACGGGAGAAACTGCATGTGCGTGGGCGAAACGACCTTCGTAACGCCGGAGAATGCAAACTCCGTTGTCGGCGACGGCCGGGAGCTGGATCTGCTGTTCCAGTTCGATTGTATGGATCTCGACGGCTGTGGCGGCAAATGGAATGTGATCCCGTTCGACCTGAGAAAACTCAAGCAGCTTCTCGTGCGCTGGCAGGAGGCAATCGACTGGAACACCCTGTTCTGGGGCAACCACGATCAGCCGCGGGCCGTGTCGCGGTTTGGCTCCGACGCTTCGGAGGCGCTGCGCGTCCGGAGTGCGAAGATGCTGGCGGCGGCCATGTATCTGCTGCGCGGAACGCCGTTTTGTATCAGGGCGAGGAGATCGGTATGACAAATTTCCCGTTCCAGGACGAGACGCAGCTTCGAGATGTGGAGAGCCTTATAAAGACGTGACCGGAGCGGCACGGGAAACCATGCGCAGAATTGTTGACCAGCTAGAAACCGTTGAAAATCCGCCGGAATCGATTCGGCAAAAGCTCATGGAGCTTGCGCTGGAGCTGCACACGGTCAACGGTAAAAAGCAGTATGGATATCTCAAAAAGCCACTCAAGGATATGGTGGATTCCATCGTGGACGAACCCGAAAATCTGCCGGAGGTGGCGGCGTACTATTCCGTCTGGAATGGTCTGCGCGACACACTGGAGGGCTACCACAAGAACCGTCCTAGGCAGCACAACCCACTCTCACAGCAGAAAGAATTCCGAGCCATCAAGAACGCAATCATTCAGGAAGCGGAGCGTCTGCGGCAGCAGATGGAGCAGGAATCTTCACAGGGTGAAGAACCGTCTGCGGAAGAAACTTCTAGAGACGCTTCTACAAATCCGACGCTTGCAGATGAAAATACTTCGTCCCCAACCTCTCCTTCTGCGCGGCTTCCATCCGAATATCTTTTTGAATTCAACCATCCGCCTGTTCCACCAGATGGGGCAGATTTTCCGCGATAATGCCGCACCGTCCAGCAATCCAATGGGCATCCGCATCGATTCCAAGCGCCGCAAAAGCTCATGCAGAAGCGGCTGGAGTTGGGGCATAAGCAGGATGATCATGAGCAGGCGCAGGGCTATGAGCAAAGTCTGTAAATTCTGAATGCCTTGGCGAGAAATACAAATGAGATTAAAAGTTTGCATAATTTTGACTGTGCGAGAACAGTAAGGGATACTGATGGGGGATTTAAAGCGCAAAAACTGCGCCGCAGTAAACAAAGAATAGTCGTTTTACTGAAACGCAAGTTTCTGAAAAATATCCGAAAATTCAAAAAAAAGCCAGATGTTCTCCATCTTCTGTGATAGTCGTTTGTGTTACCAAAACGAAAAAGGGGGAACACAAATGGCGAAAAAACGGGCAAACGGCCTGCGATTTCGGAAAGTGGCTTGATAGGGACTTTTGATGGACAAACGGCGGCCCCGGCTCGGAATACCGAGCCGGGGCTGCTTTGTCATGGAAATATGTTCTGCGCGGTCATGTGCCCTCAGAAAATTCCTTCATCCGGCATCCATCGACGTACCGGTTGACAGCGGAATCGATATGGATCGACAGCTGTTTAAGCGCAAGGCCAAGATCACCTGCCTGCATGGCACGGAGAATGCTCATGTGCTGTGCGGCATTCTCGGTCCGCACAGGGACGTATTTTAATACGATGAACTCATAGGACTGGTACACGCACAGCTTGACCTCTGCCAGAATACTTTCGTATAGGCGAACCAGCCGCTCACTTTTGGAGCACTGCACCAGCAGCTTGTGGAAGGCCATATCTGCATTGATGCTGGCCTTCCAGTCGACAGCGGGGTCGATTTTACAGACGTCCTCCGCCGCGCAGAACAGCTCCGGCGGCACCGGGCCGGAGGGCATGATCATCCGGATCGCTTCGCCCTCCAGCAATTCGCGCAAATGGAAAATTTCCTGCACACCTTCCACCGTAACGGAGCGGACATAGACCCCCTTGTTGGCGACTTTCTCCAGCAGCCCGTTTGAGAGAAAGAACGCGATCGCTTCGCGGACGGTATTGCGGCTGACACCATAACGGTTGGTCAGATCCTTTTCGCTGATCCTTGCTCCGGGAGGATAGTGGAGAGAATAAATGTCGTCTTCCAACATGGCGCAGATCGCGTCCACAGTGGAGACGGTATTGAGCCGGACAGTCGACATGGGATACCTCCTCGTAATACATCCGAAACGCGATACAGACAGCGCCTGAAGCGTTTTCAAATATTATTATAGCAAGATTGTAGAACATTTGAAAGACAAAATTTGAAAATGGCGTAAAATTGTAAAAATTATTTTATAATGGAAAGTTTGATTCGGTGAAAATATCTAAAATATTGGTGTTAAATTGTTCAACAATACTACTTTACAACTTTCGGATGAGACGTTATAATAGGGGACAGGAGCTGACGGAAACTGTCAGAGATCGTCAGCAAAAGAGATATTAGGAGGGCAACACAAATGAAAAAAACTTCTCGCGATCCTTCTTTGCCTGGTCATGGTACTGGGCCTTGCCGCATGTGCCGGCAAGCAGACCGCAACAGAGGAACCGGCTAAGACTGATGCGGCAACCACCACAGCCGAACCGACGGAAACTGCTGAGAACCCCACGGAAGCTGAACAGCCTGCGGAAACTGAGCAGACTGTCGAGTATCCCGAAACGAAAATCGCATTCTCAGTCTTCTGCGCCGAAACGACACCGTCTGGACTTGCAGCAGCTCATTTCAAAGAACTCGTTGAAGAACGCAGCGGCGGAAAGGTAACTGTGGACACCTATTATAACGGCACGCTGTACAACCAGTCTACCGAGTATGAGGCGCTTATGAAGGGCGATGTCGACATGATCGTTTCTACGCTCAACTATGCAATGGAGTACATTCCAGAACTCAAGACGACATTCTGCCCGTATATGTGGACGAGCATTGATCATGTCCGTGACTTTTGGGCCCAAAATGAGACCGGCATTGAGCTGATGAAGCGGATGGAAGACGAACTTGGCGTACGTCAGCTTTGCTGGTATGAAGGCGTATCGAAACGTCTGCCAACGAGCATCCTCGACCAGCGTATTCAAGCTGACCTGCTGCGCCATTGCGCAAATCGCAGCCTGCTTGTGCAACTCCGGTGATACCCGGATGTTAAAGCTGCCTTTATAGGCTTTTTCCGGTTCGCTGTTTTCTGCTTCGCACAGCGACAGATAATCGTCTACCGCGCCATGAAAATCAGCGACAAGCTCGGCGGCGTTCGTCCCCTCATAGGAGATCAATGCACGGATACCGAGAACCTTTCCGAAAAACAAACCATCGGCTTCGGAGAATTCAACGCTTCCAACATAGCCCTTATATTGCATTGTATTGTTCAAATCAATCCCTCCTGTTCCAGCACCTCAAGCAGTTGCTTGACTTGATACTCCAAAAGCTCTTTCCGCGGATGCGGCTTGTGCAGCAAGATCGGCGCATGCTGTTCGCTGGTAAACATGACGCGCGAACCGCTCGTCTTTCCTTTGTTGGAGCGAGAGTACGTCAAATACCCCAACAGTGTCTCAGCTTCGTCAAATGTAAAATCACGCGGCTTGGTTTTTAATCTTTTGATTAGTTTTTCTTTCTGACCCAAGTCTATCCCTCATTTCTATGATCAGTATAGCACGGTCAAAGCAATTTTGCAACTGATTTTAGTTGCAAATATTTTCCGAGGTGATGCCTATCCGAAAATCAAATGATACTCTGTTTTACCTCATTGGCATAATTCCCGTCATCTGGCTTGCCCTCCTGTTGGCGCAGTCTCTTGGCGGCGGACTGCCGGAGCTGCTGCGGAATCTGACATCAGCATTGGAGCAGCCGACGAATATCGTGTGGACAGATAAAAGCCTACCCGCGATTCTCATCTGCCTTGCCGCTTATGGCATGGCAGTTTTGCTTTATCGGACGAATCAGGGCAGAACCCGCGACGGCGAGGAACACGGCTCTGCGGCGTGGGCGACACCTGCATCCGTCAACGCGCAGTTCGCGCAGAAGGAGAGCATTCCGCTGACGCAGCACGTCCGGCTCGGTCTGGATACGCACAAGCACCGCCGCTCGCTCAACGTGCTGGTCATCGGCGGCAGCGGCGCAGCCAAAACGCGCAGCTTCGTTCTTCCTAATATCCTGACCGCAAACACGAACTACGTCATTACGGACCCCAAATCGGAAGTGCTGCTTGCCACGGGCGGCTACCTCAAGAGCAGGGCTATGACGTGCGCGTTCTGAACCTTGTGAATCTGGAACAGTCGGACGGCTACAATCCGTTCCGCTATCTGCGCGACGAAAAGGACGTGCTGAAGCTGGTCAATAACCTGATCCAGTCCACCACCCCAAAGGGCAGCCACGAGTCCGACCCGTTCTGGACCAAAGCCGAAACTGCACTCCTGCAGGCGATCATCCTCATGCTGTTTCAGGAAGCACCGGAGTACGAGCAGAACTTCTCTATGGTCATGCGCGTGCTGGAATATGCCGAGGTGCGCGAGGAAGATGAAGGGCATGTGTCTCCACTCGATTTGCTCTTTGAATCCATAGAGCGCAGAAAACCGGACAGCGTTGCCGTCCGGCAATATAAGGTTTTCAAATTGGCCGCGGGTGATATATGCTCTAAAAGACTTCTTAATCAAGCGGTTGGGAAGTCTCTTAGAACATACAACCTAAAACCGAAGAAAGGAGCGCAAGTTATGAGAAAAAATGAGAAAATCACAGCTCTGTACGAACGACTGAGCCGTGATGACTTTGGCAAAGATGATGACCAACAGCGTGAGAGCAACTCCATATCCAATCAAAAGGCAATGTTGGAGGAATTCGCCGCACGGCAGGGCTTTACGAACATTGTCCATTTCACGGACGATGGCATTAGCGGCACCTGCTTTGACCGTCCCGGATTTTTGGCAATGATGAAAGAAGTGGAAGCCGGGAATGTGGAGTACCTGTGTATCAAGGACATGAGCCGCATGGGTCGTGACTATCTGAAAGTCGGTCAGATTATGGAAATCCTGCGTCAGCGTGGCGTTCGCCTTATCGCCATCAATGACGGCGTGGACAGTGCCAGAGGGGACGATGATTTTACCCCTTTCCGCAACATTATGAACGAGTATTACGCCAGAGACACCAGCCGTAAAATCCGTTCCACTTTCCAGTCCAAAGGCAAGTCCGGCAAGCACCTCACAGGCACGGTCATTTACGGCTATCTCTGGAACGAAGCCAGAGACCAATGGTTGGTTGACCCCGAAGCCGCTGATGTGGTCAAGCGCATCTTTGCCATGACGATTGACGGCTACGGTCCGTATCAGATCGCCAGTAAACTGAAATCGGAAAAGGTGCTTATTCCGTCTGCTTACCTTGCCCAACACGGCGAGGGCGTGAACAAAAACAAGACTTTCAAAGATATGTACGGCTGGGGTTCTTCCACCATCTGCAACATCCTTGAAAAGCGTGAGTATCTGGGACACACCATCAATTTCAAGACCCGAAAGCACTTCAAGGACAAGAAAAGCCATTATGTCCCGGAGGACGAATGGACAATTTTCGAGAATACCCATGAGCCTATCATTGACCAGCAGACCTTTGACCTTGTGCAGAAAATTTGCTTTATTGTGCCGATTGCGGCGGCAAGATGTATGTCCACCGTACCAACAACGGCAAGCGTATTTCTCAATATACCTGTTCCCAATACAGCAAAGTCCCAGTTGGAAAGCTCTGCAAGACCCAGCACCGTATCAATGAAGATGTGGTACTGTCCCTTGTTTCCGAAATGCTCAAAGCCATTGCAGAGTATGCCAAGCATGACAGAGCCGAGTTTGTCCGTGTGGTGCAGGAAGCGCAGTCCAGCCAGCAGACGGCAGAGATTAAAAAGCAGCGTATACGGCTTGCCGCCGCAAGGCAGAGAGTGTCCGAGCTGGAAGTCCTGCTCTGTAAAATCTATGAGGACAACATTTTGGGCAAAGCTGTCCGACAGCAGATACGCCACTCTGGACGCTCAATACGAAAAGGAACAGTCCGAGCTTACCGCTGAAATCTCTGTTCTGGAAAAGGCTGTCAAGAGCTATGAGAAGCACGAAAAGGACGCTGATCGTTTTATCGCTCTGATTGATAAGTACGAGAACTTCGACAAGCTGACCATTGCCATGCTCAACGAGTTTATCGAGAAAATCCTTGTGCATGAGCGTGACCGTAAAGGCAGTATACAGACCACACAGGAGGTCGAGATTTACTTCAATTTCGTTGGGCGATTTGTTCCCCCGGCGTTTGGAGAAGTGGAGCTGACCCCGGAAGAATTAGAGGAAATCCGCAAACGTGAGGAACGCAAGGACAGGCTTCATCAGAACTACTTGAAGCGGAAAGCCAGCGGAGCGCAGAAGCGATACGAGGACAAAATCAAAAGGAGAAAAAAGGCAGAAATCGAAGCTAAGAAAGCCGCTATTCGTGCGGAGGATATTGCAAAGGGAGTGTTCGTCCCTGTCAGCAGTTTACCGCAGAGAGAGCCGATGAAAGGAGTACAAACAGCATGAATATCACTTATACACAGAACGGCGATTATCTTATCCCAAACATCATTATCCGCAAGACCAAGCCCCTCGGTCACTATGGCAGACTTCGCAAGGCGTATCTGGAAATGCACCGTCCGATACTGTTCAATGAGCTGGTGCTATCCGACAAGCTCTTTGAGCATTGCGCCGAGATTGACGAAACAGCACGAAACCGCATGGAGCTGATCGTGCGGTCACTGGCAGAGCAAAACGGCGTGACCGAGCAACTAAAAGCCGAAAACCAAATGGAATGGGTGCGGCAGATGAACGCTTGCAAGGCACAGGCAGAGGAGGTTGTGAAAGCGGAATTGATTTACGATTGAGCGAGGAAGTCCGGGCAGAAAACTGTTCGGACTTTTCTCATATATTCCAAAGTTGCGGTAGAATTGTTCACAAGTTTTATGGTATAATTTGAATACAAAATTGAGCAACAAATCGGAATTTGTAAAGGAGGATTTACAATGAAGAAAATTGGATTAGGTATTGCAATACTACTCTTTGCCATTATAATTTCTCTTTGCTCATCAGGAATGGGGCTGCTCGTTATCGGAATTGGGATTGTAGGATTGATTTTTTCAATCATAGGATTTATGGAACGCAAGTAAAACAACTTCTTGTTTGGCGAACTGATAAAATCCCTTTAGGAACTAAAGGGCGCACTTCTATACTCTCTGTCGAGAGTAGTGCGTCCTGCGGAGCTTCATTCTCCGTTAGCAGAAGAAAACTGCATGACCGAGAATGTTGCGTCACTTCGTTCCGTCAAGGTGGCTACACCCCCTTGCGCCGCTAAAGCGGCTATCCCCTGTGGACTTGCCGTCCGCAAACGGTTTTGACAAACCGTTCGCCGCCAGCAAGTTTGAAAATCAAGAATCTTAATTTGATAAAGGAGTGTGATTCTATGAAAAAAAATTACCCATAATCCTCTTGGGTGTTATTTTGGCTTGTGTGTTGGTTTTCGGTTTCCTTTATGCAAACAATGACATTGGTAAAACCGCAAACAGTTTAGAAGCAGACATTCGCCAATCTCAAAAAATTTTGGATGATTGGATTGTTGATGGAAGCATTTCCGACACAATGGCTGCATTTATTTCTTACCCACAGGACAAGACAGACCACACTTTTTCTGTCTATGTAAATCGCCCTGGCTTGTCTTTTGGATATTTCTTCCGTGGTGGTGGAGATATAGTTGAGGTTGATGATTACATTGCAGAGTTTGTTGTTGAGGGAAATAACGAAAGGGCATTTATCTCAATGAATACCCAAAATATTGTTCGACTTGAAGTAGATGATGGCAACGGCATTCAGGTGATTGAGATTGATAGTGGCAAGCCTTTCGCCATTGTCCTGCCCCTCAATGTAGGAAACATCTGTTTCTATGATACGAATGGAAATGTTGTGGAATATCTTCGCCAACAACTTTGACCAACTTCAATTTATCGAACTGAATACAACAACCGAATACCGAAAAATAGACCGTTGACTGGTCGCAATGTGCGAAAAGTTGGCGGTCTTTTTTATACCCATTTTCAAAAAAAGGAGGTCACAAAATGGCAAAACCGAAAACCCTTGAACAGCTCCGAGCCGAAAAGGAACAGGTCGAGACGCAGCTTGCACAGGAACAGCACAAGCTGGAGCGTCTGGAGAACAGAAAGAAGTATCTGGAGAAAGGCGAACGCACCAAGCGCACCCACCGCCTTTGCAATCTGGGCGGCACGATTGAGAGCGTTGCCCCGGAGGTTCAAAAATCTCACACGCACCGAAATGACCGAGCTGATGGAACACATCTTTTCTCTGTCCGAAGTCCAGCGAGCCGTCCGTCACATGGCGATTACCCACATCAGCCAAGCAAACAGAGAAAGGGAGTTGAAAGCCGATGGCACTATTTCATCTGAGCGTCACGCAGACTAAGCGAAGCGCAGGACAGTCCGCTATCGCTTCTGCCGCCTATCGTTCCGGCGAAAAGCTGTATAGCGAGTATTACGGCGAGTACAGCGACTACACCAGAAAGGGCGGCGTGATATGCTCCGATATTCTCCTGCCGTCCCATGCGCCGCCAGAATACGCAGACCGCCAGACCCTATGGAACGCCGTAGAGAAAGCCGAGCGTGGCAAGAACGCCCAGCTTGCATACAGCTTTGAGATTTCCTTGCAGAATGAGTTTTCCCTTGAGGAAAACATCGCTCTTGCAAGGCAATTTTTATTGAGAACTTTGTGAGCCGGGGCATGGTGGTTGACTTCGCCGTACACCAGCCAGACCGGGAGGACGGCGGCATACCAAACCCCCATTTTCATGTGCTTTGCCCCATC
>VOFG01004289.1_pt1 | contig 21713 bp, 46 predicted proteins | sample 5384171 | NCBI WGS metagenome assembly VOFG01 (sample SAMN12384726, study PRJNA508395) | human gut metagenome | isolation source: healthy gut F | host: Homo sapiens | reverse complement strand
CATAGCCATCTCTTTAACGATGCTGGAACTTAAATATGCATACTTCAGGCTTGTTGTAAAAATACCGTATCAATCCCAGGAGCCGCAACTCTGTTAGTCTGCGACATTGCAAGCTCATATTCAAAATCAGTGACAGCTCTTAATCCCCTATTATCACAGAAACGTTATGTTCTGCAGCAAAATCCACCAGTAATCCACTGAAGCTTAATACTTCAATATTAGGCAGATCCTTTGTCACTTCTCTTAACATATTAACACGCTCTTCCACTGAAAACAATGGTGTTTTGGTACTGTTATTTAAAACGCCAACTATCAGATGATCAACAAGACTTGCTGAACGCCTGATTATATCCAAATGTCCTAATGTCACCGGGTCAAAACTTCCTGGATAAATCGCTTTTTTCACAGTTATTCACTCTCCTTTAATCGTATAAAAATATGCTTATTAGTTTTATAATTCTTAACCTTTACAGTCTCAAATCCACATTCATCAATATAATCCAAAGGCACATTAAGAGCCTCTTCAATTACAATAATTGTATATCTGTCTACAATATCCGAATGTGATAATGCAAGTAATACGTCATATTCATAGTCTTTTCCATAAGGTGGATCCATAAATATAATATCAAATACTCCGCGCCTGATAATCTGTTTATTGCAGACAAAACATCCTGTTCCATTACAACAGCATTAGGGGGAAAGTTTTGTAAATGTAAGATTATCTTTAATAACAGCTATTGCCTGTCTTGCATTTTCTACAAGAACAGCTTCTTTTTGCACCACGGCTTAACGCCTCAATACCTATCGCACCACTTCCTGAATATAAATCAAGAAACCTGCATCCTGCAATATCTGATTGTAACATATTGAACAATGTTTCTTTAATTCTGTCAGTAGTTGGTCTTGTGTTGTCACCTTCAGCAGCCTTTAAAGGCATGCTTCTGGCAATTCCAGCTATTACCTCATAAATATCAGTTCCTTTATATTTTATTCAAAAAAATTCTTTAATTCTGCACGAGAATTAATCTGCAGTTTATTAAATATAACTTTCATATTGGACTTTACAGTACTCTCAGCAATAAAGAGCTGTTCAGCAATTTCTTTATTAGAAAATCTCTGTGATGCACGCTTTTGCAACATCTGCCTCACGTACAGTAAGTCCATAATCTGCAAGGGCATGTCCAGCTTTTTATTGATTTAACCTTTTTCATAACCCTTTGAAATCTTTTATAACATTTCTGATAAAGCCTTGATTATCATGGCTTATAACAGTTTCTGCCATAAGCTCAGATATGCTGCTGTAATTATGTACAAAAGGCATATATATTCTGTCTGGTTCAGCAAGCTTTATGCTTTTAAGAAACTTATGGGCTTTAGTTGTCTCACCTGTTTCTTTATTCGCAATTGCAAGATATATATATGTATATATCTGTGGAAGGATATAAGAAAAAAAAGATTGTTAAGTCCTAAAAGCTGACCGCTTATACCAAGAAAATGATGATACTCACGATTAAGTATAAGATATTTTCCAAACACAATATTAACAAAACTAAGAGAGAAGAAATTAACGGAATCTTCAATCTTTTTCTGGTCTTTAATCCATGCAAAGCAATTTTATCCTGCTGTTCTATATCAGAATACATACATGCATGGCATATATCCGAAAGCTTTTTCAAGCGATTTGGATTTTCGGGTATCCCTTCTTGCCACAGCTTCAATTTTGTGCATATTTTCCTTATACTGATCATTAAATCCTCTGTAGAGTGCTATATTTGCAAGAATATAATATGCAAAGAATGTATATAGCATACTGATTACGGCTGTCTGCCATATATATTGCTTTCTGACAGAGAATCTCAGCTCCGTCAAGGTCACCTCTGTTATATAAAAACATCAGCACGCATCAGAGCTTCAAAACCTTTTCCATGACCATTCGTTATTCTGTAATAATCAGGAGCACACTGTTCAAGCTGTTTCAAGTTCCTTATCAAGGGCTCCAGACTGTCTGTGATATAACATCATAATTGAAGGACATTCATAATTAAATGGAAAGCCACCGGCAATTATATTTACAGGTGATTTAGAAATAGAAAGAATAATATTAAAACCTTCTCTCATTTTTCCAAAATCATTATATTCTGTAAAAGCTTTTTATAAACTGTATCACCGCCATGTAAGAATTCTTCTTGTTGTCACTTAAAACTGAATCCTTACAGATATCTGATGTTATATCCGTAAGAAGAGTTTCAACCATATGCTTCTCATTAAACATAAGCAGTGAAAAACATATAATCAAAGAAATTTCATAATGTCCCTCTTTTTTTCTATATCCCAGTAGTGATTGGCAATGTCCGTAAATACATCTTTATTCTGCTTAATTACATAAGGATATATATCTATAAAATCAATATTATGCTGATATATTTTCCTATATTCCTTTGAGTGGCTGTAAAGCTTCATCGCTTCAAAGTAATTACCATCATCAAGATTCGTATCAGCAGCTCTGAGTGTAATCTTAGTAACTTCATCAACAGGCATTTCGTCAAGAACCTGAAGAATGAATCCGTCAAACATAGGATTAAAGCTGTACCTTCTTGTATGCTCATCATAATTAATTAACGGAATTGAATTAAGAAGTTTAAGACACATTTTTTCTTCTAAAAAGTCTGCTTCATGCACTGGTTAAGATTAAAGCTTGAAAATACGCTCATGGTAGCAAGAAATTGTCTTTCATCATCAGATAATTCCAGCCAATACATTATTTTCAATAAATATATACGCTTTATCAAGCACAGTCTTATCTGCATCGGTATGTTTATTCTTATAGGCTTCCATGTATAGATGTACTACATATACTATCCCAGAGTCTTATTAAATATATCTTTAGAAGTTTCTTTATCAAGAATAATTTCATTAAGTCTGAAATAATCTTCAATATCTTCCTGTGAAAATGCAAAATCTTTTTGTGATTCCCAACGCATCATCCTTAGTTATAAGATTAATAATACTCTGATTAGTTAATTTTTTAATATAAATGCATATCTTCAACCCTACTGCGGTTGATAAATATGATGCAGCAAATATTCTGCACATATTGTCATCAAATATATTATCAAAGTTATCAATCACAAGCAGAGCAGAGAATTTCTCTGAATTCATAATAGATAAAAAGATTAATAACTTCATTAATAGCATAATCCGAATCAGGAAATCCAATTTTCTTAAAAGCTGCAGCCAATGTATTATCAAACATTTTGACAGCATTGCAGAAATTATCCCAAAAATCTCTCTGGAACTTTCTGCATCTATCCATAAAACAGTATACCCTGGGTAATTCTTAAAAAAGTTCTTATTACTTTGGATTTACCATATCCTGTAGGCGCATAAATAAAGCTGTATCTATACATCTCAAATCTTGAAAGTTTGTCTTTAAGACTGCCCGAAATGTATGCTCTGTTCGATAGATTTTAATATGAGCCATCAGTTTTCCCCCTCTGTTAATACAGACTGATTACTTCCATTCAGAATTATCAATCTCTATTTTTTATCTCTTAACATAAGTTCCTTAACAGCTTCAGCAAAGCAGGTTTGTCTTCAAAAAGCACCTTATTAACCTGCTCTACAATCGGCATCTCAATATTATATTTCTTAGAAAGTTCTAACGCTGCCTTTGCAGAGAACACACCTTCTACTACCATCTGCACTTCTTTCATAGCCTCGTCTTTGGTGTATCCTTTACCTATGAGAATTCCTGCACGTCTGTTACGGCTGTGCATACTTGCACAGGCAACGATTAAGTCACCAATACCTGAAAGTTAAGCAAAGTATGAGGATTAGCTCCCATCGCAACACCAAGTCTTGTTATCTCAGCATTACCTCTTGTTATAAGAGCAGCTTTAGTATTATCACCATAACCAAGCCCATCTGCAATACCTGCGGCAAGCGCGATAACATTCTTTAATGCACCACCTATACATATTCCCAGCATATCCGGACTTGTATACACCCTGGATACATCCTCATAAAAATATTCTGTAAATATTCGGCTGTTGCCTTTTCATGTGCACCTATGACACATGTTGTAGGAATGCCACTGGCTTACCTCTTCAGCATGGCTTGTCCTGATAAAACTGCAACCTTGGCACAAGGAATCTCCTTTCTACAATCTGGCAGAGTGTTAATAAAGTATGTTCCTCAACCCCTTTTGCCACATTTACAATAATCTGTCCTTCCTTTACGAAAGGTGCAATCATCTTTGCAGTAGAACGTGTATAAGGAGATGCAACTGCAAGTACAAGTACATCTGCACTGTTAATTACATTCTCTGTATCTCCTGAAACAGTAATACTGTCAGGAATCTTTACACCAGGAAGGCATCTTTTATGTTCTCTTTCAGTCTGAAGCATAGCAACTTCATCCTTTAATACTGACCATACTGTTACATTGTGTCCGTTGTTATTAAGAAGTAAGCAAGACCTAAGCCCCAGCTTCCTGCTCCTAAAACACTTACATTTGCCATAATTATATATTCTCAATCTGCGCATAAGCGCATTAAAATTAATTTTTTTTCACCGATTTTCCGTTCTGTTCCATGAACCAGTCTTACAATATTACTGCGGTGTCTGATAAATGCAAGTGCTGCAAGAGCGAAAACAATAACAGTGCCTTCAACAAGGTCTGTTCCATTTAATGGAAGCCAGCCTAAGAATCCCCATATAAGAAATTCAACAAAAAACATTGCCATACCTATAAGTGAGGCCAGTGAAACATAACGGCTTATCCTGGCTACAAGTGCAAAAAAGAAAATACCAAAAACTGTAAACATAAAACAGTACTTAGGAAAAAGCATAAGACTTATAACAACACCTGAAGATGCCGCTATTCCCTTTCCCCTTAAACTTAAGGTAGAACGGAAAATTATGTCCAAGCACAATTCCAAGGCCACAATACAGAAACAGAAGCATTTCCGGAATTGCAGTATGTGGTACTATAAGAAAATGTATCAATATATCAGCAATTACAGCTTTAAATGCATCTAACAGATAAGTTGCAATTCCAGCTTTCTTGCCAAGAGTTCTCATAACATTGGTAGTTCCCGCATTGCCACTGCCATAATCCCTGATGTCAATCTTATTGAACTTTCCCATCCAGTATCCTGCCTGAATGAGTGCTCCGGCAAAATATCCATATATAAGAACACCTATTTTAAATAACATTACTCTTTTCTCCTTACGTTCTCTGTTGATGAATCTGATAGATGTACCTCTGAATCCAAATGATTCTCTTATTCTGTTTTCTATATATCTTGTATAAGAAAAATGTGTGAGTGCTACATCATTAACAAACATTACAAATGTCGGTGGTTTTACCGAAACCTGAGTCATGTAATAGATTTTAAGTCTCTTACCCTTATCTGAAGGTGGCTGCTTCATTGCAACTGCTTCTGTAAGAATTTCATTAAGCACACCGGTAGGAATACGCATAGTCTGTGCATCAACAATGTGATCAACTAATTCATATATTTTATTAAGTCTCTGACCTGTCTTGGCAGAAACAAATATAATCTCAGCATATGACATAAATGCAAGAGTATCTTTTAATCTTATTCGTAAACTCATAGATAGTCTTGTCATTCTTCTCTATGTCATCCCATTTGTTAACAGCAATAATAATACCCTTGCCTCTTTCATGCGCTATTCCGGCTATCTTGGCATCCTGCTCTGTAACACCTTCCGTAGCATCAATAACAAGAATTGCAATATCAGCTCTTTCAACTGCTTTGCAACAGTTCTTATGATACTGAAACGCTCCAGATCTTCTTTAATCTTGCTCTTACGGCGTAGTCCCGCTGTATCAATAAATACATATTCTTTGCCATTATACTTGATAGCTGTGTCAATAGCATCTCTTGTTGTACCGGCAATATCAGATACAATAACTCTGTTCTTGCCTACAAGCTTATTGATGATTGATGACTTACCAACATTAGGCTTACCTATTATAGCTACCTTAGGTCTGTCATCTTCTTCATCAGTATCTGAACCTTCTGGGAAATGACTCACCACTTCATCAAGCACTTCACCAAAACCTAACTTATTAACGGCTGATATAGGAAATGGTTCTCCAATTCCAAGATTATAGAATTCATATACATCAGGCATCATCTTTTCAAAGCTGTCTACTTTATTGACAACAAGAATAACAGGCTTGTGTGTGAACGTCTTAACATATCAGCAACCTTAGAATCTGAATCTACAAGTCCCTGCTTAACATCAGTCATAAATATAATTACATCCGCAGTTTCAATGGCAATTTCTGCCTGTTCACGCATCTGTGAAAGAATAATATCACCTGTATCCGGCTCTATACCCCTGTATCTATAAGTGTGAAATTGTGGTTTAGCCAGCTTACCTCTGCATAGATTCTGTCTCTTGTAACACCCGGTGTATCTTTAACTATTGAAATCTGTTGTCCGCACAGACTGTTGAATAATGTTGATTTACCAACATTAGGTCTTCCGACAACAGCAACTATTGGTTTACTCATAATTCCTCCTTGCTCTTATAGCAAATTTACAAAAAATTAATACACGCAATCTATAATATAATATCAGTTTAATTGCTTTTTGTAAAGCACTGTGATATCATACAAAATATTGATTTTAAGCACTTTAGGAGGTGTTTTTAGAAATTTTCCCGCAAAAATTAACATTTATTCCGGTATTGATTCTTATATCGGCAATTATTTTTCCATCTTTTTACTGCACTGGCAAAGAGATGCATCTTATAAGTTCTCTGCAATTGATTTAAAATTAAAAAGTTCCTGAGGAACTGATATGCTTTACGCAGACAACAACAGGCAATAATGCATATCTTAAGGATATTGGCGCACAGGATTCCAATGAAGTACAGAACTCAATGAAAGCATCTAATATATATCTCGAAGCATTTTCAAAAGACATTTCTTATGAAATTGCTGTTGTCGGAATGAAAGCAGGCTCATCACTTTCCAACCTTGATGAACTGGATGAGAATCAGTTAAGCGGCATGTTCCTGCAGTATATTGACTCAGAGAATGCCAAACAGGAAGATAGTACGACAGAGACAATGACAGGCAAGGCTATAGATATAATTAACGACCGTCCATATTTCAGGACAGAGGTTACATCTGTATCAGACGAAAAGCAGACAATTTATACAAGAAAATACTACACTGTAGCACGCGGATATATATATATGTATTCTCTTCAGTCGAAGGATAATGAAATCACTGATGAGATGATTAATGACATCAGATACATAATCAATTCAGCCCAGTATACAGATGTGAAGAAATCCATATTTGAAAACGGTGTGTTTACAGAGACTTTATCGACAATACTTACAGCAGCTATTCCTATTGCTATACTTGCAGCAATATATCTGCTTATAACCAGAGTTGGCAGAAAAAGCCGGGCAAAGCTTTCTTCTGAGGAAGCTGAATTAAGAGCCAGATACAAACAGGAACACAACAAAAAATAAAAAAAAGCCAGAACAGATTATCAATAAAACATCTGTTCTGGCTTTTTTATTATCTGCATATACTCATGAATCCACACAAAACGCCACGTTTTCCATGCGAAGCCCTGTGCGAAAAGAGCCAGTCACTGTTACAGCTTGTGCATATATCAGATATACCTATGTTATCAGGTTTTATTCCGGCATGAATCATATTAAAATAATTAGCCACCTGAAGATTAAGCTGGTATTTATCTCCTGTCGTATGATAAAGTATCATACCGATTTCATTCTGGCTGTAAGCACTTCTGAACTTTTCTGCAACTGCTTCATCAACCTCATAACAGTCCTGACATATTGATGGTCCTATGAATGCATGAATATCCTCTGGCTTTGACCCATAAGTTCTGTTCATAAGCTGTACCGTTTCATGTGTTATGTCTGCAACCGTTCCACGCCATCCTGAATGTGATGCACCTATGCATCTGTTTACAGGATCAATAAAATATACAGGTACACAGTCTGCAAAATATGTAATAAGACACAGACCTGGTTCATTAGTTACAAGTCCGTCAACATTATCAAAATTTCTTGCTCTTGTAAGTCCCATTCCTGCCATATTATAATCAACATCAATCACATTGGTAGTATGTGTCTGTTTTGTACAAACACAGTTTTCAGGCTTAATATTCATTGTATCAAGAAACAGTTCATAATTCTTATATACATTTTCATAATCATCGCCCCTGTCAAAAGAAAAATTCATGCTTGAATATATTCCTTTGCTCACTCCACCATCTCTTGTTGAAAAATGAAGAGTGACCCAGTCAAATTCATCAAATGGTGTAAACTCAATATAAGGAATTCCGTTCTTCTGTGATATTCTTGTGGAATTATTAACCACAGCTCCTTTTAATCCTTCATAAAGTGTTCCTGTATCAATATATTTAATATTCATGATAATAATCCTTGTTAAAATGCATTTTTAATATGTGTTACTGTTTCTCCATCTATTCCTATGACATCAAAACGGCATGGTATATCACAGCTTTTTATATCTTGTTGCCATATAGAATTGTGCAACATGCCTTATTATCTGCTTTTTTTCTGTAATTTACAGCTTCAACTGCATATCCGTATTTGTTATTACTTCTGTATTTAACCTCAACAAATACAATATAATTATCTTTCTTTGCGATAATATCTATCTCACCTGTTTTTTATTGCGGAAATTCCGTTCAAGAACAGTATACCCATTATCAACAAGATATCTGGCAGCAAGCTGTTCTTTATCTGCACCGGCAGCTCTTTTATTAACAGCCATTATTTACCCACTTTCCCTTTTAATCTTATCGCATTCATCTACAAATACAAGAATTTCTGCAACTACGGTATATAGTTCAGGAGGAATCATTTCTCCTATTTCAAGTTTTGATAAAGTATCAGCAAGCTTAGAATCCGCATATATAGGAACATCAGCCTCTCCGCCTTTTCAATAATTGATTCAGCAATATATCCACGTCCTGTTGCAAGTATCTTTGGTGCCTGTTCCCCGGAGGTATTCAAGTGCAACTGCTATTTTAGGCTTATCATCATTATTCTTTTCTCCATATGCTTGCTCCTTCTTTAGATAAAGCTGTCATGCTTTTGCATCGAATATGTATTGTCCACCTGCAGCTGGTCTTGCCTCTGCTTCTATAAAATCCTTAACAAAATCAAGACGGTCTGAAGAATCAGCTGCTACCTTCATTTCAAAATGTGTATTATATCCAAGTTTTTCAAGCCTGGCATTAAGTCTGTCTATATGTTGATACACAAAATCAAGCAGTTCTTCTGTCTCGAGAACAAAATTAGTTGAAACATTGTTACCTCCAGACAGATTAACATATATATCCATTGATTTAAGATTATCCATATCCAGATGAAGCATTGCACTTATATTATCTGTTTTTCCGGCAAGATTCTTTTTATTAGTGAATACATACAGTTCCCCATTACCTTCACTTTTCGAAAATTTAACCGGCATCTGAAAATATGTCATATTCTTATTAAGATCATTCATGAAATCAATATTACTTTTTATATCAGAAAGACTCTTCGAAAGTTCAGGAGCTGAATTGCCTGCTGATTTCAGTGAATTTTCAATATTCTCTACATTTTTTCTTATGCGCTTATAATATGAGCTTACAGCTTCCTCCCCTTCCTGTATATCCTTAGGGAGTGCTTCATTGTATCATTAATTACAGCATGAAGAATCTCTCTGAAGCTTCCTGAATTGATTATTTTCTGAAAATTATCAGAATTAAGACTATTATTTTCAGCAAGCTGGTTAATAAGTTCCTTCACAGAAGTTTCTGAGATATCATTATTAAGTTTCACTCCTGAATCAGACAGCATATTATTTAATTCATCAATTGTCTCTTTGCGATAGGACATCGCAGGCGGATGATGAGCTTACAGTTTCCCCATCAAGCCCCTCATACATGCCTGTAATAACATTTTGAAAATCCATAATATTCTGATTGTTCTTTAACAGATCATTAACTATACCATTCTCCATATCTGACAAAAGATTCTCAATATGTCCGTTAAACTGACCATACATCTGGAACTCATGGATATTCTGTTCATTGACAGGAATCTCAAGTCTCATTAGATTGGCAACGGTATTAAGTGAGGCTTCGGGAAATTTCATGGAATATTTAACCATATTTCCTAATGTCTGTGCATCAACCGGCATGCCCAGTCCTAAAAGTTCTTTGACAATATTAATATTATCATCCGTAGCTCCAAGACCTGCAGCCTCCAATGCTTTATCAATAAGAACTGCCTGCTGTTCATTAGCTAAAACCGGTTTGATTGAAATTTTATTATCAGAGTTATCTTCCACCATAAAAGTCACATTCTGTCCGATATTAATTAAAGCACCCTGCATAAGCTTAGCCTGAATCTGTGCTCCATTGTTCATTGTAATATATGGATTATCACCATTTAACTGGCTGACATACCCTGTAAACGTGTCACCTGACATAAGAGAATTTAATATTTTCATGCCAGCAGCCTTTGTACAGCATTATTGCTTCCAGATGATTCATGTGATACATTTTCCGACACATTAACATCTGTGGTCAGGCTGGCCCCTGATGATATATTATTTTTGAAAAAATCGGACATATTAATATTCATATACGTTCACCTATATAAAATTCTTAATAAATGTTCTTCTGTGTATAGGACATGGACCGTACTTTTTATTGCTTCAATATGAACTTTAGTTCCATAACCTTTGTGCCTGGCAAATCCATATTCCGGATACAAAGAATCATATTCGGTCATAAGTCTGTCCCTTGTTACTTTCGCAAGAATACTTGCAGATGCAATTGACAGACTCTTGTCATCACCTTTAATAATCGGAATCTGTTTAACATCAATTCCCGGAATTGTAACTGCATCATTAAGAAGTATATCGGGTTTTACAGATAATTTATTAACTGCTTCGTGCATTGCTTCATAGGTTGCCTGTAATATATTAATCTCATCAATCCTTTCAGGAGATACAATTCCGATTCCATATGAAAGTGCTTCTTCTTTTTATAACATCAAAAAGCTCATCTCTTTTTTCTCACTTAATTTCTTGGAATCATTTACATAAAGAATCCTTTTTCCTTTAGGAAGAATTACTGCGCCTGCAACAACAGGACCTGCAAGCGGTCCTCTTCCAGCTTCATCTATTCCACATATATAAGAAAATGTATCATACATTTCTTCATATTCACGCATAGCTTCAATACGCTGTTTCTCAGCCTCCAGCTTTGCTGCTTTTTTAAGTTCACGTTCTTCTTTAAGTGTCATAGCTTTCCTTTCCGGTATCTTAATTAAGGTCTTTCAAGTGAGATTGTACCAATCTTTCCTTCTCTGAAATCATCAAGAATACATGCAAAGACATTTTTTCATAATCAATATCTGAACCTTTCTTAATACAGCCACGTTTTCTGGCAATATGTTCCATAATACAGAGTGCAGCAGCATTTTCAGGATTCATCATTGTTTCAGTATCAACATTATCAAATATATCTTCTGTTATATCATAACGGCTATAAAGCTGCGGCTGATAATTCTTCCTAAGAAACTTTATAGTTTCTAATGCAAGCTCCTCAATATTAAGAATCTGGTCATTAATTGAACCAATCATTGCAAGTCTTTCACCGACATTTCTGTCTTCTATCTTAGGCAGAGTATACCCGGTGTGTCAAGCAGCTCAACACTTCCATTAATTCTTATCCATTGCTTTCCTTTTTGTAACACCCGGCTTATTACCTGTCTTGGCACTCTTTCTTCCGGTGAATGAATTAATAAATGTTGATTTACCAACATTAGGTATTCCAACAATCATAGCTTTGATGGAACGGTTCTTAATTCCTCTTGCTCTGTCTCTTTCAATCTTAGCAGAACATGCGGCAGTTATAAGATTATTAACTGCACGGTTGCTTTTACATTGAGTCTTGAGTTAAGCTTGAGGCAGTAAAAGCCTTTATCTTTAAAATATGTTATCCATTCATCCGTTACTGTGTCATCTGCAAGGTCCGATTTATTCAATAATACAATACGTGCCTTATTTTTAGCCAGCTTATCAATATCCGGATTCCGGCTGCTTAACGGTATTCTTGCATCCACAATCTCAATAACAAGGTCAACAAGCTTTATATCTTCTTCCATCATTCTTTTGGCCTTAGTCATATGACCAGGATACCAGTTAATGGCTCTTTTCTTCTCTTCCATATATCTCTCCATTATTTAACAAAACCAAATGAATCAAACGGTTCTATTACCATCCATACTTTTCCTACAACATTCTTACGTTTAACCATTCCAACACTGGCAAAACGGCTATCCTCACTATTATTACGATTATCTCCAAGTACAAAGTATTCATTATCAGCTAGTTTATAAGGATTGGCAGCTACACCTGGAGTAAGTATTGTCGTATCAACATAATCATCAAGCTGTACATCATTAATATATACCCTGCCATCCTTTATCTGTACAGTTTCCCCCGGCAATCCGATAACTCTCTTTATGTATATCTTAGAGGAATCAACAGAATCCTGTTCGAAAGCTATACAGTCAAATCGCTTTGGTCCATTAAATGCATATGATATTCTGTTTATAAGAACAGTGTTATCATTAGACAGCGTTTCCTCCATAGAATTACCAACAACTGTAGAACGGCAGCATATGAATGTAACCAGAACATAAGCAAGTACTATTACAACACATACATCTGCTACATATTTGCATATATTAAGCAATGTAGTATTTTCCTGATATCTTCTCTGAAAAATCTCATAATATTCCGACCTTTCCTGTCGCTTATATATAAGTAAAGGGACATTTTTTCAAATGTCCCTTACCGTGAATAACAAAATTATCTAACTAATTCCTTAACCTTAGCAGCCTTACCTGTTCTCTGTCTTAAGTAGTTAAGCTTAGCTCTTCTAGCCTTACCGCGTCTTACAACTTCAACCTTCTCAACGATAGGTGAATGTAATTTAGGATGTCTTCTCAACGCCAACGCCGTTAGAAATCTTTCTTACTGTAAATGTAGCTCTAACGCCAGTTCCCCTGCTTCTTTAATACTGTTCCCTCGAAAACCTGGATTCTTTCACGGTTTCCTTCCTTAATCTTAGCTGATACTCTTACAGTATCACCAACTCTGAACTCAGGAGCCTGAGCCTTAAGCTGAGCATCTTCGATGTTCTTAATAATTGTATTCATGTGTGACCTCCTTAATATTATGATGTTCTTAATACAGGTTCTGTAACAGAGGACCATCCCTTTTTTCTCACAACTTGTTTAGATTATCATAATCAAGCAAATAATGCAAGACTAAAAATACATTTTCTTTATTATTTATTAATATCCAGAAGCCCTGGTAAGATATGGACTGTTATAGTCTTCTTATCAAGGTCATGATCTAATATACACTGGTCAATAACCGGTATTAAATAGCTTTCGCCATTATCTGCCTCTACTTCATATACATTGTTAGCGCCTGTCTCTAATACATCTTTTAGTACGCCCAAATGTTTTCCTTCATCTGTTATTACATCAAGTCCGATAAGATCGCATATAAAATACTCTCCCGGCTCAAGTTTAACAGCATCTTCTCTTGAAACGAGCAAGTCGCATTTTGTGTATTTCTCTATATCATTGATGTCATCAAATTCTTTAAACTTAAGTATTACGAACTGCTTAAAGAATTTAACTGAAGATACAGTGACAGCTACCTGTTCTCTTTTTCCATCGATAACACATTTCTTAAGTTTCTTAAAACGAAGAGGATCATCTGTTGTAGGAAAAACCTTAACTTCACCTCTGATTCCGTGGGTCGATGTAATGACCCCTACTCTTAACATACCTTCCACTTAAATTCTCCATTCTGGCATAAATGTATATATAAATAACAAAACAGACAGCCCCCGAAAGGCTGCCTTAGACAGTAGTGTTTGCTTAATTATCTATTTCAACAATCACTTTCTTGTCGCTCTTAGAAGCTGCGGCTGAAACAACTGCTCTTATTGACTTGGCAATTCTACCAGACTTGCCGATAACCTTGCCCATATCCGAAGGAGCAACCTTAAGATTGACTACAAGAGCCTTATCTTTTTCAGTTTCTGTTACTACAACCTCATCCGGATTATCAACTAGTGCCTTAGCGATAATTTCCACTAATTCTTTCATAGTCAATTACACCTCCACTAGTCTTATTTTTCGATACCAGCCATCTTGAAAAGCTTACCAACTACTTCTGTCGGCTGTGCTCCATTTGCTAACCACTTCTTAGCAACTCAGAATCGATGTTTAACTTACAAGGATCGTAATTAGGATCATAAGTACCGATTTCATCGATAAATCTACCATTTCTTGGAGATCTTGAGTCTGCTACGATAATTCTATAGAAAGGATTTTTCTTCTCACCTAATCTCTTTAATCTAATCTTTACTGCCATTACATTCACCTCCTGTATTATTCTTAAAAATTAATCTATGTTAAAAAGGTAACTTGAAACGTCCCTTTTAGCACCTTTCATCATGCCAGGCATCTGTTTCATCATCTTTTTCATCTGGTCAAACTGCTTTACAAGTCTGTTAACATCAGCAATATCAACACCTGCACCTCTTGCAATTCTGTTCTTCCTTGAAGGATTAAGTATGTCCGGATTACTTCTTTCTGCCTTAGTCATTGAATATATGATAGATTCGGTTCTTCTCATATTCTTCTCTGCTTCATCATCATCAATTGAAACATTCTTCATCTGACCCGACAGTCCTGGCATCATGCTCATAATTGAACTGATACCACCCATATTCTTAATCTGTCCCATATACTCAAGAAAGTCATTAAAATCAAATTCTGCTTTCTTAAGCTTTTTCTTCCATAGCTTTTGCCTTATCAGCATCAAGCTGTGCTTCAGCCTTCTCAATAAGGGTAAAGGACATCCCCCATACCAAGTATTCTTGATGCCATACGGTCTGGATAAAACTGTTCAAGATCTGAAAGTTTTTCCCCCATACCAACATAAAGAATCGGCTTTCCGGTAACTGCCTTAATTGAAAGTGCAAAGCACCACCTCTTGTATCACCATCCAACTTAGTAAGGATAACTCCGTCAATGCCAACCTTCTCGTTAAATGATGAAGCAACATTAACAGCATCCTGACCTGTCATGGAGTCAACTTCAAGAATTGTCTGGTCAACTGATACATTAGCTTTAATCTCTATAAGCTCATTCATCATGTCTTCATCAACATGAAGTCGTCCTGCTGTATCAAGAATAACTGTATTAAAATCATTATTCTTAGCATGGGCTATAGCAGCTTTTGGCAATATCAACAGGCTTCTGGTTAGTTCCCATAGAGAATACTTCAACGCCCTGTTTATTACCATTAATAGTAAGCTGTTCAATGGCTGCTGGTCTGTATACATCACAGGCAACTAAAAAAGGTTTTCTTCCTTCGCCTTGAACTTACCAGCAAGCTTTGCTGTAGTAGTTGTCTTACCAGCACCCTGAAGACCTGCCATCATGATAACAGTAATCTCAGAGCCAGGTTTCAAGGCAATCTCAGTTGTCTCAGATCCCATAAGAGATACCATCTCTTCATTAACAATCTTGATAACCATCTGACCAGGTGTAAGACTTGACATAACATCCTGACCAATTGCTCTTTCTTCTACAGACTTGATAAACTGCTTAACAACCTTAAAGTTAACATCAGCTTCAAGCAGGGCAAGCTTAACTTCCTTAAGAGCAGCCTTAACATCAGCTTCTGATAAACGACCCTTACCACGAAGATTTTTAAAATATTCTGCAATTTCTCTGATAAACTATCGAATGCCATAATATCTCTCCTTAAAATTCTTCAAGAATCTCATTGGATAACTTCTTGATTTCATGAATATCAGATATATCCTGACTTTCCATGTAATCATCAACTAAAGAATCAATCTTAGATACCTTGTCCTTGGTTTCAAGGAACTTCTGTATAAGATGAAGCTTAGCCTCATATCCATCAAGTGTCTTCGTAACTCTCTTAATCAGATCATGTACTCCCTGCCTTGATATACCGTATTCATCGGCAATCTCGCTGAGAGATAAATCATTGTAGATAGCATCTTCATATATCTTCTTCTGGTGGTCGTTAAGTAACTCTCCATAAAATCATATAAAAGATTCTGTTCAACAATTCTTTCCATAACACCTGCCACAAACTTAAATATTACATAAGCCATGATTGACTCATAAACCTTGAGTATAATATCAGATATCAAAAAAGTGTCAAGCATTTTTTACTTGACACTTTTAAAAATTTATTAAATCAGCTTTCAAGCTTCTTTTCACGCTCATTAGAGGATATTCAACTTCATATTCTTCACTTAAATTCTCCATTCCGTTAATCTGTAGTCTCTTAAACACCCATTTCTTAATAAGATGATATATAACTGCAAATATAGGAACACCTAAAAGCATTCCTGCAAATCCCCATATATCACCAAAGAGGGAGTATTGCAAACAATACCCAGAAACTTGAGATTCCTGTAGTATTACCAAGAATTTTAGGTCCGATAATATTACCGTCAATCTGCTGTAATATAAAATTAAATATTACAAAGAACAGGCACTGTGCAGGATTGACAATAAGACATAATAAAGTCCAATAAACCATGCTATGTACCAGCCAAAGAAAGGAATAACATTAAATATTCCAACAATGAATGCAATAAGAATCTCACTCATCATCTCTTTGCCAGGATTACATATTGTAAATATCTTAAGTGATATAAAACATATAAGTGCTATTACAAAGGCATCAAGGATTTTGCCATTAACAAAGCCGCTGAACACCTTATCAGTATACTTAATCTCTTCCATAACGCTGGCAGACGTTCTTTCTTAAATATACTATAGACAACCATCTCTCCCTGCTTTGCAAGCTTTTTTCTTGCTGTAAGAAGATACGTTGCAACAATGAATCCGATAAGAACATTAAAAAGTACAACAATGATATTAACTACACCGGTTGAAACACCGGAAGCAATTCCCTGTGCATATCCAAGAAACTCGTTACCGAGCCAGTCGTTAATAAATGTATATGTTTTATCGATAATATTCTCTGAATATTTCATAAGAGTTTCATTTTCGTTAAGAAACTTCTGTACAAAATCAATAACTTTATTGACATTATCAGGAATAATCTGAATAAGACGTACAACACTATTTACAAGATTAGAATAATAACAATAATCATAAAATATATGAACAGAATTGCTATAAGAAGCCCTGTAAACACACCTAAGATTATTGGACAGGCTTTTTTTCTTTTTCTTCTCATTCTTAATAAACTTAAATACCTTATTATATATATTATCGAAGAAATTACATATTGGACATATTACATATGCCCCCCCTGCCAATTATAAAAGGCATAAGAGTTTTGCATATATGTGAAAATGCTTTGTGGATAGCATCAATTCTGAACAATGCAAAAAAAGCAATAGGGACAGCGCAGCTGCCCCAAATAATGCCATTGTAACTCCTGCATATCTTTTGAAAGAATATTTCTTCATAGATTTCCCTCTGCAGATAGTAATTAAATGTTTACCTTAACAATTCTAGGTCTTAAACCTGCTTTGCTTCAAGCTTGTCAACAATCTCATCCTTATGTTCATGTCCGAAAGCTTCAATAGTAATTCTAAGCTCAACAGTTGCTTTTCTGTTAATGCTTACAAACTGGTTATGCTCAAGCTTGATTACATTACCGTTAGCTTCTGCAATAATAGAAGCTACTCTTACAAGTTCACCTGGCTTATCTGGAAGAAGTACAGAAACGGTGAAGATTCTGCTTCTCTGTACAAGTCCCTGCTGAACAACAGATGACATTGTAATAACATCCATATTACCACCAGAAAGAATTGAAACAATCTTCTTATCCTTAACATCAAGCTGCTTTAATGCTGCAACTGTAAGAAGACCTGAATTCTCAACAATCATCTTATGATTCTCTACCATATCAAGGAATGCAACTATTAAATCTTCATCAGGAACTGTAATAATATCATCAAGATTCTTCTGAAGGTATGGGAATAACTTGCTTCCTGGAGTCTTAACAGCTGTACCGTCTGCAATTGTACTTACAGTAGGAAGAGTAACAACCTTTCCAGCCTTAAGAGATTCCTGAAGACAGTTAGCACCGGCAGGCTCAACACCAATAACCTTGATATTAGGATTAAGGAGTTTTGCAAGTGTAGATACACCTGTTGCAAGTCCGCCACCACCAATAGGAACAAGAATATAATCAACAGTTGGAAGCTCTTTAATAATCTCCATTGCGATAGAACCCTGACCTGTTGCAACATCTAAATCATCAAATGGGGAACAAATGTAAGTCCTTTTCTCCTTGGCAAGCTTCATTGCATATTCGCATGCTTCATCATAAACATTACCGTAAAGAATAACCTCTGCACCGTATCCCTTAGTTCTGTTTACCTTGATAAGTGGTGTTGTTGTAGGCATAACTACTGTTGCCTTAACCCCATATTTCTTAGCTGCAAATGCAACACCCTGTGCATGATTTCCGGCAGAAGCTGTAATAAGTCCCTTCTGTCTTGCTTCCTCTGACATCGTACTAATCTTGTAATATGCACCTCTTACCTTATAAGCACCTGTGTACTGCATATTCTCTGGCTTAAGGTATACTCTGTTACCAGTCTGGTCGCTGAAATACTCACTATATACCAGATTAGTAGGAAGTGTTGCTTCCTTAACCTTCTCGGCGACTTCCTCGAAACTTTTCAATGTTAATTCTTCCATTGCACTTAATCTCCCATCTTAATTCATTAACTTATCAATCTTCATCAGAGCCGTTATCTACATCGAATAATGCATTAACAAATGTGTCTGAATCAAACTTCTGTAAATCTTCGACTTTCTCACCAACTCCAATATATTTAACAGGAATACCAAATTCTGCCTGTATAGCAACGGCAATTCCCCCTTTGGCAGTTCCATCCATCTTAGTAAGAATAATACCTGTGATATTAGTTACATCATTAAACTCTCTAAGCTGAGAAAGGGCGTTCTGACCAGTTGTTGCGTCAAGAACGATAAGATTTTCCCTGTATGCATCAGAATACTCTCTTTCTATAACTCTGTCAATCTTACGAAGCTCTTCCATAAGATTCTTCTTATTCTGAAGACGTCCAGCTGTATCACATAAAAGAACATCTGCCTTTCTTGCTTTACATGCAGCGATTGAATCATATATAACAGCTGCCGGATCAGAACCCTCACTCTGTGCAATAATATCAGCACCAGTTCTGTTAGACCATTCTGTAAGCTGCTCTATAGCCGCAGCTCTGAAAGTATCTGTGCAGACCATAATAACCTTCTTGTTCTGTGCTTTAAGAAGACCGCCAAGCTTGCCTACAGCTGTAGTTTTTCCTACACCATTAACGCCGATAAGCATAACAATGGATTGGCGATTTTCAAATTCATATGCATTCTCGCCGAGATTCATCTTTTCCTTAATACTGTCAATAAGAAGCTGCTTGCAGTCAGCAGGATTCTTAATCTTATTCTCTTTAACCTTATTCTTAAGGTCGTCAAGAATCTCTTCAGTTGCAACAACACCTATATCACCCATAATAAGGGTTTCTTCAAGCTCATCATAGAAATCGTCATCAATTGACGAAAATCCTGAGAAAACAGAATCAATTCCGAAACAATATTATCTCTGGTCTTGGTTAAACCTTCTTTTAATTTACTAAAAAATCCCATATTTACTCCTTCTTCTTGTCAAGGTCATTAGCTATAAGATCTACTGAAACAAGTGCAGATACACCCTTTTCCTGCATAGTTATGCCATACAGTCTGTCAGCTGCAGCCATTGTTCCTCGTCTGTGAGTGATAACAATAAACTGTGTATGCTTTGTAAGCTTGTGAAGATAATTAGCATATCTTCCTACATTAGAATCATCAAGTGCGTCAATTTCATCAAGCAGACAGAATGGTGAAGGTTTAAGGTTCTGATTGCAAAAAGAAGTGCGATTGCAGTAAGTGCCTTTTCACCACCTGATAACTGCATCATGTTCTGGAAGCTTCTTTCCTGGTGGCTGTGAAATAATAACAATTCCTGCCTCAAGAATATCTTCACCTTCAACTAGCTCTATTGTTCCTCGTCCACCACCGAACAATTCCTTGAATACCTTATCGAATTCAATCTTAATTTCCTCAAACTTCTCTTTAAACTGAATTCTCATACCATTATCAAGCTCATCAATAACCAGTACAAGAGCCTCTTCAGCCTTAATCATATCATCATGCTGTGTCTTTAAGAAGTTGTATCGTTCGCTTACTTCCTTATATTCTTCAATAGCATTGACATTAACAACACCAAGCTTTTTAATATTAGCTTTGAGAATATTAATCTGCTTCTTAATATCAGATATATCAGTAAGCTCTTCACTTCTTAATTCAGCAAAGATAGCTGTATGTAAGCTCATATTCATTCCACATGTAATCTACTATAGAGTCATTCTCTTCTTCTAACTTTTCCTGCTGGTTATGCAGACGCATACTTTCTTTTTCAAGAAGAACAATCTGTTCATTAATCTTTTCACGTTTATCAAAGAATGTCTTATGGCTTGCATTAATAATATCTCTATCCTTGCGGAGAGCTGTAATCTTAGTATTGCAGTCTTCTATCTGATTCTTAGCTTTATGAATATCACTTCTTAACTTTTTCAATCTGTGCATTCTTATCTTCAACCTCTGATCATAAAGATTCTTTTCTCTGTCTTATATCAGCTTCTTCTGATTCAAGAGCAGCAATCTCAGAATTGATTCTTATAATATTTTCCTGAATAAATGCTGTCTTCTGCTCTACCGAACTGAATCTTATCTTAAGATTCTCAATATCATCATTAGCCTTATCAAGTTCAGCCTTCTTTGCTTCAAGCTGTTTGTTAAGATTCTCAATTTCTTTTCTTGAGCTTTCATTCTGTATATCAAGCGCACTAAGACTGCCACTTACCTGATTCTTATTCTCATCAATCTCCCTTAATCTGTCTGTCAATCTCAGTAGTTTCAGCCTTATCTTTATCATATATAATTCTGATTTCAGATAACTTCTGCTTTGCCTGATTAAGATTCATCTGCTCTGTGTTAACAGCTAAAGACACCTCTCTGTTAGCTTTGTTATCTGCGTCAATAAGCTCTCTTATAGACGCTATCTTAGCTCTGTTATCAGCAATCTTAGTTTTAAGCTCAGTTGATGATTTACTGAGTTCTGACACAGATTTCTTAAGTTCTTCAATCTCTTCTTCTACCAAGAAGATTACTTGAATTCTTAAATGCACCACCGGTCATTGAACCGCCAGGATTAAGCTGTTCACCCTCAAGAGTTACAATTCTTAAGCTATACTTGTATTTCTTGGCAATAAGGAGCGCATTATCAATATTATCAACAACAAGAATTCTGCCAAGAAGATACTTATTAAGTTCTCATATTCAAAAGAAACTCTTACAAGATTGCTTGCAATTCCTATAACACCATTTTCTTTAATACATGGCTCTTTCTCAAGAGTATTTCTTCCTGATATTGCATTAAGTGGTAAAAATGTAGCTCGTCCAAGCTTATTCTGCTTAAGATATGCAATC
>VOFG01001949.1_pt1 | contig 21777 bp, 27 predicted proteins | sample 5384171 | NCBI WGS metagenome assembly VOFG01 (sample SAMN12384726, study PRJNA508395) | human gut metagenome | isolation source: healthy gut F | host: Homo sapiens | reverse complement strand
GTCTGATATCCGGCTTTTTGCAACAATTTGGGGAATGTCTGTTGAGCACTATCGAATACACAGTGGTGTTATCATAGAATTTGTTGGCACAACTGTGCTTGCCCGTTATCATGCAGGCACGGCTGGGTCCGCTCAGAGAATTAGCCACAAAGGCCTGTTGGTAAAGAGTACTCCCTTCTTCCGCTATGCGGTCAAGATTGGGAGTTTCCATATATCGGGTATCATAGCAACTCATCATTTGTGCTGTATGATCATCGGTCATGATATAGACGATGTTCAGTGGCTTCTGTGCAGCCTCTTTTTACCGAAGTACAACTACAAAGCCTGCAGCAGCCAATCCGGTGACAGGAATTATATAAGTATACTTCATTTTATTTATTCATTGATTTAAAAAGAAATCATCCGAGAATACTTGCGGATTCCCCGGATGATTGATAATACGGATTATTGATTAATAGAACTTAGTACCATTTTTAGCTTTACCCAGTTCATAATCTGCTACCGTAGCTTTATTGATGTATGTACGAACCCAATCAATCTCCAGACGAGGGATAGCGTCGTTTTCCTTATCTCGCTCATAATTATTGTAACTTGCGAATCCGGAATCCCAGCCGGCATCAGGAGACCATACTCCGCCTGTTTCTGTTCCACCGCCAAGTCCCCATTTATTAGGTGCACCCATAGTGAGGATGAACTTAAGTCCTTCTCATTCTTTGCATTCGTAAAGGTCCACTCCTCTTCGGTACATTCGCTCTTCTTCAAGGTTACGGTTTCTTTCTCCGTTGATACCTATTGCAACTTCCGTATCCGAACGCCACTCTACCCAATAAATATTCCATTCAGTCATATTGATTGTATTATTAGCAGTTTTGGTTTTATTATCAGTTGTAGTAGGACCGGTATGGAATGTCTGATGTGCTCCATCAGCCAGATACCCATATTAAAGCCATTCTTCTGCCCACGAAGACGGGCACGGATTTCCATTCTGCAACCTTCTGATATCAACTGACTGTTGGACTTCCACGGAGAACCCGTTCCACAACCATAATAAGCAGAAGTTCCATACTCTCTTGCCCTTTTGCCGGTGATGTAGCCTGCGATGCAACTTTCATCTGTATCATCTGTAGATAACCCTGTTCTGTGATATTTGAGAACTGCTCATTTATACAAGCTGCATGATTTTGTACAATTATTGTACTACGTGCTGCCAAAAACTGAGGTAACTTTATTTCCATAGCTATTAGTATTGTTCCACATATCACCGGAATTTCCCACACTATGGAATTCCCACGCATTATAGAACTTCCAGCCTGCTGCAGCCAAGTCCGCATTAGGATGCGCATCCAACTCCTTCATTAAAACAGCCGCCATATTGCTGCAACCACAGCCGTCTGCCTTCCACTGGAAGCAAACGCAATCCCAGGCTGATCATACACCCATCGTTCATCATCAATTTCACTTCCCTTTTTGCCTCAAGGTCGTTCATCGATAATTTCCAACTTTCCATTATCCAACGGATGGATACCGGAAAGGGTAGTAAAATTCAAAATCAGTGTTTCAGTCTGGGTAGGTTCTGTGTTATGCTTGGTCTTAGCTTTTGCCTTCTCCTGTTTTTTCTCCAGCTTTAATAGTCAATGTAGCAGGGGGTAACGTCACATAAAAATCTTTTTGCTCATCAGGTACAGTGATATTAATATCCATATCATCCGTTACCGGAACAGGAATCTGCCTGAATAGTAAACTCGTCACCTTCATTTTATCACTATCCGAATTGTTTTTTAAAGATACTATGGTATAATGGAGATCGGAGACAACAATAGATTGAGTAGCTTTTCATGGCATAACCACGCACAAAAGATGTTACATTCACATACAACTTCTGTTTAGCTTCCAACCTCTCTCGATAATCGGTAATTCTATATCGAATGATTTTTCTCCTTTTGGGAAAAGTAACCATTGAAGGGAAAGATTTGAATGCCGTTCTTGAAGCGTCTTTCTCTCCGTCTTTGGCAGTGAGATAAATATCAAAATCCTCATTAGAAACCCGATCCGGATTCTTTGTATCATTCACTTTTACAGTAAGTATCAATTTCTCCCCCATTACAAAGCTCTTCGCATTTGCTTCCACTATCAAAGGCACAGTTTCCGGCAATGGCTCCATCGTATCGTCCTTACAACCAATCCTGCCACTAGCAGGCAAACGGGCAAAAATCTATATAGTATTTTCTTTATCATAATAATATGGTTCATTAAGTATTTATTCGCTAACTGTCTCCCAACCCGGATTTTGACGTAACTGGCGATTTAATTGTAGTTCATCCTGTGGAATCGGCAATAAATAATCCCGGTTCAAATTAAAAAGATATCCATTCGGCAAATACTGTTGCAACGGATCCATCCATTTGTCATTATCTACCAATACAGACTTCAATGTCTCATGATCTTTGGGCGAGTAACTTTGATACAGGATACCGTCTTCACCCAAATAAGCACCTCTGCCACGTCCTTTCATACCTTTCAATGTTCCGGCTTCTGCCCAACGCATCAAATCGTCCAGACGGAACCCTTGAAGAGCCAGTTCCGAACGTCGCTCACGGCGAATCTCCTGCAACAAAGGAGTAAGGCCGGTAAATGGGAAATTAGGATCAGCTTTCGGCTCTACCCATGTCACACCTGCCCTTTCGCGCAGTGGTTTTAATGTTTTATTCAATACAGCGTCGTTCCATTTTCCTTCCAATTCTGCCGCAGCTTCCGCATAACAGAGCAATCCTTCCGCATACCGGAATAAAATAATACCCGTTTCACAGTTTCCCTCTACATAAGCAGTGTCAATACCCAAATTAATATGGAATCCCGTAACACTTTTGTATTTACCGTCACCAGTCAAGTTCGGACAAACAATATCAGCATTTTTTTCTTTCATTTCTTCTTCAGTACCAGTAGCATCATAAGCTTTCACATTCATTGGTTTAGCAGCTTTCGATCCGGCTGCTGAACGAAATTTGATCCCGTATGCATCACAGTGGCAAGAAGTCGCCCATCACGGCCTTCGAACATCTGATTGAAATCTTTATACTTTTCATCCTCCGGATTAATAAAAGAACCATCTGCATTCAAATAATTGTCGACCAATGATTTTGATAATCCTGCAGGTCCCTGGTTATCTATCACTCCTCCGGCAAGCAATTGGCCTAACACATGATATACACCACCATCCACGGAATATTTCTTCCAGAATACCGCTTCCGAAATTTGGGAATAATCCCCTTTATTAAATAAGTGTGCAAACGCATCTTCCGGATTAACAGCCTCATCATCAGTCTCCTTTGTATTCAAAGTCAAACCTGCAGGAAAAGTTGCTGGTCACCCCAGTTCAATACTTCTTGAAAGAACTCGGCAGAATTATCTTCCTTAGCAAAATCAGTCCCTTTATGGTATTTTTCCCATGAGCCTTCATAAAGCGCCACTCTCATAGCCAAAATAGCAGCCGCCTCTTTGTTAATACGTAATCCCGAATATTTGCTACGGGGAAACAGACTTGCCTTTGCTTCGGGAATCTCACCGATAGCAGCCTTCAAGTCGCTTAATATAAACCGGGCAACATCCGAACGTTTCGAAGCCGGAATCTGCAAACCTTCCAATGTCGCGTTTCCATCCCAAAAATCATCCATAATAGGTATATCTCCAAAGCGGGTAAGCAAATAGAAGTGCCAATATGCACGTAAGAAATAAGCTTCTCCCTGAGTGAAAGAACTTCATCTGTTTCCAAGTTCTCCGGAACCTCATAATGATAGAAGAAATAGTTGACATTACGCAAATTTTGATAACCCTTCTCCCAGTCAGTAGCACCACTGAACTGATTATTCTCACCATTCAGGCGTTTGTCATACTTCTCTGCCAAAATGTTGTCACTATTCACTTCTTCTCCTCTGACACTCATACCAAATTGAGTGGGTGTCGGCAATGCGCTATATAAACCATTAATGTAGTTCTCCAGCTGTTCCCGACCTACTAAAAAGCCTTTATCTTCAGGCTGCGTCAATGGTTTCCGATCTAGAAAATCAGAACAGGCCGACAATAGCAGCCCCATGAAGGCTGTCAGAATAATTATCTTCTTTTTCATAATAGTTCCTCTCTAATTAAAATGTGACATCAATTCCAAATACAAAGTTCCGGTTCATAGGATAGACTCTACCATTACCATTTTGAGTCAAGGGTGAAGTAAGTCCCGGAGCGGCAGCATTGCTACCACCAACTATCCAGTTCACCTGATTGATTGTTTCGGGATCAAATTGTTTCGGCAACTTAGTGACAGTGAATAAGTTGTCGCAAGTGAAATATACTTTCAAGCCACTCAGACCCATATTCTTCACGAATTGAGGTTTAAAGTTATAAGAAACCGTCAAATTTTTTCAGACGCATATAAGCCGCATTCAATAAATAACGAGTTGTATTATAGCCTGCATTCGCTTCATAGTCTTTAGTACTAGAGTCAACCAAGCGCGGTAAATATCCGCCGGGATTCTGGGCGCTGAAATAATCAAGATGTTCTTTGAAATAGCAGTTTGCACCATAAAGATACTGGGCACCTGCCATCGCGAATTGTCTCTTAGCCACTCCCTGGAAGAGAGCTGACACTTCAAATCCTTTTGTATCCGGCATTCAAGTTGAATACCGAAAGAATATTTAGGAGTAGCATTGCCAATCTTCTTTCAGGTCACCATGATCTGCCAATGTACCTTTACCCGGATCTACTTTTCCATTACCGTCAGAATCAATGTATTTCACGTCACCACGCTGCCACCTGTCGCTTGATTTGAAAAACTAAGGTCCACCTTTTGAGGTATTCATCCACTTCTCGGTTGGTCATGAAAAGGTCATCTGCCTGGAATCCCCAGATTTCGCCGATATCCATTCCTTCATAGTATCCTTTTATTCCCCGGTAAGCCGGTATGATTATTGTAAAGCAGGCCTTCCGGGATTATTATATTTTGTAACTACCGCCTTATAGTTGGAAATATTGAATCCGACACCGTAGCTAAAGCCACATTTCAATTTATCCTGCCACTGTACAGACAATTCCCAGCCACGATTGCGTAGCGTTGCATTATTTATTTTCGAACATTTCATCACTAATACCCCTGATAGCCGGAATAGCCTCAGCCGGACCGATCATATCGCGGGTTGTACGCTGATAAATATCGGCAGTTACAGAAAGTCGGTCGTTCTGAACCATCAGGTCAATACCAAGATTGGCATTATCCACTTTCTCCCATGTGATATAAGGACTGATCATTTTAGGTGTTCTGGACAAGTACTCCTTTGGACGGAGTATCACTTACTCCCGGCAGTAACAGCCAGGCATTGATGAATCAGGAACCAGATTCATAAATCCAAGATAGTCATAAATCCGGCACCATTCTTGATTACCCAGACGTCCATAAGAAACACGTAGCTTCAGTTGGGAAAACGGAAGATTCCAATTCTTGAAATAGTCCGTATGGGCTATATCATAACCGGCAGAGAAAGAAGGGAAGAATCCCCAACGATGTCCCGGAGCAAAACGGAAGAACCGTCATAACGTCCCACTAAATTCCAGGAAAATATACCTCCTGATAGTTCCAGTTCAACTTGGCATACATACCCATCGTGGCCCAGTGAGTACGGTCTTCATTGCCGGAAAGGTTACCATTGGCATTGGCAAACGAGAAAATGTCACTGGTCAGCAGACCGTCTTTATAGGTATAACCGTCAGAGTTTTCCTGCAGTTCCATCTGAAAACCTGCCATTGCCCTAAAGGTATGGTCGCCCCAGCCAAAAATATAAGAAGAGAAGTATATTCGGAGAAAGATAATAGTCGAAGGCATTCCCACGGGTGTAAGATCCCCAGCGGGAATTTTTCCAGTTCATACCCGGATATACGTATCCCTGCTTGGTCGACTTATCTATCGATAACTCTCCGTCGGGTTTTTCGTAAGTAGGATAACCACGTTTGAAGCTATTATCTTCCACATCGAAACGGACTTTCATTTCTCCTACAATATCCCATCCTTGGAGCGGAGTGATGGTAGCGGAGAAAGACATAGCATCGGAAATACGGTTTTCTACATAATGTGATTCTTTCAGATAACGGAACTCTGAAGCATCATTATATTTCGACTCAATGGGATAATGAGTCGGGGCATTCGGTATAGTCTGACCAATGGTTCCATAAAAGATGGTTTGGTTCGCCATCGGACGCTTCAGAATATTCAATGTCAGGTTGTTGTTGAAGTTGAACTTCAACCATTTATTAGCATTAATCTGAAATTTCGTATTCACATTGTATTTACTCAGGTTATCATCTACCTTATCCATCAGACCTTCCTGATAAATATAGCCTAAACCTACATAATAGCTGACCTTATCAGAACCGCCGGATATACTCAGATTGTGGGAATGACGAATGGAAGCATCCTTAAAATAATAATCAAACCAGTCGGTATTGGCATATACCGCATCCTTTGATGATGCCCAGTTGGTCTTATTCTGATTAGGTTCGATACCCGGAAATTCCGTGGAATAAGGATTCTTCATAAACCCTTCCATCTTTTCTATGAGTGCGTCAGAAATCTCGTGTTTCTTGCCATCATTATCATTGCGTTCGTTTATATAATGAGCAAACTCCAGAGAGTTCATCATTTTGGGCATATTGATAGGTGAACTGAAGCCGACTGTTCCATTGTAAGAGACACGTGTTTTATCCTTTCCACCGCTTTTGGTAGTAACAATAATCACACCATAGGCAGCACGGGCACCATAAACAGCAGCTTGCAGAAGCATCTTTCAATATACTGATCGTTTCAATATCGTTAGGATTCACATTCTGAAGGCTCTGCTCAACTCCGTCGATCAGCACATAAGGTTCTCCTTTATTAATAGAACCCGTACCACGAATATTGAACTTGATTTCAGCACCCATTTCACCGCCGACACCATCAGCGACTGCATCTGTTGAAAAATTCAAGCCTGCGACATTACCCTGAAGGGCACTGGTCAAGTCCGTTACCGGACGACTGGCGATTGCTTCCGAACTTACCGTAGCAACGGCAGCCGTAATAGTGCTGCGCTTCTGCTTGTCCATACCTACAACCACTACCTCATCGAGCACCTTTGCATCTTCTCTTAATACGAAACGGTTACCTTCAAGTTTCTTCACTTTCACTTCAAGAGGAGAATAACCTACATAAGAAATGGACAATGTCGTGCCGACTTTACCTTTCAGAGAGAAATTTCCGTCAAAATCGGTCAAAGTCCCTTCTTTGGCCCCTTTCACCATGATTGTGGCTCCGATAATAGATTCACCACTATCATCTACCACTTGTCCTTTAATCATTTGTTGCTGTGCAAACGCTCCTAAAGGGAATAATAGGAGGAGCATCAGAAGACTAACAAAACAACTTTGTTTTTTTTTCATCTGTTTCCTTTTTTTTCATAATACTACATTTAATAATAAAGATTCATACTTTCACTAGCTAACAATAAGTTTCAATCTTCGACAAAAATACAACCACAGCATAAAAGGAAACATTCAAAAATCATCAATTAAAATTCAATAATGATCAAAAGAACCCTAGTGCAATCCGCTAAATGATCATTATTGATAGAGAAGTGATCAAAAACAAATGCCAATAGATGGTGATTCACTTCCCGTGCAGTGACAAACAAACTGTTTTTTAGGCAAAAACCCGCATTTTTTTAGAAACAGGACGTTTTGCAGCCAATCAATTGCAGGCATAAGACAGAACGTTATCAATCATTATCAAGTTAATAGACAGCACAATACAGGTTACTATATTCTCAAAGTATTCTCATCGTGATGAGAAAAAATTCTCACCACAGTGAGAAAAAATACTCATGCCTATGAGAATATTTTCTCATTGCAGTGAGAATTTTTTCTCATTTCGGTGAGAATCGAAGTGTCTGTACTAACCTGCTAATGGTCAACTACTCATTTACTACACAATTTTATTCATTTCCGAGTCAAGAAGGAGCTAACAAGGCATTTTTATCGATTTTTGAAAGCCTATTGAACAAAATTGAAAAAGAGTCAGAACATGGATAAGGAAGAAAAGGAGTACTTTTGCACGTACTCCTTTAAATTAATTTATTATGAAGAAACTTTATTCTTTTTTTATCTGCACACTTTTCTCCCTTTCCGCATCATCAATAGGAACTGTTGATTATACCAAAGGACTCTCTGTCTGGTTCGATACTCCCAACAATCTCGATGGACAAGCTATCTGGCTACGTGCTCCCGGTTCAGGAGCCAATCCTGACAAAACGTGGGAAAGTCGTTCACTTCCTATCGGAAACGGTAGTCTGGGGAGCGAACATCTTAGGGTCGGTGGCTGCCGAACGCATCACTCTCAATGAGAAAACTCTCTGGAAAGGGGGGCCGAATACTTCGAAAGGAGCGGAATATTACTGGGACGTAAACAAACAATCGGCAGGAGTATTAAAAAGAAATCCGCCAGGCATTTCTGGATGAAGACAAAGAAAAAAAGCCGCCCAACTCACCCGGAACAACTTCAACGGTTTAGCAGCTTACGAAGAGAAAGATGAAACTCCATTCCGCTTCGGTTCCTTCACCACGATGGGAGAACTTTATGTGGAAACCGGACTCAATGAACTCAGAATGAGTAACTATCGCCGTATCTTGTCATTAGATTCTGCCATGGTTGTGGTGCAGTTCGATAAAGATGGAGTGCAATATCAACGGAAATATTTCATTTCCTATCCGGACAGCGTCATGGTAATGAAATTCACCGCCAACCAATCCGGAAAACAGAACCTTATATTGAGCTATTGCCCCAACAGCGAAGCAAAAAGTAACCTCAGGGCAGACGGAAAAGACGGACTGGTATATACCGGAGTACTCGATAACAACGGTATGAAGTTTGCTTTCCGAATCAAAGCTATCCACAAAGGGGGAACTCTGGAAAGCTGAAAACGACCGGATTATCGTGAAGGATGCTGACGAAGTGGTATTCCTGCTTACGGCAGATACCGATTATAAAATGAACTTCAATCCCGATTTCAAAGACCCGAAAACGTATGTAGGCAACGATCCGGAACAAACCACCCGAATCATGATGGACCAAGCAGTACAAAAAAGGATATGATGAACTGTACCGTAATCATGAAGCCGACCATACGGCGCTGTTCAACCGGGTACGGCTGCAACTCAATCCGGATATAAGCAGTCCCAACCTCCCCACCTACCAACGTCTGGCTAATTATAAAAAAGGAACCCCCGGATTATCAACTGGAACAATTGTACTATCAGTTCGGGCGCTACCTGCTCATAGCCAGTTCGCGCCCCGGCAACATGCCAGCCAACCTGCAAGGATTGTGGCACAACAATCTGGACGGCCCTTGGCGTGTGGATTACCATAATAACATCAATATTCAGATGAGCTACTGGCCTGCATGTTCCGCCAACCTTTCAGAATGCACATGGCCGTTAATAGACTTTATACGCAGCTTGGTAAAACCCGGCGAGAAGACAGCACAAGCCTATTTCAACGCCCGCGGATGGACAGCATCCATCTCTGCCAATATCTTCGGATTCACAGCTCCCTTATCCAGCAATATGATGTCATGGAACCTGAATCCTACCGCCGGTCCGTGGCTGGCCACACATATTTGGGAATATTATGATTATACCCGTGACAAGAAATTCCTTAAAGAAATCGGTTACGAGCTGATCAAAAGCAGTGCACAATTTACTGTAGACCATTTGTGGCATAAACCCGACGGTACTTACACCGCCGCTCCCTCTACTTCCCCCGAACACGGCCCGGTGGACGAGGGAGTCACTTTCGCGCATGCCGTAGTACGTGAAATATTACTGGACGCCATCCAAGCCAGCAAAGAACTGGGGATCGACTCCAAAGAACGCAAACAATGGGAAAAGATACTGGATAAATTAGTTCCCTACCGCATCGGACGTTACGGGCAGTTAATGGAATGGTCGACCGACATAGACGACCCTGAAGACGAACACCGCCATGTGAACCATCTCTTCGGATTGCACCCGGGACATACCATTTCGCCCATCACGACCCCCCAAACTTGCAGAAGCCGCAAAAGTGGTATTGGAACACCGCGGAGACGGAGCCACCGGATGGAGCATGGGATGGAAACTTAACCAGTGGGCACGCCTTCAGGACGGAAACCATGCTTATAAGTTATACGGCAATCTGTTGAAAAACGGAACACTGGACAATTTATGGGATACCCACGCGCCTTTCCAGATTGACGGAAACTTTGGAGGTACGGCAGGAATAACCGAAATGCTGTTGCAAAGCCACATGGGATTTATCCAATTGTTGCCAGCCTTGCCGGATGCCTGGAAGAACGGTTCGATAACCGGCATCTGTGCCAAAGGCAATTTCGAAATTTCCATTTCATGGAAAGAAGGGCAACTGGACAAAGCAACCATTCTTTCCGGGTCAGGAACTCCCTGCAATGTAAGATACGGAGATAAAACTCTCTCATTCAGCACCGTGAAAGGGAAGAAATATGAAATCACTTTAGTAGGAAATCTGTTAAAACTGCTGTAAAAGACCTATTTCATCATATATTCAGCAAAAAACCGGCTGAATATATGATGAAAGTATTATCTTTGGTAAAACCAAACCAAGGATCAATGTGCCAATCTCAGACGATCCGCTAACCTACTTTTACATGAAAACAAGATTGCTTACTTTACCAGGGATTATAGCTATTATACTATTGATAACTACCCTCCCTCTCCGCGCAGAACATTACTACTATAAGCAAATCTCCCTCAAAGAAGGACTGCCGTCCAATGTACGCTGCATCCTCAGAGACGAACAGGGTTTCGTCTGGATAGGTACCAAATCGGGACTGGGAAAGTTCGACGGGCACGAACTGAAAAGATACAAACACCAGGCAAACGACCCGAACTCGCTTCTCCACAACCTGATCTATCAGATTGCCGAAGACAAACAACATAACATCTGGGTACTGACTGAAAAAGGAATTGCACGCTATCAGCAACAGAGCAACAACTTCACTTTCCCTACAGACGAAGAAGGGAATTACATTACTGCCTATTCCTTCTGCCTCGTTCCGATGGAATCCTGTTCGGTGGCAAAGACAGAATCTATAAGTACAGCTATAAGGACTCTTCGCTGAGACTCCTTCAATATTTCAACGCCAACTCTTTTAAAATCAACGCTCTCAGTATGTGGGATTCAAAGACGCTGCTCTGTTGCAGTCGTTGGACCGGCTTATACCTCGTGGACCTGCAAACCGGAGAGCACAGACGCCCGCCCTTTGACTGCGGACCGGAAATCACAAGTATGATAACCGATTCTAAAAATAGAATATGGATTGCCCCTTACAGCGGCGGACTTCGTTGCTACTCATACGACGGCAAACTACTGGCTTCGTACTCCACCCGCAACTCCGCCCTCAGCAACGACATCGTCCTAGAGCCTCGCTGAAAGGGAAGGGCAACTGTGGATAGGAACGGATGGCGGCGGAATCAATATCCTCACCCCCGAAACCGGGGAAATCTCCCAACTGGAATATATCCCGGGACGTGAAAACTACTCTCTCCCCGCCAACTCCATTCTCTGCCTGCACAACGACCACAATAACAATATATGGGCAGGAAGCACCTGCAACGGATTGATCAGCATCCGGGAAGTGTTCAATGAAAACCTATACGGACGTAGTGCCGGGCAACGACCGCGGATTGAGCAACGGCACTGTACGGAGCCTTTACCGCCAATCGACCGACAGTATCTGGATTGGTACGGACGGCGGCGGTATCAACCTCTTTAACCCGCGTACCGAGAAAATTCACCCATTATCTTTCTACCTGGAGACGATAAAATAGCGTTTATCAGCGGATTCACTCCCGGAAAACTACTGATCTCGCTTTTTCTCCAAAGGAGTATTCATATTCAACCCCGCAACCGGAGAAAGCAGCCTTTTACCATTGTCGACAAAGAAACTACGACACAACTTTGCAACCGGGGTAAATCGGTCAACTTATATCAGAACACCCCCAACACCGTGTTATTACTGGGCGACCATGTCTACCAGTATCACCTGAAAGAAAAGAAATTCAGCACCATCACCGAAGAGGAAGGGAAAGATATTGTGGGTACCCTTGTCCCGTTCGATCATCAAGAGAACCTGACCTATATCAATGATATCAAACATATCTATGAACTGGACGACCAGACCTCCCGGCTGAAAACCGTTTTCGAATGCTACACGGATACAGTGATCAGTTCCGTATCCCATGATGAACAGGGACATTTCTGGATCGGAAGCAATTTCGGACTTATCCACTACGACCCTGTCTTAAAAAGCCGGACTCTTGTCCCTACCAATCTGTTCACCGAAATTAATATGGTACTGTGTGACCAGAAAGGCAAAGTATGGATAGGCGTTGACAATATGCTTTTCGCCTACTTCATCAAAGAACAGAAGTTTGTACTTTTCGGAGAATCGAACGGAGCCATACAAAACGAATATCTCCCTAATGCACGGTTGGTGAACGAACAAGGGGATGCCTACATAGGCGGTGTGAAGGGTATGCTGCGCATCGACGGACAACTTCTTCTGAACACATCGGAAATGCCGGAACTTCAATTGCTGGATATTACCATCAATGGCGAATCGGCGAATCATGAATGGTACAACCATCCGGCAAAAATCTCGGTACCCTGGAACAGCAATATATCCATCCGCATCATGTCGAGGGAAGAAGACATCTTCCGGCAAAAAAGATTTACAGGTATCAGATAGAAGGATTGAACAACGAATATACCGAATCATACAATCCGGAACTGGTGATCCGATCACTGCTTCCGGGAAGTTATAGAATCATGGCTTCGTGCACTGCAAAAGACGGTAGCTGGATTCCCGACCAACAAGTACTGGAACTAACCGTACTTCCGCCCTGGTACCGGACATGGTGGTTTAGCCTGACTTGTGCCGTACTCGTTTCTATAGCAATCATCGAAACTTTCCGAAGAACGGTGAAGCGCAACGAAGAGAAATTGAAATGGGCAATGAAGGAACACGAGAAACAAACGTATGAAGAAAAAGTACGTTTCCTTATCAATATCAGCCATGAACTCCGCACTCCGTTGACACTTATTCATGCGCCGCTCAACCGGATACTGAAATCTTTGTCTTCCGAAGATCCCCAATATCTGCCGCTAAAAGCTATTTATCGTCAGGCCCAACGAATGAAGAACCTGATAAACATGGTGCTCGACGTACGCAAAATGGAGGTCGGTGAGAGCAAACTGCGTATTCAACCGCATCCCCTCAACCACTGGATTGAGCACGTATCACAAGATTTCATCAGAGAAGGAGAAGCAAAGAACGTACGCATCCGTTACCAGCTCGATCCGCAGATTGAAACAGTAAGTTTCGATAAGGACAAATGCGAAATCATCTTAAGCAATCTGCTGATCAATGCGCTCAAACATAGTCCTCAGGATACGGAAATAACCATTGCCTCGGAATTGCTTCCCGAAACAGGAAGAGTACGTATCTCCATCATCGATCAGGGATGCGGATTGAAACAGGTAGATACACATAAACTCTTTACCCGCTTCTATCAGGGAACAGGAGAACAAAGTGGAACCGGAATCGGATTGTCTTACTCAAAAATTCTGGTCGAAAAGCATGGCGGCTATATCGGTGCACACGATAACCCCGAAGCGGGGGCTATCTTCTTTTCGAGCTACCGTTGAAGCAAGAATCAGAAGAGATTATCTGCCAGCCGAAAGCGTATCTGAACGAACTGATACTTAGTGATAATCTGAAGCAGGCAACCGATAAAGAAACTTTCGATACAACTCCATACACCATCCTGGTGGTGGATGACAATCCGATATGACAGACTTTCTAAAAAAGACACTGGAAGAGTCTTTCAAACGGGTAATCATTGCCGCTGATGGGGTGGAGGCTCTCCAGCTTATCAAAAAGTCACATTCCGGATATCATTGTCAGCGATGTGATGATGCCGCGGATGAACGGATACGAGCTGTGCATAAACATCAAAGAAGATATTACGATCAGCCATATTCCCATTATCTTGCTCACGGCACGAGATGATAAACAAAGTCTCATCAGCGGTTATAAGAATGGAGCAGATGCCTACCTGACAAAACCTTTTGAAGTAGAAATGCTGATGGAGATAATCAGTAACCGTCTGAAAAACAGGGAATACATTAAGAAAAGGTATTTGCATACGGGCATAATACCTGTCCCGAAAGAGACCACTTTCAGCCAGGTAGACGAGAGCTCTTTTACTTAAAGTGAACAAAACAATCCAGGAGAATCTGAGTAATACCAATCTGGACATTCAGTTCATTTGCAAGGAAATAGGTTTAAGCCGTACTTCGCTTTACACTAAACTGAAAGCACTTACCGGGATAGGAGCAAATGATTACATCAATAAATTCCGAATAGAAAAAGCACTTACGTTAATTGCCAATACCGAAATGACATTTACGGAAATTTCAGAAGAGGTCGGATTTACATCTCCCAGTTATTTCAGCACTGCTTTCAAGCAGTACACAGGGGAGACACCGACTCAATACAAAGAAAAAACAAGTAAAATATAATATCATCATAATCTGAAGACAATATTTATCAAAAAACAAAAGGAGAAAGCGAAGTTAGAGTAAATCGACCAAAATCTGTCAGAGAATGACTAAATAGTATTATTCCATATTTAAATTAGGTTGTAATTTTGCCCTATACCTAAGTGAAGTATTTGTCAAATCCTAATTAATAAAAAACAATAGTATGAAAAAAACATTTTCTGATTTTTACAATCTCGCTTCTATTTTTCTCGCTTGCACAAGGCAAAGTAAAGCCCCTGCCATGATGGGAGATCATATGGTACTTCAACAAAACAGTTCCGTTAAGCTGTGGGGATGGGCAGACGGCAAAAAAGGTGACTGTCACCACCTCTGGAATAACCGTACTTATAAGGTATCGACAGACGATGAGGGAGCCTGGCTGGTCAAAGTGGATACTCCTGCCGGGAGTTTTACTCCTTATTCTATTACCATCAGTGACGGGATCCGGGTCACGCTATCGGATATATTAATAGGAGAGGTATGGATATGCTCCGGTCAGTCTAACATGGAAATGACCATGAAAGGAAACATGGGACAACCCATCGACCATTCGCTGGAAACTCTTCTGAACGCAGGCAACTACCGCGACCGTATCCGTTTTATCACTGTCCCCGAACCAAAGGAGTGAAAGAACGGACAGACTTTGAAGGAGCGAAATGGGAAGTTTCTTCGCCCGAAACCACTATGGATTGCAGTGCCGCAGGTTACTTCTTTGCCCGACAACTGACGGAAACGCTTCATCTCCCCGTAGGACTGGTCATCAACAGTTGGGGAGGTTCACGAATCGAGGCATGGATGACAGAAGAAACGCTCGCCTCCGTGAAAGGCGCAAATATAGAAGCCGCCAAAATCCAAAGTTAGATACGAACAGCCGGCTGCAATGTCTGTATAATATCATGTTACTGCCTGTGAAAAACTATACGGCACGCGGATTTCTATGGTATCAGGGAGAGTCGAATCTATTCAACTATCAGATCTATGCTCCGATGATGACTGCGATGGTGCAGCTCTGGAGAAATGTATGGGAAACACCGGATATGCCTTTTTATTATGTCCAGATTGCTCCGCACAAATACGGAAACAGCCGGAATATAAATTCCGCCTTATTGCAGGAAGCACAAATGAAAGCATTACAGACAATCCCCAACTCCGGAATGATTCCTACGATAGATGTCGGCGACGAGTTCTGCATTCATCCCCCTCAGAAAAATGTAGTAGGACTCCGGCTGGCCAATCTCGCACTGACTAAAACATACGGTCTCCATAAATTCCCATCTACCGGACCGATGATGACAAAGGTGGAATATTCATAGAACAAAGCGATCGTCACACTCGACAATGCCCCTTCCGGACTGGCACCGGGCAACTGTGAATTGAAGGTTTCGAAATAGCAGGAGCCGACAAGAAGTTCTATCCGGCAAAAGCACGGATTGCAGGTCGCACAAGAAATGTGGAAGTATGGAGCGATCAGGTCGCCCAACCGGTAGCCGTACGGTATGCTTTCCGTAATTATGTAGGAAACATCACTTTACGCAATACATTGGGGATCGCTGCTTTCCCGTTCCGGACGGATACATGGGATGATGTAAAGTAAGAGCCTGATTAGCCTGTGTGCAGGGTATATATGTCCTGCGTACAGGAGCTATATATCCAACGCGCAGGAGCTATATATCCAATATGTTGGGCATATAGCTCCTGTATGTAACTAATAAATTCTATCTGACGTAAGTCTCCTTTTCCATATAATAAATAGCTTCTCCTCTATCCCCGTTCTCCAAATCTGTCAGTTCTACCTTAAACACATAATAAGGCAAAGTATTATTCCTGTTTTTAGGCATATCGACTGTCAACAGATAGGCATTTCCCCACTCGTCAGAGCGAAATATTCTTTTTATCTCTTGCTTCATGAGTATAGGAACTTTTTCACCGTTGATCCAGACAACAGCTTTTCAACTGTTCCGGCTCAGGGGCCAGAATTGCTTCTTTAGGCTTTCCGGCTTTCATCCATGCCTGCGTACGTGTCAGACTCATAGGACGGACATACACCTGATAAGCAGGTGTTGCACCCGGGATTCTGAAAGCACGCAGTCCATAGGCTTCCATACGATGATATTGTATGTTGAGCGTTGTGTCGCGATCGGCGATAAAATCCCATCCCCAAAATTCCAGTCGTTGATCCTTCTCCGGTAGGGTAGAATTGGCGATGATGTATTCATCCATATTCAATGCACCCATCGAATGATATTTTCCCTTGGGGGATGCGTATGCTGTAATTTCCATTTTTGTCTGTCAGCGTTACCGATACCTCACTGAAGTCCGGACGTGCCCAACTGACGGAAACATTGTCCAGCGGATGATTATCATAATCGGTCACACGCCCATTGATCGTTACAGAGTCCGTTATTACTTGAGAAGTTTGAGCTACCAAGCTACTATTAAATCCGATTATAAGTATGAGTAATAATAAATTTGCTTTCATTCTATTATTTGTTTGTGATGATTATCTTTAACTCCTATACGCTCACTCCTTCGCACACATTGGTAAATGTATAAAATTAATCTGAAAGTCTATCTATTATACGTATATTTATAACGTCCAAATAAAATAGCTCTTAAAGCAAAGAGGATGCCAATAGTTCCCCACAGGCATCCTCTTTTGTTATCAACCAATATTCCGTCTTTCAGAGTCAGATCAAACTTCACTTTACGTTTCGCTTTCAATTTCAGAATAAAGAGTTCTTCCGAACCTTCCAAAGCCTCCTGTTTTCCTATATTGACGAAAGTAGGATAGAGAGATTTCACACCATTCGTATGCAGGCGGTCATAAGTCAGATTTTCCATTGCTTTCATATTCAGCGGTTCCACACCTACAAATTCATAGTCGCTCTGATCATAAGGCAAAGCAAAGCTAAGTGCATTAACCGAACGCAGATCATTACCTTTCACACGGATTTCAACGATTTCATCCTTCTGATAGAGGCGTTTCGGGGTGCTGATTGATAAAGAGCCCGATACTTTAAGCGTATCTTTTCTACCGACACCACCTTCGAGCTGAGTAGCTACCACGCTGATATCGTAAGCGTCTATCAGATCATTCATGTTTATATCCCCTTTGCTGATATATCCTTCATAATCAGAATCTCCACGGCGCAAGCCCGTGTAATTCATATAAGAAGTCAAGTCGTTGCGGTCGATCTTACCGTCATTGTTGATATCTCCTGCAAGTAGCTGGCTGTTCCAGGCACTTTGAATACGTACAATTCGCGGCCGGAACCGTAATTTCCTACACCTTCCGTAACGGCAAGTTTGATATAGCGTGCAGTAGGACGGGACTCGAAGCTGAATATCTTCACATCACCGTTGCGTTTCCAATCGAATGCACCCGCTTCCGTCCAATGTTCCTTATCCATGCTATAATATACCGTACCTTTCAATAATGTACCGTTACCGGCATCAGTACGCGGCAAGTAGTGGAACTTATCCAGTTGGTTCACCGTCTTGAGGTCGATAATCAGATCAAGCGGCATTGCATTCACACGGTACTTCGTATGCCAGTTGTCTCCCGATTCGGCAAAGTCGAACAAACGGTTCACTCCGAATCCTCCCTGAGAAGCGGCAGTTGATTCACCTTCGATTCCGTGAATAGCAAATTCCAGCGGATTAGTCTTCGTTTTCACCTGAATCTCTGCCCATTCGGACACACCGTCTTTGTTGACAGCACGCACTTTGAAAGAGTACGGAGTTTCTGCATTCAGCCCTTCAAACAATAAATAAGTATTGCGGATAGTCGTATAAAGCATACCGTCGAATTCGATTTCATAGAAATCTGCATTAGCGACCTTATCCCATGTCGGTTTCAAGGTGTATGCTTCGCGGTTTTCTTCGGTCACTTGTGCATTCTGCGGCATGGTCAAAGTACCGGTAGTCACACGGTAACGATCGGCAGGCGCAAAACGGAAACCGTCTACGTTCAGCACAACCTGACTGACCGTAATGTCGACAGAAGCCAGTTTAACGCGTAGTTGCGGATTCTTTGTAATGACCACTTTCTCAAATTCACTGCCTTTAGTAGCGAATTTATTCAGGTTGGGAGTAGCTTCATACCAGTAGACGTTCTCGCCTTTCAGGAAATCTTCGGCCGTAGTTACTTCCATAAGTTTCACCGTTTTTTGTTCACCTTAGCGACAAGTTTCTTCGGTTTTTCTGTGACGTTGATACGCAATTCCGTCTTTTTATCCTTCACAAAACCGTCAAAGTTTCCGGCTGTCGGATGAATGGTGATAGTCACACGGTTCTTCTTGTCGTTTACGTCCGATTCAATCAGGGTAGATACTGATTTATTCCGGCGGTAAGCTTCCGTTACACCGTCATCATCATACTCTATGGTTTCAGTGTGCCCGTTCGGGTAGAACTCATAAATACGCAGAGACTTGTCTATCTCGCTAACGTTATTATGAGGGTTGGTCATCGGAATGATAGAGCCATTCTTCACAAATACGGGAAGTTTCCAGATAGGAGTATCGAAGTTGTTGAGAATACAGTTACCTTCGTACTTCTCGCCACTGAAATAATCAATCCAGGAGCCGGCGGGCAGATAAATACCGTCGCGGATATCATTGCCTTTCTCATCAGCCTGGGTTTTCTGATAAACGGGAGCTACAAGGAAATCCGTACCATACATATACTGGTACTGGGTAGCCGTTCCATGCGTATAAGCACTGGGATAATCCAGGAACATCGCACGGATAAGAGGCATTCCGTCTACCGCCTCTTTGGCAAAACTATATGTGTAAGGCATCAATTCGGATTTCAACTTCAAGAACATCCGGTTTATGGATGTGGCCGGTTCGCCTAAAGCATGGGGGTACTTTTCGTTGGCGCCCCAGCCATCCATATTCAACTGCATGGGGGTAAATGTTTTCCATTGGAAATCACGTATATTGACTGCCGCATTTTTTCCACCGAAGATACCGTCCATATCCGAACAAATGTTCGGTTGACCGGAAAGGCCGGAGCCTATATAAGTAGGGATATGGAAACGAATATATTCCCACACACCGCCTGTCTGGTCGCCCGACCAAATTCCGGCATAACGCTGTGTGCCTGCCCAGCCGTCCAGTGAAATGATAAAGGGACGGGCATCATTGCCATAATAAGGCATAATACGGCCTACGTTAGCCACACCGTTCAACCCGAAGGAGTATCCGGCACCTACCCACGCTACGTCTGTTTTCAGTACACGCACGCCTGCATCACGAACCTCTTTCACAATATCACGTTGCAGCAAAGCACTTACGCCTTCCTTCGGATGCAAGTCTGACTGTGTCCAAAGTCCGATCTCCACTCCGTTTTGACGGGCATAATCTCCCAGACTTTTCAAGTTGGCAATGTTACCGTCCAGCGTTTCGGTCTGTCCGTATCCTGCACCGTAACCGTCGTTGGGAAGCAGCCAGCCGAGGGGCATGTCATGGCTCTTATAGCGGTCGATCACTGCACGAGCGGAGAACTGATAGTTGTTCTTTTCACCGTTCAGAGATTCTTTGATACCACCATTGTCTTTCTGACTTTCTTTGTAGCGTTTTCCATCTTCAAAAAGAATTCCTTTTTCATCTTCCTTCCAGTAGTCACGGTTGTAGGCATTGAGATGTCCTTCGTAAAAACCAAATTTGGGGAGTAAAACAGGATTTCCCGTCAGTTGATAGAAGTCATTCAACAAGGAAACGGCTCCGTCGTTAACCATATAAAAAATATCAAGGTAGGAAGAATTGTGAGATAGTTTCACAACATTTTTTCCGTTGCGCCAAAGTCATACTCACCTTTTTTAAATGTATACCACATCATTCCGTAGCCGTTTGTCGACCAATAGAAAGGGGTAGGGGATGCTACGCCGCCGTCGGTCCAGCTATTCTGATTCTCGATAGCAATGACTTTGCCTTTATGAGAGAAGCGTCCGTTCTGTACGCCGCCACCGTAGAAGTACTCATCCGGCTGCTCTTTCAAAGTAACAGTTACTTTCTTCGGTTCGAATACCACAGGAGCAGTTTCATCAATGACACAGGCATTTGTTCCCAGATTGATGACCTTCATCAGCCCTGTCTGTTAGGTCAATAGCGTGTCACCTTATTTTTTAAATCTAATCCGATATCTTGTACAACAAATAGCATAATTCACTTATCCATCAATAGGACGCTGTTGCCGGAATTCCCGTTCGCTTTATCAATTCTACAATCCGGTCCAGTTCTTCATGAGTGGCTTTCTGCAGAGCATGGTCGGGATTTTCCCTATCAATCGTATAGATCATCACCTGACTGGGAGCTATCTCCTTGACTGCTTCCAGCCAGGGGAGCACAAACTCATCGGATGTATTATTCATATCTTTTCCAAGGTAACTACCTTTCAGAAACATAGTCTGAACAATACAATTTCCTTTGAATTCTTTCATCTTTTCGATGATCTTCCTTACGGAATATTTCCCGTTGGGACGATCCAGGAGATGAATGTATTCTTCGTTCACTGTATCCAGCTTCAGGATATTATTATCTATCTTGTTCAATGCATCGAATACCGCAGGACGGTCGATGAAGGTAGAATTGCTCAATACACTTACTTTTGCATTCGGGAAATAGTGGTCACGAAGTGCCAGTGTATCTTCTATAATTTCCGGAAAATGAGGGTGGGCAGTCGGTTCACCGTTTCCGGCAAATGTGAGTACATCGAAGGGGGCGGGACCGTTCTTCTGCATATCTTTCCGAGCTTTTCTTCCAGGGCGATGCGCACTTCTTCACGAGTGGGCAGATGCTTCTTCGGACGATGGTCGGCATTAAAGCCGCATTCGCAGTAAATGCAGTCGAACGAGCAGACTTTGCCGTCTTCCGGCAATAAGTTAATTCCCAAAGATACACCTAAGCGGCGGGGAATGAACAGGGCCGAAGATGGGTGAAGGAAAAATAATAGTCATCTTTTTATTAATTGTTTTAATGTGAGTTCAATATCAATACGGACGTTTATCACATCGCTCACATTATTTTATCATTTACTATTTCATAATATCCAAAGGCAAAGATACTTTTAAAACTTAATACGGAGT
>VOFG01004944.1_pt1 | contig 21778 bp, 35 predicted proteins | sample 5384171 | NCBI WGS metagenome assembly VOFG01 (sample SAMN12384726, study PRJNA508395) | human gut metagenome | isolation source: healthy gut F | host: Homo sapiens | reverse complement strand
ATCAATTGTACTTCGTTCAGTTACGTGATTGCTTTGGTAAACGTCGCTTAAAGCGATACGGTCAACCGTTGCGAATGACGCAATATCGCTTAGAGGTAATGCCGGGGGATTTTGTCCGTGCTCGGGAGAGAAAACGGAGCAGGCAAAAGGTGATACCCTGATGAAGATTATCTTCGGATCTGGTCTCACGCCCGATGAGGGCGAGATTTATTGACGGACGAAAAGTTAATATCTCGTCTCTCCTGCGGACGCGCGCGAACTCGGAATCGCGATGGTGTTTCCAGCACTTTGTCTTGTTTGAGACACTGACTGCTAAAGAAAATATTCTTTTGGGAATGCCTGAAGGCACAGATCCTAAAGAATAGAAAAAAGATTATTGAAAAAAGCCGCCATTACGGCATCGAAGTTGATCCGAACGCGATTGTTAATGATCTCTCCATGGGCGAGCGGCAAAAGAGTGGAAAATTCTCCGCGCGCTATTAACCAATCCGAAGCTTTTGATTCTTGATGAACCGACCTCGGTTCTTTCTCCTCTCGCGCTACAGGCCCTCTTTAAAACCCTGCGCCAGCTGTCTTCCGAAGGCGTTTCCATCATCTTCATTACGCATAAGCTCAATGAAATTCGTGAACTTTCCAAACACTGTACGGTGATTCGCAGCGGTGAGGTGGCAGCCAACATCAATCCTCAGGAAATGACCGAGCAGGAGCTCGCCAAGCTTATGATCGGTAGCGACCTTTCCTGGAATATTATAATGTTGGAAATCCAAACCGCATCCCGGTTTGGAAGTCTGTTCAAGGTGAAGAGGTTGGCTTTAAGAGCCGCTCCCGCTCTACGGCAAGATTAATTCCCTGCGGCCAATCGTCGGCGTGGCCGGTATCTCCGGAAACGGCCAGGCAGAGCTTATGAAGGCAATCAGCGGCGAAGTACTGCTGCCCCAAAACTGTATTTCTATCGTCGGCTCTTTTGCCGGAGACCTTTCGCGTTAAACACAGACGCGCTTTAGGTCTGCGCTATGTGCCCGAACAGCGCTGGGTGAAGCGACTGTTCCGGAAATGTCCTGAAAGCAACACGCTGCTGACCAGTAATTTGTTCTTAGCCAAAGGTTTTATGCGCAACAAGATGATCGCGCGCTTTACGCGTTCGATTATTGAAAAATTCCATGTCCGCTGCGGCGGTCCCAAAGCTCCGGCTGAAAGCCTTTCCGGCGGAAATCTGCAGAAATTTATTGTGGGTCGAGAGCTGCTTCATAACCCGAAGGTGATGGTTTTGAATCCAGCCGACTTGGGGTGTGGACGCGGGCGCCGCAACGCTTATCCGCAATGCCTTAATCCGTCGGAGAGGAGCGGCGGGAGCGCGCGATTTTAGTGGTCAGTGAAGAACTCGACGAACTGTTTGAAATTTGTGATGAATTGGTTGTGATGAGCGAGGCAAAATTTCTCCTCAAGTCAAAACAAAAGATGTCAGCGTTGAAGAGATCGGTCCGATGGATGTCCGGCCTTTGGCCTGAAGCGAAGAGCAGTGATGAATTTTCCTTTAGCCTCTATAACCGCCAGCGTCCGAGCCGCTTTCTTTCTGCGGCGTCTCCGTTTATTGCGGTTCTCTTGACGCTTGATCGGATGCTTGATTTTTTTTGCCGGGATGGGCAAAGATCCGATGCATTCCATGTACGTGTTTATTGTCGAGCCTTTGCTCACACTGCCGGGGGCTGGGGAGGAGTTAGGCGTAAAAATGACCCGCTCATTCTCTGTGCATTGGGCCTATTGGTTTGCTACCGAGCAAACGTGTTGGAACATCGGTGCGGAAGGCCAATTAATTGTCGGCGCTTGCCGGCGGCGTGTGTTACGTACGAGCTGGCAGAAGCCTCTCAGCTCTACGTGATTTGGGTCATCTGTTTTCCGATGGTCGGTGGCGGTGCGTTAACGCCGGCATCGTGGCCTGGCTCAAAGACAAATGCAATGCCAATGAAATCTTAGTTTCTCTGATGCTCGTCTATATTGCCGAGCTTTTCCTTTCCCTGGGCGGTTCAGTCCCCGCTGCGAGATCCTCAGGGCTGGATTCCCGCAAAGTCCGATGTTTGAGATGGCAGCCACGCTCCCCGATCATGATTCCGGGTACCCGGAATGCACTGGGGTGGGGCTCTCGTTTGCTTTGCCTTGTTCGGCATCTGGCTCATCATGTCCGAAGATGTTTATCGGTTTCAGGTGCGCGTTTCCGGCATGGCGCCTAAGGCAGCTGCACGGCAGGCTTCTCAATCGAGCCATTGAATTTGACGCATTATTTATGCTTTCCGGTGGCAGCCGGATTGGCGGTAATGATCGAAATCTGCGGTCCGATCGGACAGCTCACGCCCAAGATCTCCCCGGGATACGGCTTTGCCGCGATTATTGTGGCTTTGTGGGGCGCTTAAAACCACTCGGAACCATTCCTGCAGCTTTCATCATGGCGCTCTTTTACCTCGGCGGTGAACTGGCCCAGTCCAGACTCGGAACGCCGGCTGCTTTGACGGGTGTGTTCCAAGGTCTCTTGCTCTTCTGCATCATGGCTTGTGATTCTCTGATTTTCTGCAAATTAAAGTGGGTCGGATTTAATTCCGTGAAGGGGGTCGCATGAGTGTTGCAGCTTCTTTAATGCCACGACGATGAATGCAAGCACGCCGCTGCTGCTTGCAGCGCTGGGAATTTTGGTTGCCGAACGCTCCGGCGTCCTGAACTTAGGCGTCGAAGGCATCATGCTGATGGCGGCCATCGCGAGGCTACCCCATGGCAACGGTTGAGACCGGAAGTTTTGCGGTCGGATTTATTGCCGCCGTTGCAGTGGGTATTTTGTTTGCACTGTTCTTTGCCATTTTCGCTGTGGGCTTAAGGGCCAATCAGCAGGCATCCGGCTTGGGTGTAGCGATTTTCGGCGGCGGCTTATCCGCCTACATCGGCATTCCTTATCAAGGCGCCGTGCTCCCTGAAAGAGCGGCTGACGGCATTCCGTTCTTAGACCAGATCCCTTTCCTCGGGCAAGCATTTTTCAGCCAGCATTGGATCGTTTATTTGTCCTTGCTCATGATTCCGGCTGTTTGGTATTTCTTGTTCAGAACCAGGCCCGGGCTGGTCGTGAGGGCCGTCGGAGAATCGCCGTTTTCAGCAAACGCTTTGGGATACTCGGTTCCGATGATTCGATGCGCGACGCTGGCTTTCAGCGGAGCCTGTATCGGGCTTTCCGGCGCTTATTTGTCGCTCATCTATACACCCTTATGGGTGGAAGGCATGATTGCCGGCAGAGGCTGGATTGCGCTGGCGCTGGTGACTTTCGGTACTTGGCGTCCGTTCAGAGTGTTCTTAGGCGCGTACTTGTTCGGCGGCATGACCATGCTGCAGATGAATCTTCAGAGTATCGGAATTTCCGTTCCGACTCAGTTTATTTCCATGGCGCCTTATGCGGCGACGATTATCGTTTTGGCGCTGATTTCGAGAAATCCGACTTGGATTCGTCTGAACATGCCGGCTTCTCTCGGAAAGCCGTTTAACCCGCATTGATGATTTTTTGTTTACCTTTCTTTAAAGGAGAAAAGACAGTGAAGATGTCTTTAAAACTGGTTGCAGCTGCGGCTGCTGTTGCTTCCGCTTTTGCTTTTGAGCGCCTGCGGAGACAAAAAAAAGAAGCTGCCCCGGCTAAACCGGCAACGCCGGCAGCTCCTGCCGCTCAGTCCAAGGCAGCTGAACCCCTGAAAGTCGGTTTTTTGTGTATGTGGCCCCGATTGCGGACGTCGGCTATACAAAACAACATGACATCGGCCGTATCTACGCTATTGATAAGGTAGGTAAAGATAAAGTCACGACGACATTCGTGGAGAATGTTCCTGAAACTGCTGACGCAGAACGAGTTATTCGTCAGATGGTTGCCGACGGTAACAAGCTGATTTTGGAACCAGCTTCGGCTACATGAACTACATGCAGAAGCTTGCTAAAGAATACCCGGATGTGAAATTCGAGCATGCCACCGGTTACAAGACTGCGCCCAACATGACGAATTACAACATTCGCTTCTACGAAGGCCGCTATCTGGCCGGTATGTGCTTGCCGGCGGTGCAACTAAGAGCAACATCATCGGTTATGTCGCTCCGTTCCCGATTCCGAAGTTCTGCAGGGTATCAACGCCTTTACATTGGGTGCCAAATCCGTTAATCCGAATATTCAGGTGAAGGTGATTTGGACCAACGCTGGTACGATCCTCCCAAAGACACCGACTCTGCCAAGACTCTGTTGGGTCAAGGGGCGGACATTCTCACTCAGCACACCAATACCAGTGCTGTAGCGAGTGCTGCTGAAGCTGCAGGAAAAATGGTTATTCCGTACAACAGCGACATGAAGTCTGTTGCTCCGAATGCCCAGATTGCTGCTCTTGTGCTGAATTGGGGACCGTACTACGCCAAGAAGATCCAGCAGACGATCGACGGCAAGTGGGATCCGACACCGGTTTGGATGCACTACAAAGACGGCGCAATGTCTCTTGAAGGAGTTCGCACCGATAAGATTCCTGCCGATATCGTGAAGAAGATGGAAGAAGTGAAGGCCAAGATCGAGAGCGGTGAATTCCATCCGTTTACGGGTCCGATCAAGACCAACGACGGCAAAGAAGCTGCTAAGGCAGGCGAAGTTCTGAAGGATGACCAGCTTCAGACGATGAATTACTATGTTGACGGTGTGATCGGAAAGGTTCCCAACTAATCTGATTCGACGTTAATTCAAAGCGAAGGCTCGGCATTTTGTCGAGCATTTGTGATTTTCAAGACTGTGAAAGTTGTGGTCTTTTTCTCATAGAAAAGCGCGAGGTGCTATTTTGGCTCGCTTAACACATAGACGACTATGCCGGAATGAGCCAGCTCCGCCCCTCTCGGGAGAATAAAATCCGTCAAACCGGAATCCGAGCTTTCTGGAACCAGTCGAAAACCTCTCTCGGAAGCAGTAAATCTTCGAAGTGTTTTTTTTCCTGCGTATTCAAGAAGAACGATATTGCCGACCTGGGCTTTTTGCTTTCTTTCTTAGAAAAAGAACGGTTCCCTCATGAATTCCGGCTCGATCCATCGAATTATCCGGTGCCTTTTCCACAGAAATCTCTTCCGCCGGGATAGGGAGCGAATTGAACAATTCATCTGCAACTTTGGTCGGAGAAGGTTTAGTCGTGGCAGCGATCTGCGAACGAATCCAGGAAGAGCCTCCTAATCTTTTTAATTGAATTAAAAGATCCTCAGTCAGAATGACGGTCGTTGTTTTTGCGCCGATAAGAGGCTTGCGGCCTGCACCGGGACGTGCACCGCCTTTTTTCTTTAAAGGCGCTTTATTTTCACTATCGGTCATAAAAATAATTCAACAAAAATACAGTGAACGCTGTCTGCGACAAACGATTTCGCGATACAGGATAGGCTATTTCAAGAATCAACGTTGTAAAAAGACTAAGATATTTGTGGAATCGATCGAAAATATGTGAAAAAGACCACAAATTAGGTTTTAAAGGCGGATCAAAAATGGGGAAATTTTTAAGAAATGCTTTGTTCGGGATAGCGGTTGGGGATGCTTGGTGTTCCCCATGAGAAAAAACCAAGAGGGTCTTTCAAGTGTTTGGGTTGGGATTACACACCGGAACCGGATCGAAAAAGAACGTGGTCGGACGACACCGCTCTGACGCTCGCCGAACTCGACAGTCTTGGAACCCTAAAGAGGGTGGATTTTGACGCCATCATGCAGAACTTCATGGAATGGTTCTTGATGGGAAAATTTTCCTGCACCGGGCGCTGTTTCGGTGCGGGAAAGAGTACGGCATGCCATCAAGAACTATTGCTATGGAAAGAAGGCGATTGACTGCGGCTCTAAGGACATTATGTCTAACGGAAACGGTGCTCTGATGAGAATCATGCCGTTTTGCCTTTTGAGAGAGGAATATCGCAAAACCTTTAATTTCGATGATGCCGTTGGTATGACGCACCGGCATCCAATAAATCTTGTTGCCTGCTGCTTTTTTGATGTGTTGGTCAACGCGATTGTTCGCGGGTCGGACCTAAAGACTGCTTACGAAACGGCAGAGAAATCGTTGTCCCAAGAGGAAAAAGAATTAATTCAGATGCCGTCCTTTGGACTTTTAAGTGAGCGCCCTGAAAGTGAAATTAAATCCGGCCGCTTTGTGCTGGATACTTTGTGGGCCGCCATTTGGTGTGTGGAAAAGACCACAAATTATCGATATGCGGTCTTGAAAGCCGTTGATCTTGGAGACGATTCCGACACAACGGCCTCAGTTGCCGGAGGCATTGCCGGGTTAATTTATGGGATCGGGGAGAAAAAGGCGTTCCGAGCAATTGGATAGAGCAGTTGGCTTGCCGGAATTGGCTGGAGGATGCAGCAGAAAAAGACGGCGGAATGGCTTATTAAGGTACGGCAAATCAGCTAAAAATATATAGAAAAAAGACCACAAAATTGAAGACTGCTGCCTTGGTAGCTTCGGGTGTCTGAAGTTTGGCGGAGAAATGATTAGATCCACAGCGGCAGTCAGCCAAATATGAGAAAAAAGACCACAATCCTGAACAGAATTTGTGGTCTTTTTCACACGGAAAGAGTTTCCGCGAATGAGTAAGCTCAGATCTTATCTGGCGCCGCTGGCCTGAAGAGCAATAGCGGCATGCTTACGGCCTTCGACAACTTCTTTACGAAGCTGACCGCTCGGGTGGAAGGAAACTACCTGGCGGGCCTTAATAATGGCGGATTCGCCGGACTTAGGATTACGTCCCGGACGCTCGCTTTTCTGCTTGATGGAAAAAAAAACACCGAAGTTGGAAAGCTTCAGTTCTTCGCCGCGAACGAGGCATTCAAGTGCTTCATCGAAGAAAAGATCCACGATTTCCTTGCAGAAACGTTTAGGGAGCCCAAACTGTTCATAGATAACATCGGCAAGATGACTTTTGGTCAGCGTATCGCCTTCCTTGAGCAGGGTGCCAAGGACGAGAGCGGTCTCATCCTTCTGCTGTTCTTTGACAGCCTGTTTAGGTAAGTCTTCCATTTTCTAGTATGTTGTGAAACTGTGAAAAGGTTGAATTCTATACCAAAGCTTTGGGGCTGTGTTGTCGTTATTTATTTAATTTACAAAAGAAAAAATTCAAAAATCATTGACTTTTTTGAAATTACGATCACCCAGCAAAAACGGATCATTTTTGTGGAACGAGGCACCTAAATCGGGAAGTTTTTGCAGAGTCTAACTCCTGGGCGCGGGAAATCGACTTCAAGAACCATCCGGCATATCGTTCGGTGAGCAGTCAAACCCGGCCGACCAAAGGCGGCCAAAAAAGGGCGTCTGAAATAAATCATTCAGACGCCGGTATCTAAATTAGCGAGAGAAGAACTTGAGTTCCTGAAATGGATCTCGAAAAGCTCTTCGGAGATTCTCGCTTCAACCTCAAATCCCAAGGAGAAGTGACAACATTCAATTGCCACAACTGAATGTTAGCATAAAGCCCCTAAGGGTTTCACCACAATATTTGTAAAAAACCTATTTCGGGCACAGAGTTCGTAAAAAATCCTTGAGAAATTAAGTAGTTGATGTTGACAAAAATGTCCGATTTAGAACATCTTGACGAGGATTGAAACAGAAATTAACCAGAATAGAAAGGCGCTGATTTTGTTGAGCCAGAAGGAGAAGCTCTTCGTCATCCAGCGGTCAGCCGCAGCAGCGGCAGAGTAGCTGTATGCAATGTGAACAAACCAGCAGGTGATGACAAACATGGCAATCATCAAAGAGACCTGTTGGACGTACGAACCTTTTGGATCGATAAACTGTGGGAATAAGGAGAGCAGGAACACGATACACATCGGGTTGGTGACCTGCAGAAGAGCAGCGCTCGTCAATATATGAATCCTTTCCTGCTTCAACTCCTTTGGATTAAAAGATTTGATGGATGAAGAAAGCGAAATAGCCGGAGCCGTCCAGCTTTTCCAGCCGAACCAAAAAGAGAAGCAAGCATCCGCATAACTGCAGGCCGTAGAACATGACAGGGGGATTCATGAATGACAGCTCCTAAGCCGCTCGCGGCAAGAATACTCATGAAAAGCACTCCGATTGCGTTGCCTGTCGGAGAGAGAAACGCATTGTTCTTTCCGTAGTTAATGGCGTTTTTTAACGTATAAAGGACGCCGGCACCGGGCGTAACACATGTGATGAAAACGACTATGAAAAAGAGTCCGAGACTTGATGCTGACATTTTTATCTCCTTTGTTGCCAGTCAGTGTAGGAAGAAAGGCACACACCTAGGAGCGCAAGTGATATAAAATCTTTATCACTCAATTACCTTTTGCTAACATCAAAATGCGTCGTTGTTTCAATTACCGCACCATAAGACAGTTAATGCTGTTTGCCGCCGTGACTCAGGAGAAGAGTTTTTCGGCGGGCGGCAAAACGCCTGAACATGTCTGTTCCTCCGCTTGTTCTTCAGATCGATGAATTAGAGGCGAGACTGAAAATGAAATTGCTGGAGAGAACGCCTAGAGGTGTTTCTCCGACTGCACAAGGCAATGCAATCATGCCGATGATTGACCAGCTGGTTCGGCAGGCAGAAATTCTGGATTACTCCGTAAAACAGATGCAGCAAAATGCGCAGGGAATTCTGACGATCGGCGCCAATACGGAGTCAATGCTTTTCTTTATTCCGGAGTTCAAAAACGCCTTGCGGCATTGCATCCGAACATTTTCGCTTTTGTGAAAGAAATCGATTCTTATCAGGTCGAAACAGAGTCACCGACGGAACGGTTTTAATCGGTATGGCATTTTTTCGATACCTTGTCGGATCAGCGCTTAGGATTACGGCGAACCCTCATCAATGAGAAGCCAATTGTACTTTTGAATCGAAATCATCATTTTAGCCGGCAAGGGCGAGTGTCCATCAAAGACCTGAGAGGAATGAGGATTTCGTATTTACGCGGCGCTCCATTGCGCCAAGGCTTTTCGACGGTCTCGTTGGCTTTTGTCAGGAAGTCGGCGGTTTTACCCGCGGATCATCCACGAGGTCGAATCCAGTCCGCGTCAGATGGGATTTGTGAGTTGCGGGGCAGGGAATCGCTTTCTTTGCCGGAATCTTTCAGACAGTGGATGCCTGAATATATCCGGGCAGAAACAATTACGGATGCAGCTCCCCTGTTTGCCCCTTTTCTATCGCATGGAATCCGCTGATTGAGTCCCCCTTTACGAGATATCGTGGCAGAAGAACTGAAACAGATGTTTGTGGACCGTTGAGAAGCATAGACCGCGATCCAAAACGGAGAAATATATGAATAAACCAAAGGACGAACCGGGTTTGCAAACCATTTTGTCGCATTGCGGCCGCAATTTGGAGGCAAGCGGCGGTTATGTAAATGTGCCGCCCTATGAAGGCTCGACCATTCTTCACGATGATATGGAAGATCTGTTCGGACGTGTCGATAACCATTTGTACGGCGACGGTACTGCACAGATCTACGGGACGGACGCCCGACGCACTGAAGCTTTATGACGCCATGAATAAACTCGAAGGCGGATCCGGAACCTGAGCATTTAGTCCGGGTTTAGCGGGCTGCACGATTCGATGATGGCCTTCCTGAAGACAGGCGATCACATGCTTGTAACAGATTCGGTTTAGGGTCCTACGCGCCAGTTCTGCGAAGTACTGCTAAAGAACTTCGGCTGGAAGCAGAGTTTTACGAGCGACCATCGGGGCCGGTATTGAGAAATTAATTAGTCCCAATACGCGATTGATTTATCAGCTATGTCCGTAAAACACTGTCATTTATGACGGTGATATAAGGGCCCAGTCCGAAGGACTGGCTATGCTAAACTGGCTCTATCTTTTCAGATCTAGGGGCGGGCTGTCCCGAAGTTAAGTCTGTGGAGAGATGTGAGACCTGAAGGAGTATACGGTTGTGTCCAAGCACGTAAAACTCCTTTTGGAGAACGTGCAAAAACCAAGCTGTACTCCTTTGGGCAATCCCGCTGAAGCAGAAACCCGCCGAGGCAACTTCGACATTAAGCTACGGCTGTCGGAGAAGCGGTAGGAATCCTCTTCATTTATGGAGGGGAGGAAGTCAAATGGAAAGTCCGGGCACGCATTTTGAAATGCAGGATGTTCCGGCAATCGCCGCGGTCGCTCGCAAATACAGCATCGTCACAATGATCGACAATACTTATGCCACGCTGATCAATTTCCAGCTGCTGAAGCACGGTGTGGATGTAGTAGTGCATTCGGCGACGAAATACATCTGCGGCCGTAGCGACGTGTTTGATGTCCACGGTTACCTGCAACGAAAAAAAACGGAAGCAGGTGAGGAGACGTCTGCAAGATGACCGGATAATACGTCTCGGTGCAAAGTGTGTATCTAGGCCTCCGTGGCTTACGCACTCTGAAAGTCCGCCTGATGCAGTGGGCGTGCATACGCGGAAAGTGGTTGACTGGCATCTTAAGCGGGAAGAAGTCAAAAAGTGATTTGGCCGGCTTATGAAAAGGATCCCGGCTATCGCATTTACAAAAGAGACTACTCCGGCCCGATCGATTATTTGCTTTCCAATTTCAGGATCAGTACACGGATGTCCAGATCAACCGCTTTATGGATTCTTTTAAGACTATTCGGATTGGGTTACTCGTGAGGGCGGATTTGAGGAAGCTTGATCCTGAGAAGCTACGGGAAACGCACGGTCGGTGACCCGAAAATTATGCGCACGATGATCCGTGTTTATATCGGCTTGGAAGATCCGGAAGATATGATCAACGACTTAGATCAAGCGATGACAAAAATGCGGGATGTGTAAAACACCCGAAAAAAATTAAAGGCCGTAGAGAAAAACTCTTTGCGGCCTTTTTGCTCAGCTCAAAACAAATTATTTTGTATTGAGGGGCATCTTTAAACTGTTTGCCGGCAACGAATTTCGGCTGAACAGAAGCGGGAATCTGGATCGTTGCTCCGGTGGCAGGATTGCGGCCGGTACGAGCTTCGCGCTTAGCAGACTTGAAAGTTCCGAAACCAACTAAGGAGATTTCATCACCTGCTTTAACAGTTTTGACGATCTGAGCTGTAGAGCATCCAGAACATCTTTAACATCAGCTTTAGATTTACCGGAAGCTTCTGCAACGGCAGCAATCAATTCAGTTTTATTCATTTCGATTCCTCTGATAGTGTTTTAACGGAACCCTGATAATAAGGGTTTTTAGGGCAAAAAACAGTTTTTTAGGTTTGGGTGTGCTGTTTTCGCGACAAACCGCTTTGTCCGTTAGGGCCTCTCGGAAGATTACACATCCCGTATATAGGTTATTTTTAAACGGTAATGCAGGCTTAGCTGTTGACTGTAGAAAATTCTTGAGAAGTGTCGATGTATCGAGGTTTAGCTGAAAAGGTCAGCTCTTTTTGGACGGAAGGCTCGTTTTCTTTAAAGAGAATCTCTTGTATATCTGTCCAAGTACAACTTGACCATATTAGAAAAAATTAGGCCCACAGAGTACGTTTTGTCTGAATACCTTAATTGTGAAAGCCAGCGGTAGAATTCAATTTCGTCTTCTGTCTGTGCTTCAATTCCGCCTCGGATCATGACAAATTTATCAAATAGGGCAGAAGCGGACTCAATTAATGTTTCATAAGCGTCCTCAGCGTTTTGGCAGCGAAATTCTGAAAAACTGTCCACGGAAACAGGGATAAATCTTGTCAAGGTTGAAGTCCTCGGGGTTCAGATCCGATAAGGTAAGAGAAAGCATTTTTCTTTGAAGATCAGTCAGTTCTTCAATGCTTTGCTTTAAATCTTCTTTGTATAAAGCGATTCCGGAAGTATTCTTCTTTACCATCGTGTACCTATGCGTTGATTTGGAAATTCTAGCGCAAGCACAAACGTTTCACGGATTCATACCATATATGAGCATTAGCTAAGGGATAATGTCTATGTACTAACCCTGAGGGGATGGTGATAATTGTCCTTACTTAGTTTGTCCTTCCAAAGGTTGCTGTAATGAACCAAAAATCTGAATTTGAAGCAAGAGTCGCTTCAGCCGGTATTCGCAGAATCACCCGGTGCAGGAAGATCTCATTGAAGGAGCGCTCAAAAAAGTTGTTTTACCTTCCTTTTTAACGGAAGAACATTCTTCTGGAGCCCAGAAACATTCTGTTTGGAACGTGTTTTCGGCCTCAGTGCGTCCCGTTTAGTCCTTCGGTGTTATGCCAGAACTCCCCGAAGTAGAAATTACTCGACTTGGAATATTGAAGCGTGTCGGCGGCCGACGTTGCACGGCGCGGTTGTTCGTGAGACGCGTTTCCGAAAAGCAGCCCCGGCAAATCTTTCAGAGTTGCTGAAAGGACAATGTTTGCGGTCCATTGAAAGAAGAGGTAAATACCTGATTTGGTCTTTCGATCGCGGATATATTGTTTCTCATCTCGGAATGTCAGGAGTGATGCGGATCGTTGTTCCTAAAGCCACTGAACCGGTAAAGCACGATCATATAGATATCCTCTTCGGGGATTTGGCGGTCCGCTTACCACGATCCCAGACGTTTTGGCTTTTTGATTTGGTTGCCAGAGTCTCAAGACCCTCACGACTTGCCTGAAATCGCGAAGTTGGGTGAAGAACCTTTTTCGGACAACTTTACTGCGGACCGGCTGCATTCAGCTTTTTAGCAAATACTTCGCTGCCGATTAAGGAAGCTCTGTTGACAGGAAAAATATGTTGTTGGCGTGGGAAATATTTATTGTTCAGAGTCTTTGTTTGAGGCTCGTATTTCTCCTCTGACTCCCGCGAACAAACTTCCAACGAAACGGCTAGAGCGGCTGGTGGCGGCGATTAGACAGGTGTTGACTTTGTCTTTGCAGGAAGGGGGTTCTACCCTGAAAGACTTTGTCTCGGCAGAGGGAGAACAAGGGGTGGTACTTTACTTTAAACGCTAAGGTCTATGGAAAAGCCGGAAAGCCTTGTTCCTGTTGTGGGCGCCCAATAAAAAAATTGTTCAAAATAAAAAGGGCGACGTATTTCTGCAGTTACTGTCAAAGAAGGTAGTTAAACGGGCGAGCTGACAAAGTGGCAGAAAGACGGTCGGTCCCTTTCCATGGAAGGAGGGTGGTAGGCAGGTTTTTCCCCGAAACCGAATCTTCCAAATCTACTGAATTGAAGGCTTAAAGGACAACATTTCCCACGCCGTGGTGTTGCCTATTTCGGAGCGGTTATTCGTAAGCAACTGTTAAACGATAGTAGATTGAACGAAGGAGGTGTCATCATGATTGATGTATTCACAGTTATTTGGGCAGCGCTCAGTGTGCTTATTCTTGCAGCGTTGGTTTACTTTGTTGCAAAGAAAAAGATCAGCGTAGTTGCGTTCGTTTGCTTATTAATTCTAGTTGTTTTAGGAATTGCTGGATTCGCAGGACTGTTAGGCGTCGGATTTAAGCTAGGCTGAATATTGACGCTGACTCTGTCATCAAGCAACCTGTGGAAACTGTTCTAACGTCGTCGGAGACGAACGTTTACTTTGAAGATCTCTATCTAAAAAATTTTCGCTTTTGTTAACAGAATGTCCGGGACTTCGAAGTTTTCAGGTTGCGGATGGTAGTTGCGAATCAGTATTCAGTTAGTTTTGTCCCAAGATTGTTTTTTTTTGATAATCCAATTAGGACAGATACGAATTCCGCTCAAGCCAGTACGGCAAGAGCGGAACGCAGGAAGATCAGCTTTCTTTAGCGTGCATCGCTGTTGGCAAGCCTTCCTGCAGCATTTGAGTTTTCTTTAGCGGCAGCGAGTTTAAGTCCGACAACGATTGCGGCAATGATCGCAGCGCAAATGGCGATACAAATCGCGGAATAAATTGGATGAGCATTAAAAGAGCCGGCTTGATAGACGATGGTTGCAGCGCTGTAACCCACAGCCGTTGTCCACAAGGCTGAGAAGATTGCCCAACCGCTTCCTACTTCTCTATAAATAGCGCCCATGGCTGCACCGCAGGGCAAATAGAGAAGAACCATAAGAAGGTAGGCAAACGCGCCTAATTCTCCGTCGAACAGTTTGTTCATGGCCGCAATCGTGCCTGTACTTACTTGTTCTTCTGCTTGCTGAGCCACGTCAGAAAGGTCACTTTCCACAGAGATACCAAGCGGATCAGTGAAAAACGCACCGATATTTCCGAATCCTTCACCGATACTGGCCACGGCTTCTTGGAAGGAGCGAGCAAGATTAAATCCTTCTTCTTCAGCTTGTTGCTGAGCTTGTTCTTCAATTTTTGCAGCCGGTTCGCCTAGAGCTGCTTCTTCTTCTGCTTTGCCGCCGATTCCGCTGTAAAGAGAATCCAGCGTGCCGACGACGGCTTCTTTAGCAAGAATACCTGTAAAGACGCCGACGGCAGCCGGCCAGTTTTCCTCTGATACTCCCATTGGCTTGAAAACGGGCACAATCGTCTTACCGATTTGGGATAGAACGCTTTTGTCAGAGTCTTGGTTGCCGAAAAGAGCCGTCTGTACCTAAGGAATTCAAGAAACAGAGAACAGCGACAAGCACGACGATCACTTTACCGGCACGGAAAATAAAGCTCTTTAAACGATCCCACGTTCTCAGGAGGATATTCTTTATCGTCGGCAGATGATACGGAGGAATTTCCATGACAAAGGCACTTGTCTGACTCGCTAAAGCCGTTCTCTTAAGCATGAAGCCTGTAGCAATTGCCGCCAAAATGCCGATGAGATATAAACCGAATACGAGATTTTGTCCGCTCATGGGCCAAAAAGCGGTGGCAAACAGTACGTAAACCGGAAGTCTTGCACCGCAGCTCATGAACGGCGCCATTAAAACCGTAGTGATTCGATCTTGTTTTTGTTCCATTGTGCGGGTTGCCATGATTGCGGGGACACCGCACCCGAAACCGACAATGAGAGGGACGAACGCTTTTCCGGGAAGACCAAGTGCTCTCATAAGACGATCCATTACGAAGGCAGCTCGGGCCATGTAACCTGAGTCTTCAAGGAAGGACAAGGCTAAGAAAAGGCAGAAGATGACGGGAATAAATGTTGAAACACATTGAATACCGCCGCCGATGCCGTCGGCAAGAATCGTTTTAAGCCATTCGGGCGTACCGAAAGAAAGAAGAAGTTCTCCGAAGCCGTCGATAAAGACTGCTCCGAAAAGAATATCAAAAAGTCGATGAAAGCCGAACCTACGTTAATGGAGAAAATGAACATTAAATACATCACGGCTAAGAAGATAGGAACACCTAACCAGCGATGCAAGACAACCTTGTCAATTTTGTCTGTAATGGTCTGCTTAACTTCATTATCCCCTTGTGATGCAGGACGCAGCGATTCTGCTGACAAATGAGTAGCGCACATCAGCGATGGCCATATCCAAGTCGCCGTCATAGCGTTTATTGAGTGCATTTATTCGAAGCTCAGCTTGAGAAAAAATTACTTTTCAAAGTACGGGTACCAAGCTCTTTGTCACCCTCAGTATTTGTTCGGCAATCCAAGATGCCTTTTCCACATTGTTTTTGGAGAGTTCATTCGTCAGCGTGAGAATTTCGTCTGCAATGTCTTTTGGGGAATATAAGCGGATTGTGAGGAATTTTCGGTCGCTCAAGCTGCTTGCTGATCGCCTGCTTGAGTTCTTCGATTCCCTTTTCCCGAGAAGCCACCAATCCTATAACCGGACAGTCGAGCTCTTGAGCTAATTTGTCCAGATTGATGGCGATAGAGTGGTTCTTTGCTACATCGAGCATGTTGACTGCAACGATGAGAGGGATCTGCATTCCGATGAGCTGGGACGTTAGGTAAAGGTTGCGTTCCAGATTTGATGCGTCAACGATGTTTACAACGAGAGAGGCCTCTCCTGAGAGAATGTATTCCCCGAGCGACTTGTTCATCCTCGCTCGAAGAATCACAGGGGGCTGTAGGGAGTAGACACCGGGCAAGTCAATGAGCGTGATTTGTTGATCATTAAGGGGAAAACTGCCGCTCTTTTTCTCGACAGTGACACCGGGCCAATTGCCTACTGTCTGATGGGGAGCCGGTTAGTGCGTTAAACAGGGTTGTTTTACCGCAGTTTGGATTTCCGGCAAGTGCGATCGATCTCTTTTGACTCATGATATTTTTTCCTTATAAGGGATAAACGTCAATAATTTCGATTTCGGCTTTCCGAACACTAATGAAAGACCCGCGAAGTTTGATTTCAATAGGGTCTCCTAAGGGCGCAACCCGAGTGACTTCAAATTGGGTATTAGGCAGTACACCTAAAGAAAAAAGTTTTTTCCGATATTCTTGATTTCCCGGCAAAAACCTTTCACGACGCCTTTTGTCCGGGTTTAAATCGCGAAGTTGCATGAAGTTCTCCTATTCGAAAATGCGAACAACCTTTATTTCGGCCGCAACGTCACGATTAATGGCAATTCTTGTGTCGCCAACCGACAGTAGCAGAGGTCCGCTCTGTGCGCAGGTGATCACCGAGACGACACTGCCGATGAATAAACCCAGGTCCCGGAGCCGTTTTAATTCACTCGGAGAGATGTTTCCCTAGTTTTTGCGATTCTGCATCGGGTATTTATCGGAAGATGGGCCAAACGATGAGATGTAGCATCTGTCATAAAAGTTGAAACAAAAACGATAATCATTATCAAAATGTTACTCTTTCAATTTGAAAATAATAATCATTATCGATAGGGATTTCACTTAATTACCCAAGGGAAAAGTGTTATTTATACGATTAACACATTGAAATTCTTAAGGAAAATTGAGTTATGGAATCCCTTGAATATGGAAATTAAAGTCTTATCAGTAAATTTATATTTTATTTTTTGAGAGATAAAATGAGAATGATTCCTGTTTAATACTTTTACAATTTTCAGAGGTAGTATGAAATTAACTAAAGCAGCTTTTGATCATTGCATTGGCTTCTGTTGGCACGATGGCTGCCGCCGAGTCTCAAGTTACACTTTACGGGACAATCGACGGAGCTGTTGTCGTCAACAAGGCAAAAGGCGGGGACGCTACCGTTTCCTTTGACGACGGAATCGCAGGAGGTAGCGTTTGGGGCCTAGAAGGGACTGAAGATTTAGGAAACGGATACTCGGTCGGCTTTCTTTTGGAAAATGGCTTTACCATGGACAATGGTGCTTCCGGAGAAAGAGGGTAAAGCTTTTTAGCAAGCAGGCAACACTCTCCTTGTCTGGCAATTTTGGCGAACTTGCCTTTGGCAGCATGGGTGGTTTAGCTTCTTACGAAGGCTCTTATTCGATTTGGGACGCTTCTCCTTTTGGTACTGACTACCTCCAGGCCGGGCTGGGAAATACATTTGTCACTGGTCAGATTAACAATAACAGCATCGTTTACGTTCCTCCTGAATTTGGCGGTTTGAAAATTCATGCGCAATATTCAAACGGTGTAGAAAGAGGATTCTCAAAAATGGTCGCACAACAGCCACTACTACGGCTTGGGCGCCACTTATGAAGTTGGTAACTTGTCTTTGCCGGTATTGTCGAACGTTTCGACAATAAGTCTGCTGAAGAAAAAAGACAAAGCGACAATGGTGTATAGCCTCAGTGCAACTTATTGATTTTGAAGTCGCTAAGGCTTTCTTTGGTTATCAATATGCGAGCCGCTTCCACAGTTTTGATCAGCTAGAGGATGTGACTGTTGCCGGGAAAGGCATGAATCAGAATGCATTTACTTTGGCGCTGAAGTTCCTGCGGCAGGCGGTACATTTAAAGTTGCTGCAAATTATGGCTTCGGCAAAGTTAAATCAGCTGACGGAGTCGTTGTAGGTGACGAAAAGCTGTCGAATGATAAATTCAATCGCCTTACGGTCGGCGCTGCCTATGAATATCCGTTGTCCAAACGTACCTTTGTTTATGGTTGGGGTGCCTATGCGACTGCAGGCAAGATGCTTAAGGAAAAGCCGTTGAAGAAAACTTCAAGTCTTGGAGTTTAGGCTTGGGCCTTCACCATACATTCTAAAGACGGTTTTGTCGGGCGATGAGCTTTGCCTGACAGGTGAGCCTATGAAAAGTAAGTAGCATAAGTGTAAGCGGCAGGATTGGGAGCGATTGTGCCGCTTATTTATTTTTCAAAGCGTACGGAGTAATACAATTTTAGATTAGCTACTTCTTACCGATCAAGGATTCCCAATGCTTTTCGACCCTTTTTACGATTGCCGCCGTCCATTTAATTGCCTTAATGTCTCCTGGACCGGATTGTTTTATCGTAATGCAGACGGCCATCGGAAGATCTCGAAAAGAGGCGTTGTGCTGTGTCTTGGGCATTACCTTAGGCGTAGCTTTTGGGCGGCGCTCTCATTGTTAGGCCTCAGTGGTTGTTTGAGCAGTTTGCCTGGCTGCAGCAGTTGATTATGTTCTTGGGCGGCCTCTACTTGGGGTGGCTGGCCTTTCTTCTTTTGAGAAGCGCATGCAATAAGCAAACAGCGAGCCAGCAGAATGTACCGACGCCCGTTCGGGCTTTAGATCTTTTGCCATCGGACTTTTGACAAATTTATCGAATGCAAAAGCTCTAATTTACTTTAGTTCCGTTTTTTCGCTCTTTATTACCGCAGATATGGAGACGAGTGAGGCCGTTTTAATTTACGCAGTGGTGGTTCTAGAAAGTTTTTTGGTTTTCTTTTGTTGCTCTGATTTTTGGGCTTGCCGAAACCAAAGGCTTTTTACCGAAAGTCCGGCAGGTGGATTGACGGCATCTGCGGGGCAATATTTGGAGTTTTTGGAACTGCATTAATTTGGACGGCAGTGAAAGAATCAGACTTGTGATTTCTCGCACTTCTAAGAGCAGGAAGTTCCTGGAGGCAACGCTAAAAAAAATTGCAAGACTAGTGTCAAAGCGGCAAAACACCAGGTCCTCGAGATTCTTAAATGAAATACTTCTTCAATATAATGAGTGTTAACCATTATTTTTTGTGTTAAAAATAATTAGTTACCGATCAATTGGAGATTCCGAGATTTCTCGGCAAAAAACTATGAGAAAAAAGCTTCTTTTTCTGCTCTTATTCTCCTAGCCGCTACTGGGACGCATGCCCAAGATGTCAATACTCAGTCTTGTGAGAAGGGCAATGGCCAGGCGTGTTACTTGGCTGCTATCGAGATGCATAAGGCTAAAAACTTTGGAAGGGGCGCCGACCTAGCTCAAAAAGCCTGTGATTTAAATTACGCGCAAGGATGCTTTTATTTAGGTTTTAATAATCAGAACGGAAGTAAATATTCCCAGTGCAATGTGTTTTATAAAAAAGCCTGTGATTTAAATTTGGGAGTCGGCTGCTTGGCTTTAGCAAACAATGTTCGCCTCGGAATTGGTGTCAATCCTTCTTTACAGGCGGCAATGCCTTTTTATCAGAAGGCATGCGAGTTAGGCGAGCCCTTGGGCTGTTCGCATGTTAAGAATCCTGGTTTTGAGGGGCATATGGGTCACCTAAGCGGAGGAAAAAGTGAAATATCCAAACATTAAGCTTACTGCTCTTATGTTAGCGGCAGTTTTGACTGCTCCGGTCTGCACAGCCGCAACAGGCGATATCTATAACTATGAGTTTACGGCTTTGGGAACTACGATTTCCTCTCAAATTAAGGCGGACAATAAAGAAAAAGCACAGTTCTGCGCCAACGTTGTTAAAAAAAGAGGTCTTACGCTTAGATGACCTTTGTCTGCCTATCGGGAAGACAGTGATATCTCCAGACTCGGGAAAAGCAACGGAAAGTGGATAAAGGTTTCTGCTGATACGGCTGAAATTCTGGAAAAAACGAAACAAATTTGTGCGATGACGCACGGTGCCCTTGACCCGACCGTTGGGACTCTTGTGAAAATGTGGAGGTTGACCACAGCAACCATAGAGTTCCGACACAAGAAGAAATTGCTAAAGTGCTGCCCAAAGTCGACTGGAAGAAGATTGAAATAAAAGCGCGAAGGCAATGTTATTTGGGCCCGTATCGGAGAAGGGCAGGAAATTACTCTCGGACAACGGGAAAGGTTTTATCGCGGACAAAGTCGCTCAGCGTCTGCGAGAAAACGGCTGTAATGACGCACTGATTAGTCTCGGCGGGAACATTATTACGTTAGGTACCAGTGATATCGGATATCCCTGGGAAATTGGGATTCAGGAGCCTGATAACCGCATCAATTCCTATTTTGCCGCGGTTCCGTCTCGAGATGAATCCGTCGTGACGAGCGGTGACTACGAAAAGTTTTTTATTAAAGACGGAAAGAAATACCACCACATTCTTAACCCTCGCACCGGAAGTCCTGTGCCAGCGACTTTGCATTCAGTTACCATCATCAATAAAGAATCTGCGTTAGCGGATGGGTTGTGTACGGCACTTTTCGTTTTTGGTTTTAACGGGGCTGTGAACTACCTTGCGGAACATCCTGAACTGAAAGCTGTATGAAAGATAATAAGAATGTGGTTTATACCAAAATCTGGAAAATGATTTCCAGGTTGTTCGCCATACCTATCGATACGGATTATCGAACCAAAAAGAAAGTAGAAGCTGGGGTTAAGAAGAACAATTAACGGCCAAGGAAATGCAAGGTATCGGCGCTTTCGTTAGGAACCGCCGATATCTTTTTGACGGATTACATAACTCAGAAGTGCGACGGCTGAGCGTGCCTAAAGAAAATCGGCGTGTCTGAACTCAGATCACGCCGGTCAGGAGTATGCCTTATCTAAAAGCGCTATTGCGCTGTACTTTTTGCAGGTGTGCTCGCCGTTGTAGTCGCCTGAGCTTTTGGAGCCGAAGCCGGAGAAGCATTTTGAGCATTCGGAGTTATCGGCTGAGTGATCTTTTGGTTCAGTTCATTTGCGATTTGCTGGACATCTTTGCTTTGGTTCACTGGTGCGTTTTGAGCAGCAGATGTCGACGCACTGCTGACGGAAGACGGCGTCCATGGTAAAGCGTCTTTCTTGAGCTGTTCAGGCGTCAGGTTCTGCGGAGGCATCGGGCTTGCGGAAGTAGTGGCCGCAACCAGGGAAAACCCAGGCTTCGTCCAACGGAGGATAAGCGTGGTTGGCGTCAATATAGGCATCAACTTGTTTGTAGTTGTGGCCCCACGTCTTTGTGGCAAGCCAAGCAGTCAAGCGGCTGATCCTGATATAGAGCATGCCAAGCACCAATGCTAGGATTCTTCGGGTCATACATGCGAGAGAGGTCGTGACAGCCTCGGCAGGTATGGTAGTTATTGTCCACAAACCATTGTTTTTCCTGAGCCTCTATCCCGGGGGCGCTGTTCCACCCATTGAGTCGGAGTAGCAGGAGTGTCCGATGACTTGACCGTATGCTGAGTGGGAAGCTGCAACGATCTTATGTCCTAAAAAGACTGATATAACCTAGAGGCCCGAGAGTGTTCTCGGAGGCATTGTACAAAGTGGCAGTCAGAGCAGTCCGCGGTCTGCCGCTTGGTGTTCTGGGCATGAGAGCCTTGTTTCCATGCATACTACGCCGTTCATTGTGTGGGCAACCGGTTGAGCAGAAAGTTTCTGAACAGCCAATTGACTGCGGAGACAACAAAGCATACCGCAAGGATTCCCGCTAAAAACGATCGGAAATCAGCCAAAAGAAAAACCATTTAGGCTTTGTCGCCATTATTTTCTCCTGAGAGACCGAAGGTTTTTGAAGGATTCTTTCATTTTTGCCGCTCGGTCTCAGGTTTGTTGACCGCAGCCAGCGGCTGCGGTTTGACTGGTATGACTAGAAGGAGGTAGCCATGCCGAAGATGCAGCTGTAGCCGTCAATGCTGATTCACTTGAGCGCTTTGTGGTTGCTGTCACCATAGCAATACGTAA